>ENA-USUK01001266-USUK01001266.1-human-gut-metagenome-genome-assembly--contig:-NODE-1266-length-19615-cov-11.116235_pt1 | contig 19615 bp, 18 predicted proteins | sample MGYA00250062_ERZ773400 | MGnify/ENA primary metagenome ERZ773400 (study PRJEB29103, sample SAMN06111961) | human gut metagenome | biome: human gut; feature: ankylosing spondylitis patient; material... | reverse complement strand
AGTAAGCAGCAAAATTATTTCCTGAAAACTCAAGCGTTCACCTCCCTCATAATTTGGAGGCGACAATCAAGAGCAAATTATATCAGAAGGGGAGAGGACTGTCAAAATAAGCTCTCCAATTCCTTAATGGCGGTTTGTTGGTACAATACCAATGAACCGCTTTTTTGATACAAAAAATTCCGGAAGCCCCAAAAGGCAACCGTTTATTATAGATTGTAGAATACAAAAAATGGAGGTATTTCCCATGAGTATCATTATCGGCATCGACCACGGCTACTACGCCATCAAAACAGCCCACTGCTCGTTCCCGGCAGGACTGACAAGCTACGGAGAACACGAACCCTACACCCGCCAAGGACTCTTAGAGTTTGGCGGGTGCTTTTTTGTTTGTGGCTCCGGGCGGCAGCCTATCCAGCGGGACAAGACCATAAACGACAACTACTACCTGCTGACGCTGGCAGCGATTGCAAAAGAAATCCGGCAGCGCGGCTTGCCGCCCGAATGCTCGGTGCGCATTGCGTCGGGGCTGCCGCTGACCAGCTTTGGGCGCGACAAACCCAAGTTCAAAGATTATCTGCTGCGAAGCAACCAGCCTGTGAACTACAAGTTCGAGGGTGTGGAGTACAGCATCACTATCGAAGAAGTTGCCATCTTCCCCCAAGGCTACGCCGCCCTTATGACCGAAACCGGGCTGTTGCAGGACGAGCCATCAATGCTCCTCATGGATTTGGGCGGCTGGACAGTGGACCTTATGCGCATCGACAACGCCATCCCTGCGGCTGACACTGCGCACAGTCTGGAACTCGGCATGATCCGCTGTGTAGATGACATCCGGGAGCAGGTGCGGCGTGAAACCGGGCTGTCCCTCACGGATGCCCAAATCGAAAATATGCTGGCAGGTCAGCCCTGCACGGTCAGCGATACGGTGCGCGACATTGTGAACCGGCAGGGGCGCAAGTACACAGAGCATCTTCTGTCTGCCACAATGGAAGCGGGATTCGATTTGCACGCCATCCCCGCCGTGTTGCTGGGCGGCGGCGCATCGGTGGTGAGCCGCCACCTCAGCCCCAAAGACGCGCTTTGTAAGACGATTTTTCTGCTGGACGACAAGGTGAACGCTGTCGGGTTCGAGCGCGCGTTGGCCGCCGTGTCGCGCCGTAAAAGCGAGGCATGAAACGCCCACAGTACGTTTTCCGTCCGAACCTTAGCGACCCGCAGCACCGCCGTGCATGGGCGTTGCTGCAGCAAGTGCCGTCAGCCAAACGCAAAGAGTTTCTGGTGCAGAGTATCCTTGCGGCAGAACAGACGGATAGGCTGGAGAAAAGCATCCGCAAGGTGGTGCGGGAGGAGTTGCAGGCAGTCAACATAACCGCACCGATTTTGAGCCAGCCGCAAGAGGACATTATACCGGACTCTGCGCTCGATTTTTTATCTACACTTTAGAGGGGGTGATTCCAATGTTTTAATAATAGGTAGAAAAGCAGAAGGAAAAAGACTAACTATTAAAAGTCAAGCCCCAAAACAAAATTTTCGAGAGAAATTTTAAGGTGGTGAAAATTGGTATAGCAAACAAGAGCATCCGTTGTCGGATACTCGCTCCGTATAAAATCGCACGCTTAATAATCAGCTAAGAAGGCTTTTCCAGAACGCTGCATAGCAAAAATAAGCCTTACCAGCTTTTTAGCAGCATGAGAGATGGCAACATTGTAATGCTTTCCCTCAGAACGCTTCTTTTCAAGATAGGCCGAGAATGTAGGACACCAAAGGCAAACATATTTGGCGGCATTGAAAAGAGCATATCGCAAATATCTGGAGCCACGCTTTTCCATGTGAGCATAACAGTTTTGCAGTTGCCCTGACTGATATGTAGATGGAGAGAGTCCAGCATAAGCCAGCAGCTTGTCTGCGCTTGCAAAGTTGGAAAAATCTCCAACTTCAGCAAGAATCATTGCACCCATATGTCGGCCAATACCGGGGATTGTAAAGATGGGAGAATCCATCTGAGATGTAATCTTGTCAATTGCGGATTCTACCTCAGAAATTTCTTTGTCCAGCTCGCGGATGAGAGCAATCGTGTGTTTCAACTCCATAGACTTAGCAGGCATTTTCGAGCCAATGGAGACCCCTGCGGCTACTTGGATTTCCGCGGTTTTAGACTTGGTATAACGACCTTTAGAGGCGGTGCAAAGAGTCTCAGCGAGTTCTTCAGTATTGGCGTTTGCGATATAGCTTGCACCCGGATAGTTGCTCAGCAGTGCGTATACAACAGCGATGTGCAGGCTTGAAACCAGCTTTTCGAGCTCCGGAAACAGAATATTCACTAACCGCGCAACGGAGCTTTTCAGCTTGGCGCGCTCTTTTACCTTATCAAATCTGTATCTGGTTAGTGACTTTAGCTCTTCATTGTGGTATGCTGTATTTGAGTAGGACTTGAGGTCCACATCAGACATGAGCATCATTGCAATGGTACGCGCGTCTATCCGATCTGTTTTGGTTCTTCGCAGGCTGAGACTTTTCCGATAGAGGTTCGTGTGCAGAGGGTTAATGACATAGGTTGCCAGGCCGCTGTCTAAAAGAAACCCCAGCAGATTGTAGCTGTAATGTCCTGTGGCTTCAAGCCCTACTTTTATTTTGCTTTCACCTTGGGAACAGCTTTGGATTCTTGAAAGAAGCGTCTCAAAACCGATGCGGTTATTGGCAATGGTAAATACATCTGCCAAGACCGTTCCTTCCGAGTTAAGAATAAAGCAATCGTGCTTGTCCTTTGCAACATCGATACCAACAAAAATCATTTCTTTTTACCTCCGGCGTTTTATTTTACAGTGCTGCTTAGAGCCACACCTCTTTGCTATGTAACCTCGTTCTATATAAACCGTCTGGCGGTATCTAACTGATTAACACTAAAAACAAAGAGCCATGGTTGGAGCCTTTCTGAAACCGTCTTGCGGTAGGAGGTTTAAACCAATCCACAGCACCTTGTCTATTGTAGCATTTTGTCCTTGGAGAGGGACTCTAATAACTACTACTTTATAATACGAGGAGGTTTATACATTATGAACGGTAAAAAAATCTTGTTTGGTGTAGCCTATGACGGGCTGCTTTTGTTTTTGATGAGGGGCGCCTATTAAGCACCTTCGCAGATCCGGCAAACATCCCCATCGGGAGTTGTGCCCTTGATCAAGTTCGTAGATATGTTCTCCGGCATCGGCGGTTTCCGCGAAGGACTGACTCGTGCCGAGGGCTTTACATGCGTAGGACACTGCGAAATCGACAAATACGCCAACCGCAGTTACAACGCCCTGTTTGACACGAAGGGAGAGTGGTTCATTGAAGATGCCCGAAAAGCCGACCCCAGCACCATACCGGACTTCCAGCTTCTCTGCGGCGGATTTCCTTGCCAGACTTATCCCGAATAAAATAAGAATCCCGAAGCCCAGCCTGGAGTCCTTGCAGCGCAAGGATTTCTGCATAAAAACTTCGGGATAATATTTTGAAGATGGCACCTGCTATAATGTTGCTACGGATTGTAATCCGAATCAACATTGTGAGGTGTATTAGTGTGAACAAAATTGAAATCACAGTCCTTTCTGCGCGTGTATTAGATGCCTTAAGCGGACGCGGCCTCAAGGCCAAAACGGTACATGAGTTTGAGAGGTATGGAACTCGACGGATTGTAAAGCATTGTTTGGGCAAAGGTCAGATATTGTATTCCAAAGAGACGGTTCAAAATTTTGTCTGGCAGGAACGTGCTAAACAGGAATCCGGAACATTGCCGCACTACCAGTGGGGCATAACTCGGCGTGCCGCAGTTTATCTCGACCAAATGGCGGAGTATGGAAAAATTCAGGATGAACCTATACGGCCTTGGGAGGCTGAACACAACCCATTGTTTCAAGCCATTTCCTGCAATCCGAGCAATTCCATGAAGGTAATAGACATTATCTGTAGAACCAGAGATGCCGTCATGCAGTTGGAACTATCCGATAAAACAAAGACCAATTATATCTATTGTGGATTTGGTGCTATCTTGAACTTCTTCATTTCTCGCGGTGAAGAGTCCTACTCTCCAGAAACGCTTGCCCTTTTCGAAAAAACGGTTCAAGAAAATTTTGTGAACGGAGCAATGCAAAAGGCATCCTTTCAGACGATGCGCAAAGCTGCCCATTGGATCGAGGAATATCTCTCGACCGGACAGGTGTCTCAGCAGAAGTTAAGAAAATATAATTTTGCCTGCGCTCCGCCAGAGTTTGAAAATCTGCTCTCGCAATACCAACTGTACATGGACAATGAAAACTATTTGAAAGAAGGCTCCCGCCAGTTTTATCTTTCATCGGTTCGGACGTTTTTCCGTACCATAGCCACTTTGGGGATATACCGCTATGCTGAGATCACCTTGCCAGATGTCACCAGATGTCTGGCAAAGATTTCAGAAACATTTCCTCTTGGTATATTTAATTTAACCGGAAGTATGCGTTCCTTTGCGCGATTCATGGCCGAAAAACATCCTGAGCTGCCCGATATCTCACCAGCGCTGGTATTTTCTGCTGCAAAACGTCGGCGTGTTTATGTAGGATACACTCACGAAGATGCCCAAAAGATTTTCTCTGCAATAAATCGCAGCAGCACAATGGGGATGCGAGATTATGCAATGATTATGCTTGCGTACACAACTGGCTTACGCGGCTGTGACATTGTAAACCTGAAGTTTGACAGTATCTTGTGCATCCTCATCATAACCTGTTTCAATAGTTACATTTTCACCGAGATGACGATATCCTATATATGCTCCCCAAGAACCTGCATCTTTTGCATTTGCGCCTTTATACTGTACTTCTACACTACCTGCTTTATCATAGCTATTAGCATCAGCATTTTGTAAATATTGACCAACTAATGCTACATTTTTATCAAAATTATATTTGCCACCTGCATACCATAAATTAGCTTTATTATCATCAACGTCTAAATCTAATTCAACATCTTTATCTAATCCACTCAATAAAATATAACCTGCATTGAGTGCTAAATTATCGTTTGGTGTGTAATCAAATTGTACACCATAGTAATCAGCAGTGATATCTTTTGCTGTTTTACCATCAGGGATTTCACCATCATGATCATTTTCACTATAGCGACCAATAGCTATATTTGTATTAAATACATCACTACCAAAATCTGCTGTCATACCAGAAATTTCATCATCAAAAATCATGCCCTGACAAATATCTAAAGAAGTTCTACCAGCTGTTACTGTTGCACCAAATAAAGGTCCTTCTACATATGCCTTACTTACTTTTACACCATCTGCATTGCTATCTGTTTCTGGATACATTGTATATTCAATTTTAGCATTAGCTGTCCAATCGGAATTGCCAATATAAGCTTTTGGTTCAAGTTTAAATTCTAATTTATTTGAACGTTTATCTTTTTTGGCATCATGATTAGCTTGAACATACTTATATTTTAATTCGCCCTTCCATTTTATATTATCGGATTTCTTCTCTAAATCAGACACACGAACACCAAGATTATCTAATTCTTCTGCAAATTCAGCAGCTAATTTATCAACAATTGCTTTGTCCGCTTTTTCAAGATCAGTTCTTGCCATAGCTCGTGCTACAATCTGTGCCATTTCATAACGAGTCATAGTATTTTGACCTTGATATGTACCATCTGGATAACCATCAATCACACCATCATTAGCAAGTGTAGTAACTGCATCATATGCCCAACTATCAGCTGGCACATCACTAAATGGATTAGTTGCTGCAAAAGATGTACTTGCTATTCCCATCATTAAACTTGCGGTGATTGCACTTGTAATAAGCTTTTTCTTAAACATTAAATATTCCTCCAAAAATGATTAATATACTCTACCTAAAAAAAGTAAAAACAAATTTGCTCAAAATAACTCCGATTAATTTTTCAGAGAAATATTTCAAAACGGTTACTATTATAAAAAGATTTTTTTAAATTTAAATCAATAGTTTGTAAAAACTATATTAAGGATATGTAAAAAATATGTAACAAAATATATTTAAATAAAATAAAAGTAAAATTTCACGCTATATTTATTTTTATATGCCAATACTATAAAATATTAAATATCATATACTTCATAATATTAAATTAGAAAAGTAGGTGTTTCTATGCGAATACTATTTGCTGAAGATGATAAAAGACTATCTAAAATGATTGATTTTCTTTTAAAAAAAGAAAATTACATTGTAGATTGTGTATATAATGGACAAGATGCTATTGATTATGCTAATTTATCCGACTATGATATCATCATTTTAGATTGGATGATGCCTTTAAAATCCGGTATCGAAGTATGTAGATATCTGCGAGCCAAAAATAATCAAACTGCTATTTTAATGCTGACAGCTAGGGATTCTCTTGAAGATAAAATCGATGGTCTAGATAGTGGAGCCGATGACTATTTAGCCAAACCATTTGAATTTCCAGAGCTACTAGCTAGAATAAGAGCTCTATCTCGTCGCATCAACAAAACATTTTATAATGATATCATTGAATATAAAAATCTAAAATTAAATTGTTGTAATGCTATTTTGACTTATAAACAAATAGAAGTATCTTTAAGCCCTAGAGAAAATCAACTCATGGAACTATTAATTAGAAATATACATCAAATTCTACCTCGTGAACAAATTATTGATAAAATCTGGGGATATGATACTAATATAAATTCCAATACTTTAGATGTAACAATAAAATCTCTACGTCAAAAATTAACTAAATTATCATTAAGTGATTGTATCCATACCATTCGTGGTATTGGTTATAAATTTGAAATGGATATATAATATGTTTACAAAATTCAAAGAAAAAATCGTTAAAGATTATTGCTATCTTACTATATTACTATTATTATTTGTATCATTTTCTTTATATATTGTAGGTTTTTCTATATCGTATAAAAGCCAATTATCTCATGTAAAAATGCTCGCTATTGAAGAAAGTGAAGACTTATTTTATAAAATCAATACTAAGGATTTAAAAAATTTTCCTAAAGATGATGATAACTCGCCTGAAGAAGATAATTATTTCAATAAAATTTTCATCTATGGATATACCAAAGACCATCAATTAGTATTTGAACATAATAATATGGAATGGTCTGAAAAATCTATCACTAAAATTATTAATGATAATTCACTTTCTTTTCATAAAGTATATTTTGATTTTAATTTAGTTGATAATCGCCATTTGAAATATTTGATTTATATGCGCTATCCGCTCTTAGAAAATAATGTATTTTTAGGTGAAGTCTATGTTGGCATAGAAATAACTCATTGGGTGCGTGAACAAATTCGCATATTCTTCATTTTATTAATAATTATTTCTCTATCCTTATTTTTTGTACGCTATGTCGCTTATAAAATGGCAAATAAAGCTATGCAACCTGTCGTTCAATCGTTTGAACAACAAAAACAATTTATTGCCAATGCCTCTCATGAATTGCGAACACCTTTAAGCATTATAATGTCTGGATTAACTGTATTAAAAACAGATGATGAAAATAATCTCTCTAAATTTTCCATAGATACTATTGATGATATTAATGATGAAAGCTTAAAGATGAAAAAGCTCATTGACAATTTATTATTATCTGCAAGAAATACCAATAATACATTAACTGTGCATAGCACTAAATTTAACCTCAACAATCTCATCAATAAAATCTACACTAAATTTTCTTTATTAGCTAAAAATAAACAAATCACCCTCAAAATTTCTAACCCTCCGGATATTTTTATAACAGCTGATATGTCTCATATCGAACAAATATTAGCCATCTTAGTGGATAATGCTATTAAATACAGTGATGAAAATAGTTCTATTTTTATCACTATAACAGAAGATAAACAGTGCATAAAAATTGCCATCAAAGATAGTGGCCCTGGCATATCCATTGAAGATTTACCGCATATATTTAAGCCATTTTATCGTGCTAATAATACTCGCACTTATTATGGTAATGGTCTTGGTTTATCAATAGCTCAAATACTTGCTCAAAAAAATCACAGTAATATTCTCGTTGAAAATAATAAAGAAAAAGGTTCTTGTTTTACTTTAATAATCTCTAAAAATTAATATTGTACTTTTTATTTTCACTTCAGCTTTTTTTCAGAATGCTCCTTTATGATTTTCTTAAATTAATCATAAAGGAGTTATTTTTATGAAATCGCAGCAAACTTCATCTCAATTATTCGACTTTAAAAATCTCGACAAAACTTCTATTTTTACTATAGCTATAATCTTCATAATTTTATATCTCTGGCATCTTGGTCTATACCCCTTGATAAACCCTGATGAAGGCAGATATGCTGAAATTCCTCGCGAAATGCTTGCTAATAAAAATTTCATTACTCCATATTTAAATGGCGTAGAGTATTTTGAAAAGCCAGCTCTTCAATACTGGATTACAGCTTTTTTTATGTATATATTTGGCGAAAATGAATTTGCCGTGCGTTTATTTCCTGCTCTATGTGCTTTAGGGGGTATTTATTTAACAGGATATTTAGCTACTAAGATGTTTAATCGCCAAACAGGTTTTCTAGCTAGCATTATAATTGGCAGTTCCTTTCTTTATTTAATTATAGGCTCTTTAAATATCTTAGATATGGCAATATCTTTTTTCATCACCCTATCCATGGTGAGTTATTATCAATTTAGTACTACATTAAAATCAAAATATCTTTATATATTTTACGCTTCTATGGCTTTTGGTACTTTAACAAAAGGTCTAATCGCTATTGTTTTAACCTTTGCCATTATATTTTGTTATTGTTTGCTTACTAAAAATTTAAAACTACTATTGAAAAGTATTTCTCTTATCGGTATATTAATTTTTCTCGTGATTTGTGTGCCATGGTTTTATTTAGTTTGCAAAGATAATCCAGACTTCTTCTATTTCTTTTTTATCCATGAACATTTCTTACGCTATTTAACCAAAGTTCATGACCGTTATCAACCTTTTTATTTCTTCATACCTTGTATCATTTTAGGAATTTTTCCATGGACTGGATTTTTTATCTCCTCTTTATTATCCAAATCACCAAAAAGAACATGGTATAAATTTATAACTAATCCTCATAGACATAAATATATTTATTTATGTCTATGGTTTAGTATAATTTTTGTTTTTTACTCCATGTCTGACTCTAAACTCGTACCTTATATAGTTCCTTGTTTGATGCCTATTGCTATATTGATTAGTCGTCATTTAAATCACATTTCTTATCAGACAACTAAAATAAAAATCGCTCTATTCATTAACGCTTTTATTTCCCTGCTCATCATTGTTGCTTTAATCGTAACAGCTATTAAAAGCGATTTTATCAGTTTAGAGGAATTTATTTTTTCTGGCAGTTTCATCATTTTAGTACTATTTATCTCTAATCTAATAATATTTATATCTTGGTATAAATATAAAAATTTCTCACAAATAATCGCAATTTATGCTATATCTGCTATTTTATTTAGCTTTTCTTTACAACCTGTAATCACACAAGTAGCTCAACATCGCACAGGAAAAGAAATTGCTCAAGTAGTAAATACTTTAAAAACAAAAGATACGCTAATAATCTCCTATAAAGATTATCTTCAAGATTTACCATTTTATACAAAATCACGCATTGCCATTTATGATTATCTAGGTGAATTAGAATTTGGCTCTAAGCACGATAGCGGACAGGGCTGGTTCTTTAACAAAGAAGAATTTTTATCCACATGGCAACAAAATCCTCATGCGATATTAGTCGTTCCTCAAAAATATAAACAAGAATGTTTAACTGAATTAAATGATGAAAATGCTGTTATTTACTTTGAAACTAATAAATATTTAATTATCACTCATAACTAAATAAAAAAGCATGTTAAAGATTACGAAATTCAACATAACCTTTAACATGCTATTTTTTATTTAAAACTCAAATTTTTCTACTGCACCATCATGAGTTAAGATAAATTTTTCCTGTTGAGGAATATTTCCTCTTTTATCCTTAGGTGGAATAATTTCATATTTTTCTAAAGCTTGTATACATGCTGTATTTAAATCTTGATATTCTTCTTCACTTAAACCTAAATCAGATTTTTCAGCAGGTAACACAGGATAAGCCTGTATTATTTTGCCCTGTTCGTCCATGATATATTCCACTACTATGATAATAGCTTCGCCTTCTGGTACTAAATTATAATCATAAACAGGTTTTTCTTTATGTTTATAAGTTGGCATTAAATCCTTAGAATCTTTTACATCGCTAAAATTCAATACAAGATTTTCTTTTGATATCTCTTTAACTACGATTTTTGTATCTTTATATGTGCGAAATTTGTGTCTAGGTTCTTTTTTTACTACAGGTTCTGGCTTTTTTTCTTCTGGTGGATTAATTGTTTCTATTGGTGGTTTTTGTTTTTCTAATTCTTCTTCATCAACAACTATTTCCGATTGAGCATTGATGTCTTCTGCCTCTTCAACTACTATATCATTTGACTCGTCCTCTTGAGTTATTCCAATATCTACATACGTAATATCTTCATCAGCAGAGGATTGTAGCATTGATTTTTCGTTTAATTCTTTTGTTATATTATTCATAACATATCCACCTAGAGCAAAAATCGCTACATGCAAAACGATAGATATTACTAATCCTACTTTTACATAATTTTTAGCTTTCATCATAAAATCCTTCTATGTTCAAATTAATAATATAATTTTATCAAGAACGATATAATAAAAATACTCCCAAGCAAATGATGATGATACCACCTATTTTATTCAAAGTCATTGACTCGCCAAAATAAAAATAACCCACAAAAGCAGCTATGATATAACCTATGCTTAAAAATGGATAAGCATAACTTACTTCTACTCGCGAAAGTACCATAAGCCAAACAACAAAACTTATCACATAGAAAATAAGCCCAGACCATACATAAATATTTGTGCTAGCTTTTAAAACCATGGTCAATATAGAATTAATATCTACTTGTATGCTTCCTATCTGCGACATTCCTTTTTTTAAAACCAATTGAGCAGCTGCATTTAACAATACACCTGTTAATATCAATAATAAATTTGTCAAAATTTCATCTCCCTTTATTTATCAATTATTAATCTTAACACATCTAGTACAATCTTACAGCAAAAATCAAAAAAATCTTCGCTATCTTATATTATTCTTTCAGGAAAAAATCATTTTAGATATCTATACTATATCTTGATTGTAGAGAAATATAAAAAATAGTATAATTATATAGTTTAAACATATTTTTAAAATCATTTATCTAGGAGGTTTTTTCTTGCGTGATTTTTGTCTAAAAAATAAAAAATTACTGTTGGGAATATTTGTTTTAGCTATTTTTTATCTCTATTTAGCCCATTTAGGCTCTTATCATTTAATGGACCCTGATGAAGGTCGTTACAATCAAATACCTCGTGAAATGTTACTTAGTGGCGATTTTATCACTCCACATTTAAACGGCGTAGAATACTTTGAAAAACCTGCTTTTCAATATTGGTTTACTGCCATCATGATGAAAATTTTCGGCGTTACAGAATTTGCCGGACGTATCTTGCCTGCATTATCAGCTATCGGTTGCGTTGGTCTTGCTGGATTTTTAGGCACAATGATGTATTCTCGCAAAGTAGGTCTACTCGCTAGTGCTATTCTAGCCACATCTTGTTTAAATTTAATCGTTGCCTCAATTAATATTTTAGATATGGCTCTGACTTTATTTATGACAGCCTGCATGGTATTTTTCTATGCTTTTGAACGCACAGAAAAGAAAAAATGGCTTGTTGCCTTTTATATCGCCATGGGCTTTGGTGTTTTAACTAAGGGCTTAGTTGCCATAATCTTACCATTTGGTATTTTATTTTGGTACACAATTTTAACAAAAAGACCTCGTTTATTCTTAAAATTATTTTATCTACCTGGAATTTTAGCTTTTCTCATCGTTACTATTCCATGGTTTTATCTTGTTTGCCAAGCAAACCATGATTTCTTTTATTTCTTCTTTGTTCGTGAGCATTTCTTGCGTTTTACAACTAAAATGCACGATAGATTCCAGCCTTGGTGGTTCTTTATTCCATTTGTAATCATCGGCATATTACCTTGGACTGGATTTTTATTATCCTTATTTAGTAAAAAAGGTGTTATTCGTAAAACAACATCTCAGCGCAATCGCTTTGATATCATCTTCTTATTATTATGGTTCTTTATTATTTTCATTTTTTACTCTATTTCTGATTCTAAATTAGTACCATATATCATGCCTTGCTGGATGCCACTTGCTATTTTAATTGCAGCTTCCATCAAACGTTTTGAAGATGAAAATTCTTGGCTTGGTCATAGCTTTTTAATCAATAGCATCTTATGCTTAGCTTTTGTTGGAGCTTTAGTTGGCTATGTCTTAAGCTCTAATTATTTGACAATTGATGAATTCATTGCCGAAGGTGGTTTACTTACAGCAGCATTATTCATCGGTACCATTGCCTCTATTTTTGTTTGGATAAAAACAAAAAGATTTCGTTGCACTGTAAGTGTTCTTTGTGTCATGGGATTTTTCTTTGGTTTAGGTCTTCATGATGTTCAACAACAAGTACACAATAATCAATCTGCATATTATGTAAGCCAAAAAATCAATGAATTAAATCCACAAGACGCTTTAATTGTAAATTATGGCGATTTTTATCACGGCATACCATATTACACTAATCAACGAGTTGCTCTTGCTGATTTCAAAGGTGAACTTGAGTTTGGCTCTGAACATCCAAGTGGTGCAGGTTGGTTTTTCAATGGCGAAGAGTTAAATGATTTGTGGAACAGTCAAAAGCGTATTATAATTGTGGTTAAAGAACGTTATAAAGATAAATGTCTCAATGTATTGACTTCTCCAGCGAAACAAGTATTAACTGAAGGGTCATATACTATTTTGATTAATAAATAATAGTTAGATGATTTGGAGGAATATTTCAATGCGTAAAGAATTTTTACCTTTTGCTAAACCTATGGTTAGCGAAGAAGCTATTGCTGATGTAGCAGACTCTATTCGTAAAGGTTGGCTCGCTATGGGCCCTAAAACAGTAGATTTTGAACAAAAATTTGCTGATTATGTAGGTTGCAAATTTGGTATCTCCGTAAACTCTGCTACTGCTGGTTTACACCTCGCTGTAATGGCACTTATCGAGCCTGGTGATGAAGTCATTACTACACCTATGACATTTGCTAGCACTGTAAATGCCATCGTATTTTCTGGTGGTAAGCCTGTTTTAGTAGATATTGACCCACATACTTTCAATATAGATATAAATAAAATTGAAGAAGCTATCACACCAAAAACAAAAGCTATCATTCCTGTTCATTTTGCAGGTCGCCCTTGCGATATGGATGCACTTGAAGCTCTTGCACAAAAATATAATCTTGGCATTATCGAAGACTCCGCTCATGCTCTTGGTGCAGAATATAAAGGTAAAAAAATCGGCTTTGGTCGTGGTGCTCGTCATATTGCTGTATTTAGCTTCCACCCAACAAAAAATATCACAACTGGTGAAGGTGGCATGATTTGCACAAATGATGAAGAAGCAGCTGAACTCATGTCTATGCAACGTCAAAATGGTATGAGTAAAGGGGCTTGGAACCGTTATCAAGCAAATGGTAAAGCTCATTATGATATTTTCCGTCCAGGTTTAAAATATCAAATGATGGATATTCAAGCTGCTATCGGTCGCGACCAGCTCACTCATCTTGAAGAATTCAATAATCGTCGTCGTGAAATCGTAGCTCGCTATCAAAGAGAATTAAAAGACGTACGTGGTTTAATCCTTCCTCCAAAAATCGAAGAAGGCAATGTTCATTCTTGGCATATATACACACCTCTAATTGATATTGATGAACTCGGTTTTAGTCGTGATGATTTCATGGCAAAAATGAGTGCTAAAAATATCGGTACAGCTTACCATTATCAAGCACTTCATTTATTTACTTGCTTTGGCGAACTCACTGGTCTTAAAGCTGGCGATTTACCAAACTCTGAATATGTATCTGAACGTATTGTTTCTTTACCACTCTTCCCTGCAATGACTGATGAAGATGTAACAGATGTTATCGAAGCAATCAAAGAAATCTGTGGTATGAAAGGCTGATAACTAAAAAATGCTAGGAAGTCCTGAAATTTCCATTGTAATTCCAGTTTACAATGAAGAAGAATCTCTCCCTCAATTATTTAAAGAACTCTATCCTGTAATGGAAAATTTACAGCGTAGTTTTGAAATAATCTTTATCAATGATGGCAGTCGTGATAAATCATTTGCCATGCTCTATGACTTTCAAAAAGAGCATGAAAAAACTGTTCGCGTCATTGATTTAAATGGTAATTTTGGTCAGCATATGGCAATCACTTCTGGTTTTGCTAATGTTCGTGGAAAATACATCATTACTTTAGATGCTGACCTTCAAAATCCGCCAGAAGAAATCCCTAAAATCATTGCCAAAATGGATGAAGGCTATGATGTAGTCGGCACATGTCGTCAAAATCGTCATGACCCTTTATTTAGAAAAGTAGCCTCTCGCTTTGTAAACAGAATGACTAATCGCATCAGTGGTTTGCATATCAGCGATTATGGCTGTATGCTCCGCGGATATAGTCGTCGCATTGTCGATATCATCGTTCAAAGTCGTGAAAGCACTACTTTCATTCCTGCTTTAGGTCAAAAATTTGCAGTAAATCCTATAGAAATCCCAGTCAGTCATCGCGAACGCGAATTTGGCGAATCTAAATATAGCTTTTTCCGTTTGCTTCGCCTAAATTTTGACTTAATGACAAGCTTTTCTATAGCTCCACTACAAATGGTTACAATGAGCGGTATGGGTATCTCCCTTTTAAGTATTATCTTTTTCTTATATTTGATTTTACGCCGTATTATTGTCGGACCAGAAGCTGATGGTGTCTTCACTTTAATGGCTATAAACTTCTTCTTGATCGGTGCAACTATTATGGCACTTGGTATCATTGGCGAATATACTGGTAGAATTTATAAACAAATTCAGCAACGACCACATTATATAATCAGAAAAATATATGAGGACGGTGCTAAAGAAGATGAATAGACCTTCTATTGTAGTATTTGCCTATAGTGAACCTGGATATACTTGTCTTAAAGCTTTAATAGAAGCTAAAGCTAATATTTTAGCTGTATATACCCATCAAGATGACCCTGATGAAGAAATATGGTTTCATTCTGTATATGATTTAGCTAAGGCTAATAATATCCCTGTATTTAGACCAAAAAAAATAGATGAAGAAGCTACTAATTATATCTTAAATTTAAATCCAGATATCATCTTCTCTTTCTATTTTCGCCGTTTAATTCCTAATGAAATCATTTTAAAACCACGTTTAGGTGCTTATAATCTTCATGGTGCTCTATTGCCTAAATATCGCGGTCAAACATGTATCAATTGGGCTGTAGTAAATGGTGAAACACACACTGGTGCCACACTTCATCTCATGACAGAAAAAGCCGATGAAGGTGATATTGTAGACCAGCGTGGATTTGATATAGCATTTACAGATACATCCTTAGATGTTTTCATTAAAGTTAGTAAAATCGCTAGTGAAATCATCAAAGATTGTTTGCCAAAAATAGAGGCAGGTACTATTACTTTGACATCACAAGATGATACACAAGCCACAAAATTTGGCAGACGTCGCCCTAAAGATGGTTTATTGGATTTTTCTAAAGACGCCGTTAGTTTATATAATCTCATTCGTGGCGTTACACATCCTTTTCCTGGAGCTTTCACCTATGTGAATAATAAAAAATTATTCATCTGGTGGGCAAAACCAATCGAAGGAACAGGAAATATCGGCGAAATTGTAAGCACTAATCTACTTTGTATTGGCACTGGAAAAGGTCTACTTCAATTGGAAAAATTACAATTTGAAAATGAAGCTGAATTAGATGCTAAAGCATTTACTGATTTATTGCCAATCGGTACTAAATTCGAACTTGAATAAACTATTATAAATAAAAATAGAAAGAAGTATTTATCATATGAAAATTTTTGTTACTGGTGTAAACGGTTTTATTGGCTCTCATTTCCTTGAAATGGCACTTGCTCAAACAGACTGGGAAATTCAAGGTTTTGACTTAGCAGATAATAATATCACTCAATTCTTGGATAATCCTCGCTTTTCTATGAAAAAAGGCGATATCTTCAAAGAAGAAGCTTGGCTCAATGAACAAATTAAAGAATGTGATGTTCTTTTACCATTAATCGGTATCGCTCGCCCAGCTTATTATATAACTCGTCCACTTTGGACATTCGAACTTGATTTTGAACAAAACTTAAAAATGGTTCGTAAATGTGCTGAATATGGTAAACGCGTTATCTTCCCTTCAACTTCTGAAGTATATGGTATGCCTGATCCTAACAATAAAGTCATGGACGAAGATAACAGTAATTTAATCTTAGGTCCTGTATCTAAGAGCCGTTGGATTTATAGTTGTAGTAAACAAATGATGGATAGAGTAATCTTCGCTTTTGGTCAAGAAATGGGGCTTAAATTCACTTTATTCCGCCCATTTAACTGGGTAGGACCTCGCCTTGATAGCTTCAAAGATGCAAGTGAACATAAAGGTCGTTCCATCACTCAATTCATCTATGATGTTTTGTACACTGGCAAAATAACACTTGTAAATGGTGGTGCTCAACGTCGTAGCTTTACTTGGGTAGGCGATGGTGTACAAGGTTTAATCGATATCATCACTAATAAAGATGACCAAGCAGAAGGACAAATCTTCAATATTGGTAATCCAGAAAACAATTATTCTATCAAAGAAATGGCTGAAATCGTTGTTGATGAAATGAAAAAATTCCCTGAATTCAAAGATAAAGCCGATAAAGTAGAATTTATCGTTATGGACTCCGATAAATATTACGGTAAAAATTATGATGATATGCAAGATAGATTGCCATCTGTGAAAAAAATGGAAACTCGCCTCGGTTGGAAACCAAAAGCTACACTTCGCGAAGCAATCCACTATACACTTGAATGGTATGCTAAAAATTTAGATAAAGCTTAATTATTATTTATAAAAATCAAAGCCATTGCCTCAGCATTTGCTAGTGGCGATGGCTTTTTAACTAAAATATAAAATTTGGAGGATATTATGGCTAAAAAAATTGCTATAAAAATTGATGTAGATACAAAACGTGGCTATGATGAAGGCGTACCTCGCATGCTTGATGTTTTTAAACAAGAAGATATCAAAGCTACTTTCTTTTTCTCCATGGGCACAGATAATTCTGGTAAAGCTATTCGCCGTATCTTTCGCAAAGGTTTTTTGACTAAAATGCTACGTACTAAAGCACCTAGCACATATGGTTTTAAAACTATGATGTACGGTACAATTTTGCCTGCGCCTCATATCGTAGAACCAAATCCTTTGCCATTTCTTCGTGCTATCAAAGAAAATCACGAATGTGGCATTCATTGTTGGGATCATGTTTATTGGCAAGATAAATTGCCTTTCTTAGCTGAAGATACTATAAAAGACGAATTGACCAAAGCCATCAATCTCTTTGAAAAAATCGCTGGCTTTAAAGCTAAAGCTTGTGCTGCTCCTGGCTGGCAAGTAACTCCTCGCAGTTTAAAAGTTCAACAAGAATTAGGTTTTGATTATTGCAGTGATGTTCGCGGATATTATCCATTTTATCCTATCATGAATGATAAAAAATATTTGCCATTACAAATTCCAGGAACATTGCTCACTATGGATGAATGTTTAGGTAGTACTTTAGATAATAAATTAATCACTGAAGAAAATATCAATGATTATTGGTTAAGTCATTGCGATCAAGAATTTAATGTTTTAACTATCCATTCAGAAATGGAAGGCTTAAAACAATTACCTATTCTTCATGATTTCATCAAAAAAGCCAAAAAACTTGGTTATGAATTTGTAAAACTAGAAGAAGGTAAACATGTTCCTAATATCAAAGAATGTGAAGTTTATCATGGATATTTACCAGGTAGAGCAGGAACAGTTGCTTGTCAACGATAATTAAATGAACTGTACCCCAAAAGTTGGACACAAAACAACTTTTGGAGGTACAGTTTTTTTATGACTAAATACTCAAATGAATTTAAAGTTAAAGCAATTAAAATGGTTTTAAAAGGAAATTCTATTTCTCATGTAGCTAAAATTCTAAACATGCCAGATATAGCTCCTCTTTGCAGATGGATATCTCATTATGAACATGGTGGTATTCCACAACTTCTTCATAAAAATCGTAAATATACTCCTATCTTTAAGCAAAAAGTTATTGAATATAAATGGCTACATCATTTATCATTAAATCAAACAGCAGCCAAATTTTCCATTCCTAATACTGGTACAATTTCTACATGGGAAAAGTTGTATCATTCTTATGGCTTTTCTGGCTTACTTGCTAAGAAACGAGGTAGACCATCTAGTTCGAGGTTCATCTTATCTTCCATTAGTTTGATAATAGAAACCAACAGGTCGGTATTGCCCAGCCAGCAGAATACGTATTCAAATGCGCTCAGGTCTTCGTTGATAATCCGCTTCGTAATACCGTGACTGAAAGGAGTCAGGATAACGATCGGAATATGTTCGTATTTCTCTTTAATATGCCGCCCGATATCAAAACTGTCATTGTCTCCCGTACTCGGCATACAGATCACCAGATCGAATGACATATTCTCCAACTGCGTCAATGCTTCCTCTTCCGTAGAAACCTGTGAGAAACGAGGAGGATAACGAAGTGACAAGGATGTATATTCATTAAATATTTTTTCGTCAATGCGTCCGTCATCTTCCAGCATGAAAGCGTCATACGGGTTGGCAATCAACAGAACATTGAAAATCCGCCGTGTCATCAAATTGGCGAATTGCGTATCTTTGAAGTAAAGCTGGTTTAATTTATACTTGCTGAGCATAGTCTCTTTCTATTTTTTATTCCATAATGAAATGATTCATAGTACAGTCTACTTGACGTTTACCCTGCAAAGTTAATTTTTTAAATCTCATTTGCTATCATCTTCTTTATAAAGTTTATAATAGGTAATAAGTAATAGGTAATAAGTAATAGGTAACAAGTAATAACCATGCGGTTTACAGCGCAGCTTATTACTTATTACTTATTACTTATTACCTATTACTTGTTACCTATCACCTACCACTATCATTTTATCATTATTTAATCAAAATATCACCATAAAACCAATCATATTTGAAAAATTTTCCTATATTTGCAGTGTGAGCAGTTTACATTTTATCAGAATAACCTTTTAAAATATGATATCATGAACATCCAGAAAATCATGTCCTCTTTGGAGGCAAAGCACCCCGGTGAATTAGAGTATCTTCAAGCAGTAAAAGAAGTTCTTCTTTCTATCGAAGATATATACAATCAGCATCCCGAATTTGAAAAGGCCAAGATCATAGAAAGACTGGTAGAACCTGATCGTATCTTCACTTTCCGTGTCACTTGGGTAGACGATAAAGGGGAAGTTCAGACCAATCTCGGTTATCGTGTACAGTTCAACAATGCAATCG
>ENA-USUK01001259-USUK01001259.1-human-gut-metagenome-genome-assembly--contig:-NODE-1259-length-19659-cov-31.398631_pt1 | contig 19659 bp, 14 predicted proteins | sample MGYA00250062_ERZ773400 | MGnify/ENA primary metagenome ERZ773400 (study PRJEB29103, sample SAMN06111961) | human gut metagenome | biome: human gut; feature: ankylosing spondylitis patient; material... | reverse complement strand
CCCCGAGTATGAGGCTCTGATCCCAAATCAGTTCAGCGCCGGCCCGAAATGGCGCCACCAAAGCGAACAGGCCATGCTGTTCCCCGGAATACCGCAGCAAAGGGGACAAGCCATCCTGAGAGGCCAGATTCAAAAATTTCGTACGGCTCTTTTCGGAAGCAAAGCACAAAATCGTCTGCCGCTTGTCGTTCTGCCACCGTTTCAGTGCTTGAACGAGCGTCTGCCAAGGGCGATCCTGCTCCGCAGTCGAAGGAAACAGATCCTCGAACGAAGAAAGGCTCCGTTCCGGCAGATCATGGATTCCTTTGGCGATGCCCATCACCAGCGGTTCTGCGTGAACACAGGCGAACCGCACGTTCTTTGCAAATCGCTTGATTAGAGCTTGGCCAAACGCTGCGGCTGAGGACGGCCCTCCACATCCTGTGCTTCGAAGGCTTCCGTCCAAAGACGTTCCGCTGAGGACAACATATCACGAAAATCGGAGAGCCCCGGCAGAACCCATACGGTATCGGCAGGGAGCCATGCTTCCAGATTGGTCGCCGTGTCATAGCAGCAACCCGGCAATAAGCGGAAATCGCCCTGTTCCTGTAAGCGGGTCAACCCGAACCGTTCATTTTCGGTCAGCATGTTTTTCTGGAACAGGCTTTTCCAGCGTGCCTGCATCTTCGCTTGGTCAGCGGGCGACTGTCGAATGGGTGACACGGGAAGAACACGTACCTCAGAAAGATTTGCCTTCGAACGCTGGCTCACAGGATCGAAAAGACGGATTTCCTCTATGAGATCTCCAAAAAAATCAAGGCGTATGGGCTTATCATAACCGGGAGGCATGATGTCGAGAATATCACCTCGCCTGGCGATCTCGCCCGGATTCGAGACCATGGAAACACGCTCATAGCCCCATTCAACCGCCTGTTCGAGTATCATCTCCAACGAGACGTCTTCACCCCGTATGAGGGTAAACTCCCGGTTCTCGAAGAAATCCAGAGGCACCAGCTTGGGGAGCAGGTTATCGGCGGTCAGGAGAAGCCCTTTGGCCTGCCCGCTGCGCAATGCGTACAGAGCGGACAAGCGTTCCGTCCAGCCCTCACGGTTGGCCGAACGAGGAGAAAACGGCGGCAGAGACGTCCAGCCGCCCTTATCAAAGGCATCCGGCAAAAAGTCGCCGCTGGACAACTCGGGAGAAAAAAGCCGCATCAAGGCGCGGGCGGTAAGCAACTCATCCCTGTTTTTTACGACCCAAGCCATGCCACGGCCCTGTTGGAGCATATCCACGCAAAGCCGCGCCTGCGTGGCCAGCCCCGCGCGCGCAACGTGTATCCGCCCAGCCTTGAAACGGGCGATCTCGGTCATCACATCTGTATACACAAAAGTACCTCGTCAACCATTGAACGTCATTCCCAAAATCACATGGAATCAATGAAGCTTTCCCACCCATTGTCAAGCCTCGCTCCGTATGCCGCCGGACAGGAACAAGAGCGGAAGGAGAAAACTGCCGCACCTCTAATGCATCCTAGCCAACGGATAGCAGGGGAATAAAATGGGTAAAGGCCTCCACAAGTCCCTGCCCAAAGGCAAGAGGATTGTGGAGGCGAACGGCATCACAATCATATCGGCAAGACACGGGGTATGAAAGGGAAATCAACCGATCAGGATGATTTGCTTTGATGTCCCCGTAAGCGGACGAGCCCCTGACGCGGTGATTTCCAGCGTATGCTCAAGGCCGACCATCCCTGAGCCGGGGATGCCGATCTTCGGCTCAATGGCCACAACCATGCCCTGTTCCAGCGGAGCGGTAAAGCCTTTGGCAAAAACCGGGGTCTCATCGACAGTCAGGCCTATGCCATGCCCCAAGAATGGAACCTTGTCACGCCCTAACCCCATAAAACCGTCCATTTGCCCTTCGCGCTGGGCAACGGCACACGCCTCCGCCCATATCTCTGCCGGAACGGCTCCCGGTTTCAACGCGGCTGCGGTTTGTTCAAAAATCTCAACGCACACGGCATGTGCCCTACGAATCGGGCCGGGGATCGTATCGGCCGCGCCACTCCAGTACACCTGTGTCCTATCCGTATTATACCCTTCAACATTGAACCCCATATCGATGGAAAGCAAGGCGCGCTTCTGCCAAAGGCGTTCGGCATTTCCCATAAACGGAATGGCCGGACACATGCCTTTGCAACCAAGAGGTCCATTGTAATAGGTGGGATAAATGCCGGACGTATCAGCCGAGGCATAACCAAAAAAGTTTTCCTCACCCGGCGCATTCATCCGCAACATTCCGCTTCCGCCGCACGCGAACACCGCTTCCACATACGTTCTCGCAACATCAAATTCACTCATGCCGGGGTGTATGCGTTCCGGAAGTATTTCATCCAGAACTTTTGCATGTAATGCCCCGCATCGACGGATTTTTTCGAGCTCCCACTCGGATTTTACGGCTCGGGCCGCAAGTCGAAGGAGGAGTTGCTGGCGATTTTCGCCAAGATGCTCGAAGAGCGGCCGGTGCAGTCCCTGCGCCGGGATGTGGAGGCCCTCAAGATAGCGTTCTACAAATTGCGTCGGGCGGAGTCCGATGCTGCGCGACGGGCTTTCGTCGAAGCCGGCGGAGCGGAGGGGGATTTCGTGTCCGAGCCGGATCCGGCGGAGCTGCGTTTCAAGGATCTTTTCCGGGAGTACCGCCGTCTGCGGGACGAGTTCGTCGCCGGACTCGAAGCGGCCAAGGAGGAGAATCTCAAGATAAAGTTGCAGATTATCGAGGAACTCAAGGAGCTGGCCTCGTCGGACGAGATGCTCAACCAGACTTTCAACAAGTTCCGGGAGTTGCAGCATCGCTGGAAAGAGACCGGCGTGGTGCCCCAGCAGAATGTGAAGGATCTGTGGGAAACCTACAACCTGCACGTGGAGAATTTCTACAATTTCATCAAGATCAACAAGGAGTTGCGCGATCTCGACCTGAAGAAGAATTACGAGCAGAAGCTGGCTCTGTGCGAACAGGCCGAAGCGCTGGTGCTCGAACCGTCGATCGTCGAGGCGTTCCACAAACTGCAGAAGCTGCACGACGAGTGGCGAGAAATCGGCCCTGTGGCCAATGAATATAAAGAGGTGCTGTGGAATCGTTTCAAGGAGGCTTCGAGCCGTATCAACAAGCAGCATCAGGAGTTTTTCGAGAATATCAAGCAGGAGCAGCTCCGCAATCTGGAACTCAAGAGCGAGCTTTGTGTCAAGGCCGAAGAGTTGGCGCAGCAGCCGCTGACTTCGCGCAAAGAGTGGAACAAGGCGAGCGAGAAGCTCTTCGAGATACAGAAAGTCTGGAAAACGATCGGATTCGCTCCCAAGAAAGATAACAATGCCATCTACGAGCGTTTCCGCAATGCCTGCGACAAATTCTTCGAGGCCAAGCGTACCTACTATGCCGGGTTGAAGGGCGAGATGGAGCACAACCTCCAGCTCAAGACCGAGTTGTGCGAGGCGGCCGAAGCGCTGCGCGACAGCGAGGAGTGGAAGAAGACGACCGATGAGTTGATCGCATTGCAGGCCAAGTGGAAGCAGACGGGGGCCGTGTCGCGCCGCTATTCCGACCAGATCTGGAAACGGTTCCGTGCGGCGTGCGACGCTTTCTTCGAGCGCAAGTCCCGACATTTCGCTGCGGTGGACGATCAGTACGGGGAGAATCTCCGTCGGAAAGAGGCTCTGTTGGAGGAGATGGCTGCGGCCGATATTCTGGCGGGCGGCTTCGAGATGATTCGTGATTTCCAGCGTCGCTGGGGCGAGATCGGGTTCGTGCCTATCAAGCAGAAGGAGGCGATTCAAAAACGTTACAAGGAGGTGGTCGATAAGATGTTCGATACCCTGCGCAGTTCGGAGCGCGATCGTTCGATGGACCGCTTCAAGGAGAAGGTTTCTTCGCTCAAGGCTACGGGCGACCGGCGTCTGCGCACGGAGCGCGACCGGCTTTACAACAAAGTCCGTCAGTTGGAGCAGGACATCGCCTTGTTGGAGAACAACATCGGGTTCTTCTCCAAGTCGAAGAACGCCGAGGCGATGATCGCCGAGGTGCGGGCCAAAATCGAGCGGGCCAAACAGGAGATGCAGGCCGCTATCGAAAAAGTGAAGCTCATCGATCAGGAGGAGAATAAGGAATAACCCGCCGAAGACGGTGTGCTATAACAGGTAAACTACTTCGTTATTATCGGTGTCACGGCTCGATCATGTACGCCAGTGCACACTCTTCGCCGTGAACCTCGATGCCCTGGTATTTTTACCTGTTCCTGCACACTTGAAAGGGGATGCGCCGAATTTCTCAATTTGACACATCCCTTTCCGGTGAGGAAACTTCTTTGTGGGGATAGCGGTGTATTTTATGTGAGTCCGGCCCTCGGAGCGGGAAGGTTTCCGGAGCGGTCTTCGAAAGCGGTTCCGGAACGATGTTTTAATAGGCAAGTGGAGAACCGGGCGTTCCGGCTTAAGGGTTGAAACGGAGCCGGATAAACGACGGTGCAAACAAAATAATTCGAAACAGATAATGAAACTCAGCAAACCCAAGTACATTTTCGTGACGGGCGGCGTGGCTTCGTCGCTCGGTAAAGGCATTATTTCGGCGTCGATCGCCCGCTTGCTGCAGGCACGCGGCTATTCGGTGACGATTCAGAAACTGGATCCCTATATCAATATCGACCCCGGAACCCTGAATCCTTACGAGCACGGAGAGTGTTACGTGACCGAAGACGGTGCGGAAACCGACCTCGACCTGGGCCATTACGAGCGTTTCACTTCGATTACGACCAGCCATGCCAACAACGTGACCACTGGTAAGATTTATCAGTGCGTGATCGACAAGGAGCGCAAGGGCGAGTACCTGGGCAAGACCGTGCAGGTCATTCCTCATATCACGGACGAAATCAAGCGCCGCATTCAACTGTTGGCGCAGCGCAAGGAGTACGATGTGATTATCACCGAGATCGGCGGAACGGTGGGCGACATCGAGTCGTTGCCCTTCATCGAATCGGTGCGTCAGTTGCGTTACCAGCTCGGAGCCCGCAATACGGCGCTGGTTCATCTGACGCTCATTCCTTACCTGGCCGCTTCCGGCGAGTTGAAGACCAAGCCGACTCAACATTCGGTCAAAACCTTGCTCGAGAACGGTTTGCAGCCCGATATTCTGGTGCTGCGCACCGAGCATCCGCTCTCTGCGGAGCTCAGGCGCAAGGTGGCGCTCTTCTGCAACGTGGATGCCAACGCGGTGATGGAGTCGATCGACGTACCGACGATCTACGAAGTGCCGCTGGTAATGCACCGTCAGCATCTGGACGAGGTGGTGCTCAGCAAGCTCGACCTTCCGTCGGAGCAGGAACCCGACTTGAGTTCGTTGCAGGCTTTCGTCGATAAGGTGAAGAATCCCAAGCGGACGATCGACATCGCCCTGGTGGGTAAATATACGGAACTTCCCGATGCTTACAAGTCGATCTGCGAGTCCTTTATTCAAGCCGGTGCGGTGAACGACTGCAAGGTGAAGTTGCATTACGTGAATTCGGAGAAGATAGACGCTTCGAACGTTGGGGAGAAGCTCGGCAAAATGGCCGGTATTCTCGTGGCTCCGGGGTTCGGCAACCGGGGAATCGAGGGGAAGATCGAAGCGGTGCACTTTGCGCGGACTCACCGTATTCCGTTCCTGGGAATCTGTCTGGGTATGCAGTGTGCCGTGATCGAATTCGCTCGCAACGTGCTGGGCTTCAAGGACGCCACCTCGACAGAAATGGATCCGGCGACGAAGCATCCGGTCATCGACCTGATGGAGGAACAGAAGGGCATTACCGCCAAAGGCGGCACGATGCGTCTGGGAGCTTACCCCTGTTCGTTGGAGCCGGGATCGAAAGCTGCGCAGGCTTACGGTACGACCCAGATTCAGGAGCGCCATCGCCACCGCTACGAATTCAACAGCGAATACCTGAAGGATTTCGAGAGCCACGGAATGAAAGCCGTCGGTGCGAACCCCGATACGGGGCTGGTCGAAGTGGTCGAAATTCCCGACCATCCCTGGTTCGTCGGTACGCAATACCATCCCGAATACAAGAGCACCGTACAGCGGCCTCATCCGCTTTTCGTCGCGTTCGTAGCTGCGGCGCTGGCGGGAAAAGACGATAAGAAAAAATAGTTTGCAACCCTGCTTCGGGGTATCCTCAAAGAATTTAGATTACGCATGGATAAAAAATCAATCGCCGGAATTGTCATCGTGGCCCTGATCTTCCTGGGTTTCACGTTCTATAATTCGCATCAACAGAAAAAGTATCAGGAACAGCTCATGGCGTACAACGCCGAACAGGCGCGTATCCAAGCCGAGCAGGATTCGCTCCTGGCGCTTAACGCTCCGCTGCCGACTGCGGATTCCGCAGCTATTGCGGCTGCGGGAGAGCGGTTGTCCGGGGACAGCCTGCAGGCGCAGCGTCGGATCATGCAGTTCGGAGAGCTGCTGGCTGCGGCGCAGCAGGCCGAAGCCGAGGAGTTCACCGTGGAGAATGAGGTATTGAAGATCGATTTCTCGACGCGCGGCGGTCAGGTCAAGGATGTTACGCTGAAGGATTATACCAAGTATGCACCTCGTGACGAGCGGAATCAGCCGGTGCGGCTTTTCGACCCGGCAACGGCCAATTTCGCCCTGACGTTCTATGTGAAGAATGGCCATAACAACGTATTGGTCAATACGGCGGATTACACCTTCAATCTGGTGTCGATGGAGAAGGATGCCGACGGTGCGCAGCGCATCACGATGGATCTGCCGGTGGCGCGTGACGCCGTGTTACGGTACGAGTATGTCGTTTATAACATACAGTCGCCGGCGCGGGATTATCTGGTCGATCTGAATGTCTATCTGAAAAATATGGCACCGCAGATGGCCAGCCAGACGACTGTCGGCATCGACTGGAGCAACCGTTCCTATCAGAACGAGAAAGGGTTTCAGAACGAGAATACCTATACGACCATCTATTACCGGGCTCCCGGCGAGTCGTCGGCCGACGATCTGGGGATGAGCGACGGGGAGAAGCAGAAGACGGTTTCGTCGTCGCTCAACTGGGTGGCTTTCAAGCAGCAGTTCTTCTCGTCGGTGATGATCGCCCCGGAAAACTTCTCCTACGCTGATATGAAGTTTACGACGGCGGAAAAAGGCTCGGGTTACATAAAGGATTTTTCGGCGAAATTGACGGTTCCCTATACGGCGCAAACCGACCATTACAACTTCGCTTTCTATTTCGGTCCGAACAAATACGCCATTCTCAAGCATGTGGCGACGACCGAGGGGGACGACGAACTGCATCTGGAACGGTTGATTCCGCTCGGCTGGGGTATTTTCGGCTGGGTGAACCGCTGGTTCGTGATTCCGGTGTTCGATTTCCTGCGTCAATTTATCCCGAGTTTCGGCCTGATTATCCTGATCCTGGCCGTGCTGGTGAAGGTCATCATCTCGCCGCTGACCTATAAAAGTTACATATCGACGGCCAAGATGCGCGTCATCAAGCCCGAGGTCGATGAGCTGGCCAAGAAATATCCGCGCCAGGAGGATGCCATGAAGCGCCAGCAGGCGACGATGGAGCTCTACAAGAAGGCCGGTATCAACCCGATGGGCGGTTGTATCCCGCTGTTGATCCAGATGCCGATCATTATTGCGATGTTCCGCTTCTTCCCCGCCTCGATCGAGCTGCGAGGCCAGCATTTCCTTTGGGCCGACGACCTTTCGTCGTACGACAGCGTGTTGTCGCTGCCGTTCAACATCCCCTTCTACGGAGATCACGTGAGCCTGTTCGCCCTGTTGATGACCGTCGCGCTGTTCGCCTTCTCGTATATCAATTACCAGCAGACGGCTTCGTCGCAGCCCCAGATGGCCGGTATGAAGTTTATGATGGTTTATCTGATGCCGGTGATGATGCTCCTGTGGTTCAACAGCTATTCGAGCGGTCTGACTTACTACTACTTCCTGGCCAACATTCTCACGATCGGACAGACGCTCGTGATCCGCCGGATGATCGACGACGAGAAAATTCATGCCGTGATGCAGGCCAATGCCGCAAAAAACAAGAACAGGAAGAAATCCAAGTTCCAGTTGCGTTATGAAGAGTTGCTGCGTCAGCAGGAGGAGGCGCAAAGGAACGCTTCCCGACGGAAATAACCGAAAGGTGCAAAGAGTTCCCTAACAAGTTTTCGAAATTGAAAATCACCCCTGTCAGAGTTCATCCTGACAGGGGTGATAACTTAAATTCGGACTGTTAGAGAGCCCCTTCATTCGCACTGCGCTGCGGATTTCAGACGTGTCAGTCGTAGAGGTCGAGGTATTCGTACGTATTTCCGACCAGGGAGAGGTAGCGTTCGAATTCGGGGCGGGAAATGACCACCGTGGCTCGGCAATCGTTGGGGTGGAAACTCAAACTGTCGCACGTTTGCAGATGACGGTCTAAAAAGAGATGTACGTGGTGTTCCGCGTCGTTGATAAGGCCGAACGGCGACACGGAACCCGGTTCGAGCCCCAGGTAGCGTTCCATGCGCTGCGGCGAGGCGAAGGTGAGTTTGCCCTGCCGCAGTCGGTGTTCCAGATCGTGAATCGCCAGCGAGCGGTCGCAGTCGAAACAGACCAAATAATGACGGTCGCCCTTGTGGTTGCGGAAGAAGAGGTTTTTGCAATGTTTCGACCCGTCCTCGCGCCAATATGCCTTGGCCTCTTCGATGGTCGGGGAAGCCGGGTGGTGATAGATGTCGTACCGGATTTTGTGTCTGTCGAGAAATTCCCGGACGATCGTTTCGCGTTCCATATCGACTATTTGGATTCGGTTCGAGAGCGGATTTATTCGACGTAAAGTACCAATCCCTTGAGGTATTCGCCTTCGGGATGATAGATGTTGATCGGATGGTCGGCGGGCTGGGTCAGTTGGTGCAGGATGCGGACCTTGCGTCCGGCGATGGCTGCGGCCGAGAAGACCGTGGTGCGGAACAACTCCTTGCTGACCGCCTGCGAACAGGAGAAAGTGAAGAGGAGCCCTCCGCTTTTGATCTGCGCCAGCGCCCGGGCATTGAGCCGCTTGTAGCCCTGCATGGCATTGCCCAGCACTTTGTGGTGCTTGGCGAAGGCCGGCGGGTCGAGGATGATCATGTCGTACCGGTCGCCGATGTCCTTGAGGTATTCGACGGCATCGACGGCCAGCGAAGTGTGGGGAGCCTCTTCTCCGAAGTTGAGCCGAACGTTGGCGTCGGCCAGGGCGACGGCCCGCTCCGAGGAGTCGATCGAGCATACTTCGCGTGCTCCGCCCGCAAGAGCATATACCGAAAATCCGCCCGTGTAGCAGAAGGTATTGAGGACCGTGCGTCCTCGGGCGTAGCGGCGTACCAGTTCGCGGTTGAAGCGCTGGTCGATAAAGAAGCCCGTCTTCTGGCCCTCTTCCCAGTTGACCAGGAATTTTTCGCCGTTTTCGAGCACGGTGCGGGGCATTCCTCCCGTTTTGCCGTAAAGGTACCCGTCCACGGGATTCAGGCCGGCCTTGAACGGTACGGTTTGGGAACTTTTGTCGTAGATGGCGGTGATCCGGTCGCCGTAAACCGTTCGGATCGCATCGGCGATTGTCAGGCGGGCGTGGTACATGCCCACCGAGTGACATTGAATCACGGCGGTCGTGTCGTAAATATCGACGACGAGTCCCGGCAGGGAGTCCCCCTCGCCGTGAACCAGACGGTAGCAGGTGGTGTCGGGGGCATCCGTGAGCCCGAGCGTGCGGCGCACGTCGAGTGCGGTGGAGATCATCCGCTGCCACCAGGCCGCGTCGATCGGTTCCTGTTCGAAGGTGAGCACCCGCACGGCGATCGAACCGATCTGGTAATGTCCCCGGGCGATGAAGTCGCCCGAACGGGTATAGACATCGACGAGGGCACCTTCGGGGATTTCGTTTCCGTCGTAACGGACGGATTCGATCGCGCCCGAGAAAATCCAGGGATGGCGGCGCAGCAACGACTCTTCCTTGCCGCGTCGGAGGTGTATTTGCGGGATCATTTCTTCGTTTTCTTTGGTTTGGGTGTGTGCAGCAGCCGGTCGTAGATACGCGTGCAGACCCAGGCGTCCGTTGCGGCGTAGAGCTGCTGCTTGTCGGTGAGTTGTGCGGCTTCCCAGTTGCTCAGGCGCTGAGCTTTGGATACCCGCTGGCCGAGTACGATCGCCGAAAGTTTGCGCAGGCTTTTCTCTTCGATGCCCCACTCTCCGGCGAGCTCCTGAAGATCCACGAAGCCCGCTTCCTGAAAGTGCCGGATGTTGTGCAGTGCCCGCAGGTCGCCCTTTACATCGGCGCCGATTTTCAGGATCTCCTTGTTTTCGAGGATTTTGACGATGGCTTTGTCGAGAGGAATCTTGCAGAGCCGGAACAGGAAGCTCTGTTCCGGCGAGGAGAGTTGCAGCAGTGCGACCCGATTGACGACGCCCGCCCGGAACGAAGGCCGGGTTTCGGTGTCGAACCCGATGACGGGCTGTGCCGCCAGGTAGCGGCAGGCCTCCCTGAGCCTCGGTTCCGAGTCCACGACGACGATCGGGCCCCGGAATTCGATGGCCGGAAGCAGAGCGGCCTCCTCGTTGCTGATGCTATTTTGAAATGTGATCGGTTTGTTCATGAAATCGCGCAAAGTTACCGATTAATCGTGACTTTTCCATCCGGGAGTATGGAAATTTTGCCTTCGCCGCTCAATTTGCGCAGGAGCTCGGCGATTTGTGCCGGATCGGATCGGAGTGCAGCGACGATTTCCCGGGGATCGAGAGCGTCGTTGCGGAGCAGCTCCAGAACGGTCTTTTTCGAGGCTTCCGCCTGCGGAGCGCGGGCGGCGCGTTTGCGGGCGAGGCAGAGGTCGCAGATGCCGCACTCCCGGGGCTCCGGCACTCCGAAATAGGCTTCCAGGAAGGAGCTGCGGCAGCCGGTTTCCGCCGTGGCGTAGGCGAGCATCCGCTCGAATCGTTCGCGGGTCTGTTTCCGGCGCTGCTGGTACGATTCGGGGGAGATGTAGAGATCGGCGGTGGGGAGCCGTTCTTCGTCCATGTAGAGGAGCGGCGAGCGGTTCGAGGGGATGTAGCGGATCACGCGCAGTTGCCAGAGCCGTTTCAGCAGGTCGTGCACCTTTTCGGGCGTATAGCCGCTCCAGGTCGCTATTTCCGTTTCGTCGATGGGGCGGAAGTCGGTGAAAACCCCTTCGTACAGACGCAGCAGAACACGGATGATGTGGTCCAGATCGTCGCGGATCACCCGCAGGCGGTAGAGATCGTCGCGGCTGACGCAGAAGAGGATGCGCGCGGGGTTGGCCGCTTCGTCCATGAGGGTCATGTAGCCGTTCTGACTCAGGATCTTCAGGGCGTTCTGTACCAGACCCGTATAGAGGTGCTCCCGGGTGCAGAAATCGCGCAGGTTGAACAGAAAGGAACTTTGGGCACCGTCGCCGATGGCGATCTGGAGGTAGCTGCAGATTTTTTCGTAGATCGAACGGATCTTTTCGAGCGGCGGGTAGTCCGCTTCGAAGCGTTTGGCGATGCGTTCCGCATCGTCGGAAGAAATCAGCAATACGGCATAGCTGCGCCGCCCGTCGCGTCCGGCACGTCCGGCCTCCTGATAGTAGCTTTCGAGCGAGTCGCACATCGTATAATGTACCACGTAGCGGACGTCGGGCTTGTCGATCCCCATCCCGAAGGCATTGGTAGCGACCATGACGGGGGTACGCCCCGAAATCCAGGCTTCCTGCCGCATCGAGCGCTCGGCGTGTCCCAGCCCGCCGTGATAATATTCTGCGGAGATACCTTCGTCGCGCAGGAAAGCCGCGACCTGTTCGGCTCCTTCGCGGGTGCGGACATAGACGATGCCGGAACCGCCGACGTTGCGGATGATCCGCAGGAGCTGTTCGTTTTTGTCGTCGGTATGGCGCACGGCATAAGAGAGGTTGGGACGCGAAAAATCGCTGCGCAGCAGATGGGGTTCCGCGAAGCGCAGCTTTTCCATGATGTCGTCCGCGACGCGCGGTGTGGCCGAGGCCGTGAGAGCCAGCACGGGGACGCCGGGAATCCGCTCGCGCAGCTCGGCGATCCGCAGGTAGGAGGGCCGGAAATCGTAGCCCCATTGGGAGATGCAGTGGGCCTCATCGACGGCGAGAAGCGATACGTTCATTCGCTGCACCCGCAGGCGGAAGGCCTCGGATGCGAGCCGTTCGGGAGCGACGTAGAGGAATTTCACGTCGCCATAGACGCAGTTGTCCAGGTCGATGTCGATCTGCCGGGCCGACAGGCCCGAATGGATCGCCAGAGCACGGATGCCCAGCTTGCGGAGCCGATCGACCTGGTCTTTCATCAGGGCGATCAGCGGGGTGACCACGATGCATACGCCCTCCGAAGCCAGTCCCGGAATTTGATAGGTGAGCGACTTGCCGCCGCCCGTGGGCATCAGGGCCAGCGTATCGCGTCCGGCGAGCACCGAGAGGATGACCTGTTCCTGCACGGGGCGGAACGTGTCGAACCCCCAGTAGCGCTTGAGCAGCGCTGCGATCTGTTGCCGTCTGTTCGGTGCTGTCGATTCCATATACACAAAGGTAGTGTTTTTGGCTTTTACCCGAGCCCGGAGGGGATAAAAAGTGCGTCATATTAGGTTTCTCGAAATATTTTCCTATATTTGCACGTTGAAGAAGAAAACCGACCGATGAGAATCAAAGAGGAATATAAGGTCCGTGAAATGGCAGGCGAGCATATCGTGGTGATGCAGGGCCGTTACGGAGTGGATATGACCAAAGTGATTGCATTGAACGAAACCTCGCTCTGGTTGTGGAACCGGTTGCAGGGACGTGAGTTCGGTATCGACGATGTCCGCGATTTGCTCCTCGGCGAGTACGACGTGGATGCGGAAACCGCCGCGCGCGACGCCCAGGCGTGGGTCGCCCGGCTTAAAACATGTAATTTAGTCGAAGAATGAGCGTAAAGCTGCGCAGATATATGTCCGTGTGGATGTTGCTGGTTGCCTACTGTTTCTCGGTGGGGGCAGCGGCATACGCCGTACTTTCGTGCCACTGTTTGGAGCGGGAGAGGGGCGAGGTGCATATATGCTGCCGGGGTTGCGACATCCATACCGAATGCGATTCTCATTCGGTCAGTTTTAAGGCCGTTTGCTGCGGGGTGGATCACTCCAAGGCATCGGAGCTATATACTTCCGTATCGTCGTCCCAATGGGAGCGAGATACGAAGGTCATGATCGTCGATCTTCCGGCCATATTGGCAGCGGAGATGACGGCGCTTCCGTTCGATTCCGTTCATTGGGCGACGGTTTCTGAACGTCCCTGTCTGGCCCATAGCACGGTCCATCTTCTCTCTTCCGGACTGCGTGCCCCTCCCGTTTTCGTGTAACGACGCATGAAAAAGTGCAGTGTCGGCGTGCACTGTGTTTTCCCTGCGACAGACCGGTTGCCCGATTTGCAACCGGATTGCAAGAATGGAATATTATTTTTGCATCATGTTTACACAATCAACGGAAAATCAAATGAAATTCAAGTATTTAGCAGTATTAGTCTTTTTTGTTGCATCGGCATTCGGCGCGGCTCGGGCCCAGAATGTCAAAGGTGTCGTGTATGGAGCCGACACGGACGAGCCGCTGGTCGGTGCATCGGTGTATTGGGCCGGAACGACGGTGGGAACCGGTGCCGATGCCGAAGGAAATTATACCATACACCGGGTTAAGGGATACGATATGCTGGTCGCCGGCTTCGTCGGATATACCAGCGATACGATCCGTGTCGAGAGCGGCGTGGAGCGGGTCGATTTTCGTCTGTCGAACGAGGGGGTGGAACTCGAGGAGGTCGTGGTGAACAGCACGCTGGGCGGTAACTACGTGAAGCGGGACGGCATTCTCAAAGGGGAGATGATCTCCTTCGCGGGCCTCTGCAAGATGGCTTGCTGCAACCTGGCCGAGAGTTTCGAGAACTCCGCTTCGGTGACAGTCGGTTACAGCGACGCCATTTCGGGTGCGCGTCAGATCAAAATGCTCGGTTTGGCCGGCACTTACACCCAAATATTGGATGAAAACCGTCCGATCATGCGCGGCTTGAGCGCTCCCTACGGCTTGAGCTATACGCCGGGCATGTGGCTCAATTCGATCCAGGTGTCGAAGGGTATTTCGTCCGTGACGGCCGGACATGAGGCCATCACCGGACAGATCAACCTCGAACACCGCAAACCTACGGACGACGAACGGCTGTTCATCAACTTCTACCTCGACGACGAACTGCGTCCCGAGCTGAACCTTTCGACGGCGCTGCCTGTGACCAAGGATAAGAAATTATCGACGATCCTCCTGTTGCACGGATCGTTGGACACCCATTTGCTGGGCGACATGGACGACAACGGCGACGGATTTATGGATCTGCCGAAGACCCGCCTGGGAGCGGTTGCAAACCGCTGGCTTTACACGGCCGACAACGGTGCGCAGGTGCGGTGGGGCTTCAAGTATCTGGCGGAAAATCGCTTGAGCGGTCAGAAGCACTACAAGGCTTCGATGCGTGAAGAGATGGATACCGACTGGGACAAGGGGGCCATGTACGGCTCGCAGATCAAGAACCGCGAGCTGAACGCCTACTTCAAATTCGGTATGCCGGTCGGTCCCGGTGTCTATGACGAGGACCAGCAGGACGAGCTTCGTTCGAACATCGCTTTCGTGGCCGATTACGACCGCTTCCGCGAACGGGCCTACTTCGGGCTCAACGATTACGACGGTACGGACAACATGGTTTCGCTGAACATGATGTACAACCACTATTTCTCCTTCCGTCATTCGCTGATCGTCGGCGTGCAGTCGCATCTGCAATTCCTTGACGAGTCGCTGCTCAACCCGACGCCGTGGCTGGATGCCGCCGGAGCCTGGAATCTCGACCGTCAGGAGAACGAGGTAGGCGCCTATGCCGAATATACCTACACGATCAAGGACAAGCTCTCCGTAGTTGCGGGCATACGCGGGGACTACAACGGTTATTACGATAAGTTCTACGTTACTCCGCGCGGTCATATCAAGTGGAACATCACCCCGACGACGATCCTGCGCGGTTCGGCCGGGCTGGGTTATCGTTCGACCAACGTCATCACCGATAATATCGGCGTTTTGGCTACGGGACGGCATATTACGTTCGAAAGACCGACGGCTCTTTCGGCGGGAGCCGCCGCTGTGCGCGGACCTCTCAATCCCGGCTCTGCTTACGGGGGATATACGACCTGGATGGTCGCAGACGGCGGTGCGGGCAATTTCAAAGCGCTCAACCGGATGGAGAAAGCCCTCACCGCAGGCGGTAGCCTGACGCAGATTTTCACGCTCGTGAAAGAGGAGGACGCGACGTTGAGTTTCGACTACTTCCGCACGCAATTTTATAATTCGGTGATTGCCGATCAGGAGTATTCGCCGAACGACATTTATATTTACAGCTCGGACAAACGCTCCTTTACCGATACTTATCAGGTCGATTTTTCGTGGACTCCGGTGGAGCGGTTCGATATTTTCGCTACGTACCGCTATACGAACAGCCGTATGACGATCGATCGTCCGGACGGCAGTACGGCGCTCGTGGAGCGTCCGCTGGTAAGCCGTTACAAGGCGCTGCTCAACTTGCAGTATTCGACCCGCTACAACCGCTGGGTGTTCGATGTGACGGCTCAGCTCAACGGTCCTTCGCGCCTGCCGACCCAGACGGGCGACCTGGCCGATTCCGAGATGTCGCCGACGTATCCGATGTTCTTCGCGCAGGTGACCCGCAAAGTCGGCAAGTTCGATATTTACGTGGGCTGCGAGAACATTCTCGATTATAAGCAGAAGCACCCGATTCTGAATGCGGACGATCCTTTCTCGGCGGGTTTCAACTCGTCGGTGATCTGGGGGCCTCTGATGGGGCGCAAGTTTTATGCGGGATTGCGTATCAATTTTTATTGATTGAAAGAACGAATTAAATTAGTTATACGACGATGAAAAAAATGATTTTGTGCTGCCTCGTGGCAGTATTGGGATGCGGGGTGTTCGCCGTGGAAGCGAAGACGCCGCAGAAGAAGGGCGAGATCGTTACTACGGTGTTCACCATCGATATCGATTGCGAAAGCTGTGCGGCCCGCATTATGAACAACGTGCCGGTAATCGGCAAGGGGATCAAGGATATTCAGGTCGATGTTCCCTCGAAAGAGGCGACCGTGACCTATGACAGTGCCAAGACCTCGCCCGAGGAGCTGATCAAAGGATTCGGAAAGATCCGGATCAAGGCGGAAGAAAAACCTGGTAAATAGTTATATATGGGTTAGTTAATTTGGATGGAGAGCCGGGGTTCCGAAAGGAATCCCGGCTTTTTTCGATCGGCGAACGTCCCCTCAGGGAAGAGGTACCCGATCGGAGCAAAACGGACGGAATGCATCCGTAAATAAAGGAAGAGCACGCGTCGTACCATTGGTATTTTAGAACTTTTCCGCGATCTTTGAGGCGGCAATACCCCACAGCGTGTTGTGTATTGGAAAACATTCACTAACTTTGCGGTGCCGTCCCCGCGGATGGCGACATATTGTTTAGTGAAAGTGTTTCGCTAATCCTTGACAGTAAAATTTGGCGATTTTAAGGAAACAAGGGTAGGCAATACAGACACTCGTCACCGTGTATAGGCATATATCGTTCCCGATATATTCTATTCGGTGTGGGGTATTGTTTATTTGTTTCCGGGCTACGCCAAATGCCTACTGTCGGATAAACGAACGACTCCACACTTGAACTGAAATCTGTAATTTACTATTTTATAGTCAAGAATATTCTGTCAAAATCAAGCCAATGCAAAGTCGAACTATCATAGGCAAGACTACATTGCGTTCCCTATCATCCCATGGGAATCTTGCTTTCGGCTCAATATTTGGTTCTCGTACCTTAATCCATGTATCAAATAAGTATATTGCCTCTTCCTCTGAAATGTTTAAAATTTCTTGGCGTGAAAGGGCTGACTTAAGAGCATTTTTATCATTTGATTCTACAAGATAGGATAGGGCGGCATTAAATCTAACTTCAGCGACAAGAGGAAGTGCGAGTTGGTTTATATTTGAATTATATGTTATTGATTTTGTCCTTATGCTTCGGTTATAAGATAGTAACGACCAGTTCCGACATATTTTTCGATATATCCGCGTAAACCTGAATTCCAAAATGTCCCATGAGTAGCAATGTTGAAACCATGGGTATGTGTCATTCCTGCCTTTTCTTCATTTTTAATTTCTTTTAAGCACAATTCGTAATACTTCTTAAATCGGAACTTTATTTATATCTTGATTCTGTCTTCTATTGTATTTGCGCAATACAAGATCAGGATGTCCCAGAAGTCGTGGATGATTCAGCCTATACCGAAATCCATGGCCAAACAAGAACTTCCGTACCAGCAATTCCGGGTTTGTATTTTTACCTTTTATTGCTGACATACAACGGTGCCTCTGCTCTTTGGTCTGTTTGTCCATATCAAAATAGAGAACAACATATCATATTCTATCAAAGAATCCCTCGTATTTTTCATCTATAATCTTCCACTCTCCCATTTTACGTCTTCTGATACGAGTTATCTTGCCAAGTTCTTGCAGCCGTTTCAGATACTTCTGAATCTGGCGTGTGGACAACCCTATGCTCTCTGCCGTCTGTCCTGCCCTGATTTGCGGATTTTGGGAAATCAGTTTGTAAATCTGGCGACTTGTTTTTATGAACTCTTTTGCGAACTTGGATGGCTCTTTTACGTCTACCTCTCCATTGCCTTTTACGAGCTCTTGCATCAAAGGACTGCCACTGGGCGTAATTTCCCCAGTAACTTTATCCTTAAAATTCAAATTCCAAAGGGTTACATGGAACTCGGAAGCATTGGTGGTAAATTCAGGTGCACGGTAGCCTGCAAGATGTTCATAAGATTTATAGGCATTGATAATTTTCTTCATTTCACTGCCTCGTCTTTTCATAAGTCCTAACCGACTGAAGAAATCTGCCAATAACGGATTCCTTCTTTTAGATGGCACGGTAAGGGGATTTTGCTGCTGAATAAGCCTCCTGTCCATCATACCTTCGGGAGAGTAGATTTTCAACCGGTCATCATACATATCATCTGATTTCACTTCCCATCTGCATATAGTCCCGATGAATGATTGCGTTCGCTATCGCTTCTGTTACGGCACGTTCGGGATAATCCGGCAATTCTTCTCGATGATCACTCTCTTTCCACCATTTCTTCCGGGAATTGTTCCGCACAAAAGATACGGCATATTGCAACTGGCCGATTACGAACCCTCTGGGACAACATCGTCTATCGCTTCGCCCAAGCCGCTGGGTATATCCAAACCGTTCCATCGAGTACAGAATATGCGTGACTGTTGTACTGGAGATTCATTAGCTAACAATGCCCCGGTATTTGTCAAATTACCATTTTTGGTCACTTGGACATTTGGGGTGATGGGAGGGCGACAGTCAAGCGTGAGGACAGCCTTTTGGACGAGTCGCCCGCAGCGTTTGATCTGTAACAGCCGGAGGTCGTATATTCCGGCTGCGGTGCTGCAGGTCAGTAGCGCCGTTTGATATATTCATCCAGCAATTTCTTCCGATGTTCAGGACTGATTCCGCTTGGTATCCTCACCTTGGATTTCAGGTCAGAAAACAAGCCTTCAAGTGCATTGTTGGTATTCAGAAGTCCTGTTTCGGATGGTCATAGAAAGTCTATAATAGCGGCATATTTCGTTTTACACTAAGGTAGGCGCTACGAAGCCAGGTCTCATGTAGGGAGGAGTTTTACGCTTAATTCTCTTGTCTTGGACTCGTTCATTGACGATATCTTTGTACTTTTCATACCAATCATTGAAAGCGCCAACAAAGCTTTCCTTGTTCATCTTAGTGATATTATTTGCTAGCTTCAATTGCTCTGCATATGATTCTATATCAAGGTCTTGGTTAGATGTCTGCGAGCTGTCAGGATCTGATGGAATTGACACATCAGGACCTTAATAGGCTTTAGCGCCTGAGGCAAACCTTTCATCCCATCTATTACAACTCCATATATCTTGAACCCCTTGCTCTTAAGCCATTCAATACCTTCAACATAGTAGGCTATCGTTTCGTGAGTCACATACTTATGCCACAGAACGACGCCTATTAGAGCGTCACGAACAACCATCAGACCAAAGTTCCTGTCCCAGTAAGTGATGTCCATCTGTATAGTCACTTTCTTGTACTTTGCAATCTTGTAGACGTATCTCATACTTTCAAGATCACAGAGGATAGTTTTCTCTGAAATGCCATGCTTAAGGGCGAGTTGATTAAGCGTTTGTTTGCCCTCTACACAGTCGGTTATTACCTGTGATTTATCTCGGCGAATGCCATCATCAAAACGACGCCACAATCGTTACATTTATACCGTTGACTGCGGACCCTTAGGCCATTCCTGATCACATTTTTAGAACCGCAGAAAAAGCATTTTTTCAATCATACCAATTAAGATGCTTGCAAATAAATGAAAATCAATTTATTGTGTGTATTCTGTTGCCCGGAAAGCCTTTTTTTTTCCCCCCCCCGTCGAATTTTCAGAACTCCCCGCGGCTTGGCGATCGCCGGGCTTGTCATATCGTGTATCGCGTTGATCGTTTTGATTATC
>ENA-USUK01001258-USUK01001258.1-human-gut-metagenome-genome-assembly--contig:-NODE-1258-length-19664-cov-3.577679_pt1 | contig 19664 bp, 15 predicted proteins | sample MGYA00250062_ERZ773400 | MGnify/ENA primary metagenome ERZ773400 (study PRJEB29103, sample SAMN06111961) | human gut metagenome | biome: human gut; feature: ankylosing spondylitis patient; material... | reverse complement strand
AAAAATGACCTTGGTTTCTTCAACTTCGCTGGTTGAAGGCGGTGCTCATGACGTTATTTTGAAAGATAATAATATGAGGATAAAGATGGAAAGACAATCCATGATAACGTAATCAGTGTATTGTTTGATGTACATCAGGCATCTTTCGTAGCAGGTGCACTTACTACATTGGTAAATGAAAATGCAGAAACTTTATTTGGTACAGATGGTTATAATTTCACACCTGCAGATAATGGCGGACGATCCGTAGGATTTATCGGAGGAACTAATTCAAATGGTATCACGGTATTCTCTTATGGATATATCGAAGGTATCAACTATGAAGCTGAAAAGCTGGGTGTAAATTATGATTACTATGCAAAATATGATGCAGGATTTGCTGATTCTGCAACAGGAAGTACAGTAGCAGGAACATATTATAATCAGGGAGCAAATATTGTATTCTCAGTAGCTGGTTCTGTAGGTGATGGTGTTGCATCAAAGGCAAAAGAAGAAGGAAAGCTTGCAATTCAGGTAGATGCTAACAAAGATGATCAGCAGCCAGGATATGTTCTGACAAGTGTTATTAAAAATACAGAAGTACCTGTATATGACATTGTAAAAGAAGCAGTAAATGGAAAGATTGATAAGATGGATCGTGCACAGACATATTCATTAGCATCAGGAGCAGCTTCTATTACAGATCTTTCAGAAATCAGCAAACATATACAGGATAGCGGAAAAGACAAATGGGAAGAAATCAAAACTGAAATCAAAGATGTAGAAGACAAGATTTCAGATGGAACAATTGTAGTAACGGATGCGCAGAGTGGAGAAGAATTCGATGCTTCTAAATGCCCGAATGTTACAGTAAAATAGTTGTTTTGACAGAAAGGAAGCAGCAATATGAACAGCATGATACAGACGGTTGATCTGACCAAAAAGTTTAACGATTTTGTCGCAAATGATCATATTAATCTGGATGTAAAAGAACAGGAGATTAAATGTATTGTAGGTGAAAACGGTGCAGGAAAATCTACAATGATGAATATGCTCTACGGATTGCTGCAGCCAACAAGCGGAAAAATCCTGATCCGGGGGAAAGAAGTTACACTGAACAGCCCGGTTGATGCGATTGCAAACGGGATAGGGATGGTGCACCAGCATTTTAAGCTGGTGCCGTCTCTTACCGTATATGAAAATATACTGTTGGGTGCGGAAATTACACAGAAAAAAGGCGGAATGAAAACTCCGTTTATCGATCAGAAAGAGGAAATTAAAAGAGTTGAGAAACTGATTCAGGAAAATCATCTGGAATTAAATGCAACAGATAAGATTGAAGATATATCTGTCGGTGGACGTCAGAGAGTAGAAATTCTGAAGATGTTATACAGAAATGTAGACATATTGATTCTGGATGAGCCGACAGCCGTACTTACACCACAGGAAGTTGATGAATTGATTGCAACGCTCAAAAATCTAAAAGAGCAAGGAAAAACAATCATTGTTATTACACACAAATTAAGGGAAGTAATGGAACTGGCAGACAGTATTACTGTAATAAAACAGGGAAAAGTTGTTGGAAATGTATTAAAGAAGGACACAAGTGAACGAGAACTGGCAGGACTGGAAAACCTGCTGGAACACTGGGATGTCCCGATGGGAGTGAAGACTGCAGAGCATGCGCCGTCCACGTTCCGGAGAAAAGAGTTCTCGTTTGAAAAGTTAGGAGAGCAGTGGCAGGAGTTCTGCAAAAAGATTAGTGAAAACGGAGAGAACTTTGCCGCATTTTTACAGACCGTTCCGGCGGTCGAAGTGAGAGAGCGGATGCTGATCTTAAAATTATCCAGCGCCTTTTATGCAGACTGGGTGATGGAGCCGGGAAACCGCGAGAGCCTTAAGAATATTATCAGTTATTATGCGGATGTGCCGGTTGGATTCCAGATCCAGGTGACACTCGCAGATGAAGTGAGAGAGCCGGATAAGGACGCGATGGAGAAGATGGAACGGAGGTTAAAATGAAAACAAGAGAAGAAGCAACAAAATACGGACTGTCATTTCCAGACACTTATCTGGAAACGCCGTTTCATGATCCAAACTGGGAGTTAGTGCGTGTGCATGGAAGCAAAAAGGCATTTTTGTGGGTATATGAGCGGAACGGATACATCAATCTGAATGTGAAAGTGCGCCCGGAGTGGCGCGATTTCTGGAGGGATGCCTATGCGTCCGTGCTTCCGGGATATCATCAGAATAAAGAACACTGGAATACGATCATTTTAGATGGGACAATCCCGGATAAGGATGTGAAGCAGATGATTGCAGAAAGCTATGACATTATCACAGACAGTCCGACAAAGCGTATTTATGAGGCGGTGAAAACCATTCCAAAAGGTAAAGTGGCAACTTACGGCAGGGTGGCAGAGCTTGCCGGAAATCCGAGAATGTCTAGAGCAGTCGGAAATGCCCTGCACCATAACCCGGATCCGGAGCATATCCCATGTTACCGTGTTGTGAATTCCAAGGGAGAATTAGCAGGGGCTTTCGCCTTTGGAGGGGAGCATGTGCAGGAAGAACTGCTGAAAGCAGACGGCATTGAAGTGGTGAATGGCAGGGTGGATTTAAAGAAATATGGAATTTAAAGAAAATTACACACAACAGCTACAACGTCTAAATGAATACCAGAAAGCAGCCGTTTTCGATGAGAGCAACGCTTGTCTGGTGAATGCCAATGTGGGAAGCGGTAAGACGACGGTTCTTATCACAAAGGTCATGTATCTGCATTACGAGAAGCAGATTCCATATGAAAAGATGGTCGTTCTGACTTTTACGAATAAGGCTGCGGATGAGATCAAAGAGCGTCTGTATGCGCTGGAGCCGGAGATCGCAGAGGAACAGTTGTGGGGCTTTGGAACATTTCACAGTGTGTGTCTTACGATGTTGAAGAAAATGCTTCCAGTGGAAAATCTGGGTTATACCAAAGAATTTATGGTGATGGATCCGGACGAAGAACTTGAGATGGCAGAGCAGTTGATCTTAACTTATCAGCTGAAAATCAAATATAAAAACCGGCTGAAAAAGCGTCTGGAACAGAAAAACAGCAAATATCAGGATGATATTGAAAAATTAAAGGCATTGCTAAAGGAAGAAAAGAGACGTCAGGATAAAATGACGTTTGATGAGCTGCTGGACAACACATGTAAATTGGTGAAGATGTCAGCAGAAATAGAAGAAGTATCAAAAAAGAATGCGAACTTGCAAGACAACGAGAATACAGGAATGCAAGATATCTCCTGGATCATCGTGGACGAAGTGCAGGACAGCGATGAGAAACAGTTAGAGCTCATCGACTGCCTGAAAAAAACACAGACCTGTTTTTTCGCAGTAGGTGATCCGAATCAGGTCATTTACAGCTGGCGTGGAAGTGCTTTTCATATTTTTTATCAGCTGAAGACCAAATATCAGGCAACGGAACTGACACTTCCGGTGAATTACCGTTCCAGCAGTGAAATCCTTGCAGTGGCACGCTGCTTTATGCAGCAGGGAGACACCTTGCAGGGCGGCAGAGAGAACGGTGATAAAATTCAGATCCGGAATATGTATGATCCGTTTCAGGAGGCTGACTATCTTGCAGGCAGGATCAGGGATCTGCATGCGTCGGGGCTTCCATACCGGGAAATGGCGATCTTTTACCGTTTGCAGAACCAGTCAGAAATTTTTGAACATGTTTTTGAAAAAGAAGGCATTCCATTCGAAGTTTCGTTAAAAAAGACTGTGAAAGATATTCCGGTTCTGGACTGGCTGATCAGGGTACTGCGTTTTTCTGTCAACCCGAAGGATAAAAGTTCCGGCATAGCGGCGCTTGCGGATAAGAGATACGGGCTCGGCATGTCGGTGAAAGAGGCGGAAAAAACAATTGATATTCTGAGTGAAACCCGGAAAACACAGACAGAGACTCCACAATCAGAGAAGCAAAAAATAAACTCAGATATCCGTAAGCAAATGCTTGGATTTTCGCAAGCATATTTCAACGCTCAATCCACAACAGCAGAAGACCTCTGGAGCTTTTTTTCTCTGGAAAATCATCTTCATCCAACGACAGCTTCGTATGTAGAAGACAGAACCTATGTCATGGACTTTTTTGAGCGCATGACCGCCTATCAGAAAGAGCAGCAGAAAAATGTCGTGGAAGGCTTTTCGGAATTTTTAAATATGGCGTCTTTGTATGGAACGAATATTTTGAAAAAAGAGATACATAATGAAAACGATACTGTAAAGCTTATGACACTTCATGCATCCAAAGGGTTGGAGTTTTCCCATGTTTTTATCACAGGTGTGAATTATGGGCTGATTCCTTTGCAGACCAAAAGTTTTGAGGAGGAAGAGGAGGAGCAGCGTCTCTTTTTTGTCGGCATCACAAGGGCGAAGGAACATCTGGAACTTTCCTATTACACAAGTCCGGGACAGTACCGGGCAGCACCCGGACCGAGCAGATATCTGCGCATGATACCGGGAAATCTGATCGAAGGACAGGAGAAGGATCGGGAGTCTTCGGCAACGCATTTACAGGATCTGAAACGCCAGATCCTTGCAGAGCGTGCAGAGCATAAGAACACAAATGAAGCAGTAACCACACAAAAACGCCGCGTCCGTCATCCAAAATACGGCACCGGTTCCGTGGTGAGAGAGGATGACATGATGATTACCGTTGACTTTGATGATTATGGGGAAAAAGAACTCATGAAAATGTTCGGCGGTCTGGAAGAATTGCCGTGATACTTATATATTGTCAGGTATCGGGCGACTATGAAAAAGAATAGCGTACTTGTACAAAAAAGAAAACAATTCCTACCTTGACAAGGGGAAATAATGCGTTATAATACTTATATCATATCAAATAACTAGGAAATATTAATTGCAAACTAATTTAGAGATAGAAAGAGGTACAAAGATATGAGTAAACTGATTTACTTAGATAATGCAGCAACAACGCAGGTATATCCGGAAGTGTTACAGGAGATGCTTCCATATTTTTCAGAAGTATACAGCAATCCATCTGCAATTTACAGTTTTGCATCTGAGAGCAAAAAGGCGGTTGATAAAGCAAGGACTTCCGTGGCAGAACTGATCAATGCGAAGACAGATGAGATTTATTTTACAGGCGGCGGTAGCGAGTCTGATAACTGGGCATTAAAGGCAACCGCAGACGCTTATGCGTCCAAAGGAAAACACATCATCACAAGCACGATCGAACATCACGCGATCCTTCACACTTGTGCTTACCTGGAGAAAAAAGGTTTTGAGATTACGTATGTGAACGTTGACGAAAACGGTAAAGTAAAACTGGACGAGTTAGAGGCAGCAATCCGTCCTGATACAATCCTGATTTCCATAATGACAGCAAATAACGAGATCGGAACCATCCAGCCGGTCAGGGAGATCGGACGTATCGCACATGAACATGGCGTATTATTCCACACGGACGCTGTACAGGCATTTGGACATATTCCGATCGATGTGGACGAGATGAACATTGATATGCTGAGTGCCAGCGGTCACAAGATCAACGGACCAAAGGGAATCGGCGTAATGTATATCAGAAAAGGCGTGAAGATTCTTTCCTTCATCCATGGTGGTGCGCAGGAGAGAAAACGTAGAGCCGGAACTCTGAACGTACCGGGTATCGTAGGTATCGGTAAAGCAGCCGAGATCGCAAAAAATACCATGGCAGAGAGAAGTGCAAAAGAGATCAGCTTAAGAGATCACCTGATCGACCGTATTTTAACAGAAATCCCATATGTGAGATTGAATGGTGACAGACATGACCGTCTGCCAAACAACGTAAACGTATGTTTCCGTTATATCGAGGGTGAGTCCATGCTGATTTTATTAGATCAGGCAGGTGTCTGTGCATCCAGTGGTTCTGCATGTACTTCCGGATCCTTAGACCCGTCTCATGTATTGCTTGCGATCGGACTTCCTCATGAGATCGCACACGGTTCTCTTCGTCTGACACTTTCTGAGAAGAATACCGTTGAAGAAATCGATTTTGTTGTAGACGAGTTAAAGAAGATCATTGAACGTTTGAGAAGCATGTCCCCATTATATGAGGATTTCGTAAAAAAACAGAATAAATAAATTTTTCAATCACATGATTTTACAGTGATCAAAATAACAGGTTATATTCAAAGAAAGCAGGATAAAAAGTATGTATAGTGAAAAAGTAATGGATCATTTTAACAACCCAAGAAACGTTGGAGAGATTGAGAATCCAAGCGGTGTCGGTACCGTTGGTAATGCAAAATGCGGCGACATCATGAGAATGTATCTTGACATTGATGATAACGGGATCATCCAGGATGTAAAGTTTAAAACATTTGGATGTGGCGCAGCCGTTGCAACAAGCAGCATGGCAACCGAACTTGTAAAAGGAAAAACAGTACAGCAGGCGTTGGAAGTGACAAATAAAGCCGTAATGGAAGCTTTAGACGGACTTCCACCAGTGAAGGTTCACTGCAGCCTGTTGGCAGAGGAAGCAATCCACGCTGCATTATGGGATTACGCAGAGAAAAACCATATCACGATCGAGGGACTGGAGAAACCGGTGAACGATATTTCTGAGAAAGAAGAAGGCGAAGAGGAAGAGTACTAAGAGCTTTTTTCCGGAAGGCACATCAGACTGTCAGGCAGATTTATGAAAAGGTAAACTGCCGGCAGTCTTTTTTGTGCAACAGGAAAATTCTCATATCTATTTCATTCCAGTTATGGTAAAATATAGCTATTGCAAAAAGCAGAATAGCAGATTATAAGGAAAATGAATTGAGGATAAAGAGATAATGGAAGATTTACAGGTAGAAGATTTTAATGATCCAATAGAACATAAAGCTGAGCAGACGGCAGACGGTATTAAGACACCGGAAAAACAGGAGAGTGATGAGGAACAAACCTCCATTTTCAAAGAGATCATGAGCTGGGTGATCCCATTTGCAATTGCCTTAGTGGCAGCGCTTCTCATCAAAAACTTTCTGATCATCAATGCGGATGTGCCTACCGGGTCAATGGAGAATACAATCCTGCCGGGAGACCGTTTTATCGGAAACCGGCTTGCATATGTGGTTGGAGAGCCAGAGAGAGGGGATATTGTTGTATTCCGGTATCCGGATGATGAGAGCGAGATCTATGTGAAGCGTGTGATCGGGCTTCCGGGGGATACCATCGATATTGAGGATGGAAAAATATATATCAATGGATCGACAGAGCCTTTACAGGAGGACTATCTGAAAGAAGAATGGACTGTTGCCACAGGTCCATATATATTTGAGGTGCCGGAGGGATCGTACTTCATGATGGGAGATAACAGGAATGATTCCTGGGATGCAAGATATTGGAGCAACACTTATGTGACAAAAGACAAAATTTTAGGGAAAGCACTTTTTACTTACTGGCCTTTTGCACATTTTGGAAAACTGGAATAAAAAAGGAAGCGTGACATGGTAACATTATTAGCAAAAATATTTATCAAAGACTCAGAAGATAAAATAAAACAGCGCGAGGCATACGGAATGCTGTGCGGTGTGATCGGTATATTATTTAATGTACTGCTTTTTATCGGTAAATTTCTCGCAGGAACTTTAAGCAATTCCATTGCGATCACAGCAGATGCCTTTAACAACCTTTCAGATGCAGGTTCTTCGATCGTGACACTGCTTGGCTTCAAGCTTGCAGGGGCAAAACCGGATACGGAGCATCCATTTGGACATGGAAGGATTGAGTATGTTTCCGGCCTGGTTGTGGCTGCGGCAATCCTTTTGATGGGTTACGAACTCGTCCGTGACTCCATCGGAAAAATCATGCATCCGGAGGAAACAGAGTTCACGCTCCTTGTGGCAGTGATCCTGATCGCATCCATTCTTGTAAAACTATATATGGCATATTATAACCGTGCTATTGGAAAAAAACTGGATTCTGCAGCGATGAAAGCGGTTGCCACAGACAGTTTAAGTGATACCGCAGCGACAACGGTTGTGCTTCTGGCATCCGTATTTACCCATTTTACAGGAATCAAAATTGATGGCTACTGCGGTCTGGTTGTGGGCTTATTAGTCGGTTATGCAGGTTTTGACGCTGCCAGAGAGACATTAAATCCATTGCTTGGACAGCCGCCGGCACATGAATTTGTAGAAAAAATAGATGAGATCGTAATGTCACATTCGGAAGTATGCGGAATGCATGATTTGATCGTCCATGATTACGGCCCGGGCAGACAGATGATCTCATTGCATGCAGAAGTTCCGGCAGAGGGAAATATTTTGGAACTGCATGATGTGATAGACAATATTGAGAATGAACTGCGCGAGACACTTGGCTGTGAGGCAACGATCCACATGGATCCGGTCGTGACTTCGGATGAGCATGTGAGTGAGACGAAAGCAGCTATGGTATCTCTGATCAAGGCAATTGATGAAGATTTGTCCATTCACGATTTCAGAATGGTGAGTGGTGGGACACATACGAACCTCATTTTTGACATTCTCGCGCCATTTGGATTCCGTCTGACGGACGAGGAACTGCTCACAGAAGTGCTCCAGTCTGTGCATGAACATTTCGGTGATAACTATTACGTGGTGACGAAAATCGATCATTCTTACATATAAAAGTCGTCAATTCATAATCCCCGGATTTTCTTCTGAAATGCCGAGAAAAAGCTATAGACAACATGAAAAACACCAGATTTATTTTTATTTAAATGAATCTGGTGTTTTTACATTATACAAAAAAGTTTTTGAAACCTCATCCCCGGGTTGTGTATCTAATATATGAAAGGTGGGTGAAAGATGAAAAAAGAAGAGTACTCTTTAGTTTATAAAGCAATTCATGGGGACAGTCATGCATACGGCGAATTGATTCATCAGTATAACCCATACTTTTATAAAATAGCATTTTTATATGTAAAAAATGAGGACGCAGCAGTCGAAATTGTTCAGGATAGTGTCTATCAGGGATATCTGAAAATAAAGACACTGAGAAATCCGGAGCTGTTTTCAACATGGATGACCAGAATCATTATGAATAAAGCGGTTCGTTATATAAAACAGAACAAAAAAATTGTGGAATACGAGGAAGCATTTCATGAGGCTTCACATTCTGAACATGTTGAAGAAAAGCTTGATTTAATGAACGCAGTAAATCGGCTGCCGAAAAAATACAAAGACGTTATCATTCAAAAATATTTTCTGGAAATGTCTGTGGAGGAAATTGCAAAAAAGCAGATGATACCGGAGAATACAGTGAAAACCAATTTATCAAGGGCAAGAGCTGCTTTAAAGAAAATGTTAAAGGAGGACTATTTTGAAGATTCATGATGAAATGAGCCAGATATCCGTGCCGGAAGATTTAGATGAAAAAACATATCAATCCATTTTAAGCGCTGAAAAAACAGTACAAAAAAACAGATTTCGAAAAAAGTGTGCGTGGTCGGTACTATCCTGTCTGGTGATCATTTTTGGAATTATTCATGTTGCAAACCCGGCAATGGCAGAAAATATACCGATTATCGGAAGTGTATTTTCCTATATTCAGGATGTCATTGATTTTAAAGGAGATTATAAAAAGTATGCCACTGGCACGGATGAGAGAGTGCAGGATCATGGAATTACGATATCCATGACAGAAGCCTATTGCGATGGAGCAAATTTATTTGTCTCTTATGTGATTGAGAGTCACCATTACGCTCAGCGTGAAGAAAGAAGAGGACAACGTCGTAATCCGCGTGAAAGATACGGGAAGCGGTATCGATGCCAAGGAAATCGATAAGATATTCGACCGTTTTTATCAGATAGACCCGATTAACTCCACCGATGCCGGCAAGAGCGGTACAGGTATAGGACTGGCTTTGACCAAAGGTATTGTGGAATTACATCATGGTACTATTCGTGTGGAAAGCGAGCTGGGTAAGGGCACGAGTTTCATCGTTACACTTCGCTTAGGCAATGAGCTCTTTACGGAAGAACAAATCAGCCGGAACCCGGATTGTGTGCGTCAGATTGAAATTCCCAAGCCGGAAACAGATGCCTTCCTGAAAACAGAACTGGAAGAAAATGCGCCCATCACACGCATTCCGGATGCCAAAATGTTGATTGTAGAAGACAATGAGTCCATTCGCAAGATGCTCGCCAATATCTTTAAGCCATTCTACCAGATATTGACGGCCGCCAACGGAGAAGAAGGCTGGCAACTGGTACGCGGTGAGATGCCTTGCATTGTGGTGAGCGATGTGGTTATGCCCAAAATGTCGGGAACAGAGTTGTGCAAGCTCATAAAGAGCGATTTTAACACCTGTCACATCCCTGTGGTATTGCTCACCGCACGTACCGCCGTCGAGTTGAATATCGAGGGCTTGCGTATCGGCGCGGACGATTATATCACCAAACCGTTCCACACGAACTTACTGATATCCCGTTGCAACAATCTGGTGAACTCCCGCATCCTCTTGCAGGAAAAGTTCAGCAAACAGCCGCAAACAGCCGCACAAATGCTTGCCACCAATCCGATTGACAAAGACATTCTGGACCGTGCCATGGCTATCATCGAGCAGCATCTGGACGATACGGAATTTAATGTCAACGTCTTTGCCAGGGAAATGGCTATGGCGCGCACCAATTTGTTCACCAAGCTAAAAGCGATTACAGGACAGACCCCGAACGACTTTATACTGACTATCCGCTTGAAAAAAGGCGCTCTGATGCTGCGCAACAATCCCGAGCTGAACATTACGGAAATTTCCGATAAGATAGGATTCAGTTCCTCACGCTACTTCAGTAAGTGCTTTAAGGACATCTATCATGTCAGTCCGCTGGCTTATCGTAAGGGGGAAGAATCCGATAAAGACGAGGAAGAAGTAACAAGCGGAAGGTAAGAAGCGTATCTTTTTGTACTTTTTATGCTTCCGTGTGTACTCCTTTATACACACAGACCGGAAGATAGCGCATATCTTTGGACACAGAATCAAACTTTAAAGTCCAAAGGCTATGAAACATTTATCTAATCTTTTACCGTATCTTCCAAGTACGGTCCTTCTGATAGGATGTGGCAGTCCATCCAAACAGGAGGCGAAGAACGACCAACCCCAAAAGCCTAATGTTATCTATCTTATCGCTGACGACTTAGGCATCGGCGACCTTAGCTGTTATGGCGCCACTAAAGTAAGTACTCCGAATATCGACCGCCTTGCCGGTCAAGGCATGCAGTTTACCAATGCGTATGCCACCTCTTCCACAAGTACCCCCTCACGCTTCGGACTGCTGACAGGCATGTATCCCTGGAGACAGGAAAATACAGGTATTGCCCCCGGTAACTCCGAACTGATTATTGATACAGCCTGTGTCACAATGGCCGATATGTTCAAAGAAGAAGGCTACTACACCGGAGCCGTAGGCAAATGGCACTTGGGATTAGGACCTAAGGGCGGAACGGATTTCAACCATGAAATCAAGCCGAACACGCAGGATATCGGCTTCAACTATGAGTTTATTATCCCGGCTACGGTAGACCGGGTTCCCTGTGTTTTTGTAGAAAACGCGCATGTTGTAGGACTTGACCCCAAAGATCCCATCACCGTCAATTATGACCATAAAGTAGGCGACTGGCCCACCGGACTTGAAAACCCCGAATTGGTAAAGATGAAACCCAGTCAGGGACATAATAACACCATTGTCAACGGTATCCCCCGCATTGGCTGGATGACCGGTGGAAAATCCGCTCTTTGGGTGGATGAGGATATTGCGGATGTCATTACCGGTAAAGCAAAAGATTTCATCGTTTCACATAAAAACGAACCGTTCTTCCTGTATATGGGCACGCAGGATGTGCACGTTCCCCGCGTTCCTCATCCGCGTTTTGCCGGAAAGAGCGGCTTAGGTCCGCGCGGTGACGTTATTCTGCAACTGGATTGGACTGTCGGAGAAATTATGCATACCCTCGACAGCCTGAATATTGCTGACAATACAATCTTCGTATTATGCAGCGACAATGGCCCTGTCATCGACGACGGCTATCAAGACCAAGCCTTTGAGCTCCTGAACGGACATACCCCCATGAAGCATTATCGTGGCGGCAAGTACAGCGCGTTCGATGCCGGAACCCGTATTCCGTTTATCGTCCGCTGGCCGAATGGAATCAAACCGGGCAAACAACAAGCGCTATTCTCCATGATTGATGTGTATGCCTCATTCGCAGCCCTGTTAAATCATGAACTTCCCGCAGGTGTAGCTCCCGACAGCCGTGACCAGCTAAACAACTTCCTCGGCACAGATACCATCGGATGTGACTATGTGGTACAACAAAACCTGAATAATACCCTATCCATCATTCAAAATAATTGGAAGTATATCGAGCCAAGCGATAAACCCGCTTTGGAATATTGGACAAAAATGGAAATGGGGAATAGTCCTAAGCCTCAGCTCTATAATCTATCTACCGATCCTTCAGAAAAGGAGAATATAGCCGAAGCTCATCCGGATAAGGTGAAAGAACTGTCCGCTTTGTTGAATGAAGTAAAAGGTGCGAAGGAACAGCAGGACAGCAAATAACAGGAATTCAATCTGTCCGTAGATAATGTACGAAATCAGATTATTTGCGGACAATTAGTGAATGTTTTCGCCTCGAATACTCTATACATTTGCGAGGTGATTTTCACTTTGATTCGAGTAAATCCAACTAAAAAACAACCTTTTTTCAATAACCAATTAAATTAATATTTATGAAACAGAAATCTAAGCTACTAAAGACATTAGGTATTATGTTACTTTTTGTATTATTTGCCACCCAAGCAAATGCGCAAAATATTACAGTAACAGGTACAGTAAGTGACAATCTGGGCCCGGTCATCGGCGCCTCTATACAAGTGGAAGGAACCAGCAACGGATGTATCACGGACATTGACGGTAATTATAGCTTACCCAATGTTCCTTCCAACGCAACTCTGGTATTTTCGTATATCGGTTATCAGACACAAAAAGTGGCAGTAGCCGGAAAAACAAAAATCAATGTAAAACTGAGTGAAGACAGCCAATTACTGCAGGAAGTTGTAGTAGTAGGTTACGGCGTTCAGCGCAAGAGCGACCTGACAGGCGCGGTAGCTTCCGTGAAAACTGCAGATGCGTTAAAGAGTACTCCGACAGGTAACGTATCCGATGCCCTCCAAGGACGTATGGCCGGTGTGTCTGTTCTCTCCGGTTCCGGTGACCCGAGCGGTGACAATACAATCCGTGTCCGTGGTATTAACTCTATTACCGCAGAAACCGGTCCGTTGGTTGTTATCGACGGTTTCATCGGTGGTTCCCTTCAATCATTGAATCCTGCGGATATTGCTTCCATAGAAGTATTGAAGGATGCTTCCGCAACAGCTGTTTATGGTTCGCGCGGTGCCAACGGTGTTATTTTAGTAACCACCAAAAATCCTGAAAAAGATAAACTGACCGTATCTTTCAATGCATTCGCCAATATCAAAACCGTTGCCAAATATCCGGACAACCTATCTCCCTATGAATATGCCAACTTAGTAAATGATTACGGAAAAGAATATTTCGGTAAGGGAGATAATTATTATTACAGCCCGGAACAACTTGCGGCTTTCAAGTCCGGAAAAGCAGGCTTTGACTACTCGAAAGAAATATTCCGCAGTCCTGCCGTTACCCAAAACTATGAACTTTCTATTGCCGGCGGTGGTGAAAAAACAACATTTCTCGCCTCTCTCCGTTACCAAGACGATCAAGGTATCATTAAAGAATCAAGTAGCCAAATCTATAGCTGGCGTTTAAAAGTAGATACCAAAATTAAGAAATGGTTGAAAGCGGGTTTGAATATGTATGGTCACTACCGCGAAACAAGCAAGCCCCGTATCAGTGAATATGATGGATTGATACAACAAAGTATGTATTTTCCAAGTACCATCGAACCTAAAAATGAAGAGGGAGAATATAACAACAACTTCTTTGATGGCGGTAAAGCATATAATCCGATGGGGTACATATGGGAAGCCGACAATTCCAACAAAACTATAAATAACCGCATACAAGGCTATGTTCATTTTGACATTATAGATGGCTTGAGCTTCCGCTCTCAATTGGGTGTACTCTTCGACAACAGACTGAACACATCAGTAGAAAACGAACAAGGCTATTATTCTTACAAGAATAGTCTGACGCAAGGACAGGCACGCAGTTACTGGAATACTTCATGGTTAAACACCAACACGTTAAGCTATGTAAAAGAGTTTAATGAAAACCATCGTATCAACGCTACGGCGGTATTTGAACAATCGTATGATAACAACTACAACCACACCGGTACAGCCTACAATTTAGACTATATCGATATGATTGGCATCAACAATCTGGCATGGTCCGCATCAGATTTGGCAGCTATTGCATCCGACCGTACAATCAACACCTTGATGTCCGGTATGTTGCGCGTCAACTATGTATTCATGAACCGTTACATGCTTACCGCCTCTATCCGCGCCGACGGTTCTTCACGCTTGAAAGACAAGTGGAGTTATTTCCCCTCTGCCGCATTGGCTTGGGATTTAAAACAAGAAAGCTTCTTGAAAGACAATAGTTTTATCGACCAATTGAAACTTCGTTTAGGCTATGGTTCTGTAGGAAACCAGGCGGTAGAAGCGTACCGTATTTATTCCAAGATGGCTCCGGTGACTGTAACAAATGCAAGTGGAAACTCTGCCACAGCTTATAAAATAGACCGTCCGGCCGCTTCTTTCCTCAAATGGGAACGTAACGACCAATTCAATGTAGGAGTTGATTTCGGAATCCTCAACGGCCGCATACGCTTAACCGCAGATTGGTACAGCAAATTATCCAAAGATATTCTGCTGGAAGTAGCGCGTCCTTCTCACATGGGTTATACTTCTATTCTTGACAACGCGGGAGAAATCAAAAACACCGGTGTTGAATTTACAATCAGTGCAGATCCGTTTACCGGTAAAGAATTCAATTGGCACACTGACTTAACTTTGTCTCACAACAAAGGTACATTCAATAAGATTCCGACAGCCAACCACCGTCAACAACAAGCCGGAAACTATCAAAACCAGATATTCCAGATGATTGAGGGAGAAAAATTAGGTTCGTTCTGGGGCTATACATTCGCAGGTATATGGCAGGAAGATGAAGTAAACGCTCCTTTCGTAGACGCCAACGGACAAACAAACGGTAAGACCAACGGTGAAGTTTATAAAGTAAAACCGGGTAACTCCAAATATGTAGACATCAACAAAGACGGAGTTTACAACGACGCGGACCAAGGAATTATAGGTTGCGGACAACCGACCTTTAACTGGGGTTGGAACAATACGTTCAATTATAAGAACTTTGACTTCTCGTTCTTCGTTGTAGGTTTCCACGGATTCGATATTTATAATGCCACTCACCAAATGGGATATAACTTAATTAAGAGCCAACAAGTAGCCGGGGTAACGCCTATGCGCGAATTATTGAATCGGTGGACACCTACCAATACCAACACCAATATACCGGGTTTCGTCAACGGCGGAACAGAAAATAAAGATTTCTTCAGCACACGCTTTGTTGAAAACGGCAGCTTCATCAAAATGAAAAGTATCACTTTGGGTTATACTCTCCCGGAAACAGCTTGCCGTGCATTAGGTATCACAAACCTGCGTGTATATGCTTCCGTACAAAACCCATTCCATATTACCAATTACTCAGGACTGGATCCGGAAGCTACTATGGGCAGTCCTTTGGTACAAGGTGTCGATTGGGGTTCCTATCCTAACAGCCGTAACTATTTGATCGGTCTGAATTTCTCATTCTAATGATTAACCTACTAAATAAGACTAATATGAAGAAATTAATATATTTAACAGCAATCACAGGTAGTTTGCTATTGACGACTTCTTGTGTAGACCTTACCCAAGAACCAGAATCATTTATCACAGAAGAACAATATTGGACTGCAATAGACCAAGCAAGTCTTCAAAAAGCCGCAGATGCTCTTTATAGCGATTTATGGCAAGGTAACTACGGATTTAACAGCCGCCTGCAACGTCTTAACGTATGTGCGGACGACATTACGTACCGTGCGGCCAAAGCCAATAACGAATTGGCATATTACGGAAGATTAACTCCTAATCTTACGGCCAATGATGCTGATTTCTCAACCACCTGGACACTGTTCTATAAAGTTATCAGCAGTTCCAATAAAATCATTAAAGGAACAACAATTCCGACAACAGAAGAAGAAGCCAAAGCATTCAAAGAGATTTTAGGTGAAGCCTACTTTATGCGCGGTCTTTCTTATTTCTATTTAACCCGTTTGTATGGTGACGTACCTTTGTTGATGGAAAACGATGAAATAACCATTACCATGCCACGAACTGCCGTTGCCGAAATCTATGACAAAGCCATTGTTCCCAGTCTTAAAACTGCAGCGGAATGGTTGCCTAACAAAGGACGCAGTAACAACTCCACACCTTCCAAATGGGCTGCAAAAGCTTGCTTGGCCGACGTCTATATGACAATGGCCGGATGGCCCTTGAACAAGGGAACCGAATATTACGGTCTGGCAGCAACCGAGGCCAAAGATATCATAGACAACGCCAATACCGCCGGTCTTAAACTGACAACCGAATATTCCGATTTATGGCTGGAAGCCAACAAAACGCAGACCAATGAAGTAATGTTTGCCTTGCAACACAGCTCTAAGCATAAAATAGCAAGTAATTACGGTAAATCTTATTATCCGAGTGATTATGCTCCCAACGCCGGTTGGTCTGATTACTACGGTGACGAGGATTTCTTCCTGAGTTATCCTGAGGATGCACGCAAGGATTGGAACTATATGACGGAATGGCCTGTAAAAAGCGGAAAAAAAGATACGGATGGCAAAGACATTCTTAAAACAATTCCTTATACTGAAAGCGCAGATAAGCTACCCGCTATCTCCAAATACTACAATTATGACGAAGGAGATCCCGGCAAAAGCGCGCAGGCAAACGGTATAACCTGTATCTACCGTTATGCCGAAGTACTCCTGATGTACGCCGAAGCTTCTACACGCGCAACCAATACGGTTAATACAGATGCTTTGAATGCGATTCAGGAAGTACAGAAACGCGCAGACTATCCGGACAGAGGGATAGCATTAACTACGACTACCGATGCGGCTACCTTCCTGACAGCCGTATCCAATGAACGTGGTTGGGAATTCTTCGCTGAAATGAAACGCTGGTTCGAACTGGTTCGTCTGGAGAAAGTAAAAGACGTGCGTGCCGAGGAATGGGATGCTTCTCTTTTCAACGCGAATCATCATTATTACTTCCCTGTACCTTACCAGCAAATAGACCTTGCCGGTTGGACAAACAATGCAGGATACTAATTATACCACAAAACCGTGCCGAACGGGTATCTTTCAGGCTGCCGCAGAAGTATTTATACCACAAAACTTCTAACCTTATTTTTTATATCGGTAATCAAAAAAACAGACCTTAATTAATTTAACATGCAGAAAGGGAAGAGTTGTGAAATTCTTCCCTTTTTTCTAACTTTACATCCTCATTAACAATACACATTTATGAAAAAATACGGTTTATCCCTTCTTTGCTGTATATGTATATCTATAACAGCAATTGCGCAAAAAATAGAAAACCTGGTGGAATTAAAAAAAGAATCCGGCAATTGCTTATTTCATCACTTGGATAAGGCATCCCGCACACCGGCTTTCGAGTCTGAAGGCTATTGGGTTTGGGGAAGTTCGGTGGTAAAAGGTGATGACGGAAAATACCACATGTTTGTATCTCGCTTTCCTAAAACATTACCATTCCATCCGGGATGGATGGTAGCCTCCGAGATTGTACATGCGGTATCCGATGTACCACAGGGACCCTACCACTTTAGCGATGTAGCTCTGCCCGCACGCGGCGCACAATATTGGGATGGACGTTCTACACACAACCCGCGTATCTTAAAACAAAACGGCAAATATTACCTTATTTACATGGGTTCCACTCATCCGTTTGCAGAGCCGGAATATGACCAACTTACCCTGGACAGCCCTTGGTGTACGGTCGCCCGCGCCAATAAACGGATAGGGCTGGCTATTTCCGATTCTCCTTATGGACCATGGAAACGTTTGGACGAACCAATCCTAAAGACCCAACCCGGTACATTTTACAGTTTTCTTACCTCAAATCCCTCTCCTATCATACAGGAAGACGGATCGATAATCATGATTTTCAAAGGGCGCCGCTACATCAACGGCTATCAACATTCAGCGATGAGCCTCGGAATAGCTTATGCTCCTCAAATAGAAGGTCCGTACAAAGTATTGAATAATAACCAGCCTATCTTTGAAGTAAACGGCCAAGGTGAGGCCGAAGACCCTTTTCTTTGGAAAGATTCTAACGGTTATCATATCATCTTTAAAGACCACGTAGCCAAATTTACAGGTGAACAAGGCGGTGGAGTCATGGCACATTCCAAGGATGGCATCCAATGGACCGTGGATAAAGCTCCCAAAGCCTATTCCCGCAGTGTGGAATGGGAAGATGGAAAGATAGAGATGCAAGGGCAATTGGAACGTCCTTTTATCCTTTTCGAAGACGGGAAACCCATTTATATCTTTTTCGCCACCATGGATGGTCCCGGTGGATTCGAAAATGCATCGCGCTCCTGGAATATGGTTATTCCTATTAAAGATAAGGAATAAAAGCGTATCTTTGCCCTTATGAACAATTTATTACCCATTCATTTCGCTCCGCTTCAAGGCTACACAGACGCAGCCTATCGGCAAGCCCATGCCCGCATTTTCGGTGGAATAGACACCTATTATTCCCCTTTCGTACGTGTGGAGCACGGTGAAATACGCCGGAAAGACGCACGTGATATACATCCGGACAATAACCGGAACATACACTTGATTCCCCAACTGATTGCGTCGTGTCCCAATAAGTTAGAGCAGATAATGTCTCTTCTTACCGAGCATAATTATCAAGAAGCAGATATCAATCTGGGATGTCCTTTCCCCATGTTAGCCAAACGACATAACGGTGCCGGCATGCTGCCATATCCCGAAGAAGTAAAAGACCTGCTTACCGCCGCAATTGAACAATATCTCCAGATCCGTTTCTCCGTCAAACTTAGATTAGGTTGGGAAAATGCCAGCGAATGTATTGCGCTCTTACCGTTATTGAACGCACTCCCTCTGGCCCACATCATTCTGCACCCGCGTTTGGGAAAACAACAATATAAAGGAGAGGTGGATTTAAACGGATTTGAGGCTTTTTATGACGGATGCGACAAACCCTTGCTATATAATGGGGACTTGCATACAATAGAAGATATACAGACCGTTGCCGAACGTTTTCCGAGATTGGCAGGAGTTGTAATAGGGCGTGGTCTGCTTGCCAATCCGGCTTTAGCTTGGGAATACCAGCAAAACAGAAAGCTGTCTCCTGATGAAATGCTATCCAAAGTAAAACAGCTACATACAGCGATATACAACAGCTATGAAGAACAGTTACAAGGCGGTGAAACACAGTTATTGATGAAAATGAAGAACTTTTGGGAATATCTGCTGCCCAACGGTAACCGTAAAGCTAAAAAAACTATACATAAAACCAGTAAACTAACCAATTACCGGATAGCAGTAAACGA
>ENA-USUK01001247-USUK01001247.1-human-gut-metagenome-genome-assembly--contig:-NODE-1247-length-19750-cov-13.323438_pt1 | contig 19750 bp, 20 predicted proteins | sample MGYA00250062_ERZ773400 | MGnify/ENA primary metagenome ERZ773400 (study PRJEB29103, sample SAMN06111961) | human gut metagenome | biome: human gut; feature: ankylosing spondylitis patient; material... | reverse complement strand
AGCATATTGGCACCGTCACTTTTAGCTACTGCAACCAACCAAAGGTACTCACGCAGAAATCATAAAGACCTCCGATCAGTCCACTCACGGCCAATAGTTTAGCTTGGTTACCTTTCTTTTCACCGGAAACCAGAACTTCCGTGGTTGCTGTTGCCTCCGGGAAAGGATATTTCCCATGCATGTCTTTCACGAAATATTTCCGGAAAGGAATCAATAACAAGATACCCAAAAAACCCCCGAACAGAGAAGAAAGGAATATCTGGTAAAATTGAGCCTCCAGTCCTAAAATGTAAAGAGCCGGTAGCGTAAAGATTGCCCCGGCCACGATCACACCGGAACTAGCTCCGATAGACTGGATAATCACGTTTTGTCCCAACATATTTTTCTTCCCCAACATATTGCCCACACCAACAGCAATAATAGCGATAGGAATCGCAGCCTCGAATACCTGACCTACTTTCAGTCCAAGGTAAGCTGCTGCCGCAGAAAAAATGACCGCCATGATAATACCGAATGTCACGGAATAAGGCGTAACCTCCTTGGGTTTCGTGTTCGCCGGCATCATCGGCTTGTACTCCTCGCCCGGGGCGAGTTCCCGGTATGCGTTATCCGGGAGTGAATTCATTTGTTTGTTCTCTTGCTCCATTGTTTCTTTATAGTAAGTGATTTATTTTTACAACACCCCAAAGATAACGATTTTAGCGAAAAAACGGGAATTGTAACAACCTTTATACAAAAAATCCGTAATTACGACATTATAAATACCACATCATGAAAATCATGCACTATCTTGAAATACTATCCACGGGTATCAGCGTCATCAGCCTGATCATCGTTATCTATGGGGCGATAATTGCTCTTTGCGCGTTCATCCGTAATGAATCCCGACGTTTTACCGGGAAATACTCGTTCACGGCAACTCGTGAACTTCGTGCCGATCTAGGAACTTATTTACTATTAGGCCTTGAGTTTTTGATCGCCTCCGATATTCTAAAAACAGTTCTGGAACCCAGCTTGAATGAATTGGCCATACTTGGGGGAGTTGTAATTTTACGGACAATCCTGTCCATTTTTCTCAACAAAGAAATCAAAGAATTACAAGTACAAAAAGAAGGAACGGGTGGTCCCGAAAAGGATTAATCCAACGTTTGGACACCGCCCCCGTTCACAAATAACACCTGCCCAGTGATCCAACTGGAAATCGGTGCTGCAAAAAAGAGGACCGCCCCGGCAATATCCTCTATTTCACCCAATCGCTTGATTGGCGTGTGTTCCAACATTTTTTTCTCGATCTCTGGAGTCAGCACGGATGCGAGTGCTTGCGTTTCCACGGCTCCCGGTCCCACGGCGTTAATCCGTACGTCGGGTCCGAAATCCATTGCCAAGTTGGCTGTCATGTGATTCAAAGCCGCTTTTGACGAGGCATAGGCACTCATGTTCGGACTCCGATTGATACTTCCCATGGAAGTAATGTTCACGATCGAACCATAACCAGCCTGTTTCATATAAGGTACGACCAACTGGCACAATCTCCAAGCACTGAACACATTTACCTTGAAAATATGTTCGAAATATTCCACCGTCACCCGAAAAGGATTTTCCCGGCCTCCCCCACAGACGGGTCCTGAAATCTGTAAAATATACCTTTGATTTTTCCATTGATTTATCCTCCGTGCAAAAAAGATACTACGATTATAACACATCTTTTCCTCTTTTTGAGTATTTTTTTGCATTCTCTACAAACCGCTCCGCAAACTCCGGGCAGGAGGGATAGTAGAGGTGGGGGAAGCCGTACCAGTGATTCTCTCCCACGTGGATGCAGGGATAATTTCGTCCGGTAGCTGGTTTGGTAGCGATGCAGTCTGCGCCGTTGTCTTCACTGTCATAATAGTGGAATTCGTGGGCACGGATGCGGCTGCCACGAGGCATAAAGTACCCGCTGCTCTCTTCCAGTTCAATGTATCCGAAGCGCACCAGATGTCCGGTGTCGAAGCATTTTCCGGGCAGGACTCCCACCATGGGATAGGAATGTCCTTCCCGATCCGTCAGGGTCGTATGCAGGTATAGAAAACCTCCGCACTCTGCCACTGTGGGCAGGCCGTCTGTGACTGCCTCCCGGATCGCTGTACGCATGGCATCGTTCGCACTTAACTGCCCGGCATACAGTTCCGGATATCCGCCCCCCAGTAGCATTCCATGAATATTTTCCGGCAATGCGCTGTCATGCAGTGGGGAAAAGTACACCGGTTCCGCGCCCGCCTGTTCCAACAGCCGTAGGTTTTCTTCGTAATAAAAGCAAAAGGCTTCATCCCGGGCTACGGCGATCCTCGGGCGCATTGCTTCGCTGGTTTCTACGGTGTCCGGTTTTTCTGCTGTGTCGTCACTTAGTTTTCTTTCCAATCCGGAGTCCTCCACTAACTCCGCTTCCTCTGCGATCTGCAACAGCTTTGAAATGTCTGTGGTCTCCCGTAATCTCTCTGCCGTCATACGGATCTGTCCCTGCAAATCTTCCAGTTCACCCGGCATGCACAGGCCTAAATGTCTGCCGGCGATCTGCAGGTCCTTATTTTCCGGGAAATACCCCAGTACCGCAATGCCCAGTTCCTCTTCTGCCAAGGGCTTCAGTATCTCATAATAGGCTGCGGACATCCGATTGAAGATCACGCCCCGGATCAGCTGTGCCTTATCGTAAGCCAGGAATCCGGCGATCAGAGGGATCACCGATCTCCCCATGCCTTTTGCATCCACTACCAGTATGATAGGGGTCTGCGTCACCTTTGCCAGATGATAGGAGGAGCCTTCCTCACGGATGCCGCCCAGCCCGTCATACAATCCCATGACGCCTTCCATGACCACAAGCTCGCCTTCTCTGCGATCCTTCAAAAACAATTTACGGGTGCCCTCTTCTCCGGTAAAAAAGGTGTCCAGATTCCGGGAGGGCACCCCCAGCACCTGTCTGTGGAACATAGGATCAATATAATCCGGACCGCATTTACAGGAAGAGATATCCTCCCCGTCTTCTTTAAAAATCTGCAATAATCCACAGGTGATCGTAGTCTTGCCGCTGCCGCTCTTCGGTGCGGCGATCATGATGCGGCGTATCTTCTTTTTCTGTGCTCCGGTCATCTCTGTACTTCTCCATTCTTACCGTTTCCGGTCTCCTCTGCACCCGGTTTTGTTTTCTTCGAATTATCCATAGGATCCGTTCCTGGCTCCCGGAACGTAAACGAACAGATCCATACCGGATTTTCCGCCTGGGGCAGATGATAGCTTAAAAGCTTCTTCACCCGGCTTACCTGCATCTGCAGGATCTCCTCTTCTTCCACCGGAAAAGTATCCAGCACTTCCTTAAGTTCTGCAATGGTCTCCATGCTGATGGCATTGATCACAATACGCATATGGGGATTCTTCCGGTACAAGACCTGTAAAATATCCATCAATCTGCCGCCGCTGCCGCCGATAAAGGCATGGGTCGGCACAGGTAATTCCTCCAGTCCCTCCGGTGCCGGGGCTTCGATGATCTGTATATTATCCATGCGAAACTGTGCTCTGTTCTTCCGAAGCAGTTCCACCGCCTCCGGCTTTCTCTCAATGGCATAGACCTGCACCCGTCCGGGCACCCCGGCGATCTCTATGGCGACGGATCCGGTACCGCTGCCGATGTCATAGACCACGGCGTTTTGTGTCAGATGCAGCTTGCAGATGCTGACTTCCCGGACTTCTTCTTTTGTCATTGGCGTTCTGCGGAGCTTTCCCTCGGTTTCTGAAGCATCCCGCAGAAAACAGGCATCCGCTCTTCCATGGGTCAGGCGTTCCGGTTGCCAGTGAGGATTGCGGATCAGGCAGGTATACAGCCCTTCCTCTGTAATTTCCTCACACTGCCCGGGTGTCAGGATCCGGATGCTTTCCTCCGGATAGGACATCTGATATCCCACGATCACCTCACAGTCTGTCAGTCCCGCCTCTGCAAGCAAACGTCCGATCCTGCGGATGTCCTCACTTCCTGAGGTCAGTAAAAATACCTTCTCATGGCTCTCCACCGTTCCCAAAAGCCGGTTCAGCTTCTTACCGTGCATGCTTAAAATGACGGCATCCTCATAGCATTCTCCCACCCGGGCTGCCAGCGTAGCCACGGAAGAATTTCCCGGCAGAATCCGCACTCTTGCGTTCAACGCTCCTGCGGCAATGGCCTCCTGCAATGCCACATACAGCTTCCTGCATCCGCTGTAAAATCCGGTATCCCCGGAAAACAGAACCGTTACCTGAAGGGAATCCTTCTGTGCTGTAATCCCGTTTTTCTGTAATTGCTCCAGATACGGCAGAATCTGCTCCGTCATGTAGTAGGGTCTTTTTTCTATTTTGGCAGAATATCTTTCGATCATGCGCTCTGCACCCAGCAGGATATCTGCAGTTTCGATCGCATGCTGCACTTCTTGCGTCTGACCGTCTTTGCTGCCCATGCCGATTCCGGCGAGGCAGATCTCCATGCTGCCCTGTCCGGAGAGCTTACAGTCACAGAGCTGTTCCAGTTTTTCACAGATTCCCACAAAAGAATACGTATCCCCAGCCTTCCTGGCAGGCTGTATCACATACACCGGGATTCCCAGCATTTTCGCAGCTTCCAGTTTCTCCTGATACCCTCCAGTGCGTCCGCTGTTTTTCGTGACCATGTGGCGGATATCGTATTGCTTCAGGATAGCGGCATTCATCTCTGTGGAAAAAGGTCCCTGCAATGCCAGGATCTGTCTGCCTTTGATTCCCTGCTCCATGCACAGTTCCAGACTCTCCCTGCCCGGAAGAATCCGCACATACAGGCGGTCATGCAATCTGCCGGAAGCACAATACGTCGCCAGTTCCTTGCTCCCTGTGGTCAGCAGAATATTGCCCTCTGTATTCTCCAGCACTTTGGCACAGTCTGCATTACTTTCAAAATACCGGATACTTACGTCAGGATCCTCTGCTTCCGGAGTCTCCGAAATTTCCCGTTCCAGACGCAGATAAATAGGGAACTGTGTTTCCCTTTCCATAGCTCTCAAAGTCTTCACAGTGTCCCGTATATTCTCTGTAACGACCTGGGCATAAGGGTGAGTGGCATCCACTACGATCTCATAACCCTCGTTACGCAGAAATTCTTCCATCTGCTTCCGATCCATTCTGCCGCAGTGAAGAGATACAATTGACTGCTCCTTTGCCCGTACCGCCTCTGCATCCGTCTGTTCCCGCATCACGATCTCACCATATTCTGTTGCCACGCATACGGTATGCGCGATTCCGGCATCTGCCAGGATTTCCGACAGCCGCCGTCCTTCTGTGGTTCCCGCAAAAATTACTATTTTTTTCATCCTGCTCTCCATTCCGCAGCCGATTCCTCCCAAAGAGAACTTAATGTATGTTATTCTCCACGTGATATCCGCGCTTTGTGATCAGCTTGTCCCTAAGGATCTCCGTCTCCGAATTACCGATAAATACCGTGGTGAACATATTGACTTCCCGGTCCCTTAATTCCCGCAGCGTACAGGTCACCGCCCGGGTGCCTTCTCTGCCGATGTTTTCCACATAGCCGCAGGGCCGCTCCCCTTCTATGGTTTCCAGTAAAATATCACAGGCCCTTTGCAGATGATCCTTTCGCCTGTGACTGGAAGGATTGTAAATTGCCATGGCAAAATCTCCCGTTGCTGCCGCCCGCAGTCTCTTTTCAATCTTCTCCCAGGGAGTCAGCAGGTCACTTAAGCTGATCACACAGAAATCATGGTTTAAGGGTGCTCCCAGTACCGCCGCCCCACTGCTTGCCGCTGTAATACCGGGGATCACGATCAGTTCCGTCTGGGGATATTCTTCTCCCAGTTCATACATCAGCGATGCCAGACCATAGATCCCGGCATCACCGCTGCAGATCAGTGCCACCTGCTTCCCGGCTTCCGCCTCCCTAAAACACAATTCGCAGCGCTTAGTCTCCTGCCGCATGGGGGTGGTCAGCAGTTTTTTCCCGGCAAACCGTTCTCCCAGTAATTTGATATATACCGTATAGCCTACGATCACATCCGCACATTCCAATGCCGCGATAGCTTCCCCTGTCATCATTTCTTCCCTGCCGGGACCTATTCCCACGATATAGATTCTGTTACTCATCTGTTTTTCCTCTTTCCATCATAGGCAAGCCACACCCAGATCCTCTCACTCTTCCATCCATTGCAGGTTTTGCGTAGCTTTCTTTGCAATTGCCACGGTCATACCGTCCTGCGCCTGCTTGTCCAGGCAGATCCATCCACCTGTTCCGGCTGCTTTCAGGGCAGCACGCTCGCATACATTGTCCACGCCCACCTGTGCGTGTACGAACCCGGAACTGTGAAATTCTCCCGGCACCGCCTGTAATTCCTGTGCTGTATAAGTCCAAAACGGTATCCTGTATTTTTCACTGAATTCCAGCAGGCATCGTTCCTCTTTTTTCACGTCAATAGAAGCTAATGCCGCAATCTGCTCTATGACAATGCCCTGTTCTTCCAGTATTTTTTTTAAAAATAAATCCAGCTTTGCGCTGTCCGTATCCCTCTTGCAGCCCACACCCAGAATATATTTTTTCGGCTGCAGCAACAGTTCCGCTGACTCTTTTCGAAATATTTCTTCCGTGCCGTCCGCAATCAGGACATCCACTTTTCCCGCAGGGGGATACGCACACAGCCGGATTCCTGACGGAATGGTCTCGTCCACTGCCAGACACCCTGTCTGTACGGACATGGTAATTTCCTCGCCTGCCAGTACTTTTGCCGACACTCTGGCGATCCCCTCCCGGTTGCAGATCCACAGATCATTCCTTTTGGCAAAGATATCCACTGCGAAACTGTCATGTAAGTCTGTGGCTGTGGTGATCACCGGGATGGCACCCAGTGCTCCCGCCAGACGAACCGCCAGTTCGTTGGCTCCACCCACATGTCCGGACAACAAGGGGATCACATACTTTCCCATCTCGTCTGCCACCAGTACCGGACTGTCGTGCAGTTTATCCGTGATCCAGGGGGCAATGGCACGGACCGCGATACCGCAGGCTCCGATGAATATAAGCGCATGGCGGTCCGCCATCTGCACGCCCGTCCATTCCGACAGGCTCGTTGTTACCGCTATTGTATCTGGTTTTTTCGATACCGTCGCGCTTTCCTCTGTCATGTTTTTCTGTGACACTGCTGTTTCCGCTTTGTTTGTTTCCTGTTCCGTGCGATTTGCCCGGTTAATCGTTGCTTGCTGTTCCTGCGCATTTTGAGAAGAGCATTTCGTATAAAGCGTGATGATATCCTCCCCGTTCATGCTCTCCCGGATCCGCTCTGCCAGCTGCTGTCCTGTTTTCGTAAAACTGATGACACTAATCTTCACAGCTGCCACCGTTCCTCTCTGCATCATTTGTGTTCCGCTTCGGGCCTATTTTCGCTGCACGGAACTCTGTGGAGAAATCCGCCGCATACAGTCTCGACTTCTGATAATTTCCATGAGTGATAACATCCCCTACCAGTACCAGCGCAGTCTTTTTGATGCCATGCTCTTCCGCCACCTGTGCCAGTGTCTCCACCGTACAGACATAAGCCTCTTCCTCCGGCCAGGTTGCCTTGTAGACAAGGGCTGCGGGGGTGTCCGGCGCATAACCGCCCACGATCAGTCTGCGGCTCAGTTCCCGCAGCATTCCCGTGCTTAAATAGATCGCCATGGAAGCCTGATGGGCTGCCAGACTTTCGATGCTCTCCTTTGGCGGCACTCCGGTCCGTCCTTCCATACGGGTGATGATCAGAGTCTGCGAGACACCGGGCAGGGTATATTCCAGATTTAACGATGCCGCCGCACCGAAGCAGGCACTGACGCCGGGACAGCTCTCATAAGGGATTCCCAGCTCGTCCAGTGCATCCATCTGCTCCCGTACTGCACCATAGATGCTGGGTTCTCCGGTGTGCAGACGCACCAGTATCTTCCCCTGCATCTGTGCCTCCTGCATGAGCTTAAGCACTTCTTCTAAGGTCAGACGCGCGCTGTTATGGATCTCACAGTCTGCTCTGGCATATTCTAACAGCTGCGGATTCACCAGCGATCCCGCATAGATGATGACATCCGCCTGTTGTAGCATGTGCATGCCCCGCACCGTGATCAGATCTGCTGCTCCGCTTCCTGCGCCAACAAAGTAAACCATGTCTCCGCCTCCTTACTTTTCGCCAATGCTCCGAAATCATTGGCATACATGATACATTCGATCGCAAGCTTTCCCTGCGCCCGTTTCTCCAGATAAAATAAAATACGCTCCATGGCATAATCCATGACTTCCTGTCTCCTGCCGCACTCGTCCAGGATCCGCACAGCTTCCTCTGTGGTGACACAGGACAAAAGCTTTGCAGCATCCACTGCCGCCACACCACATTTTACGGCAAAGGCAGTCAACAGCTCCATCCGGCAGTCTGCCTCTCTGGAATGGGTGTTCATAATACCGCCCGCCACTTTGATGAGTTTTCCGATATGTCCCGCCAGGAGCAGGCGTTTGAAGCCTTCTTCCACCGCCATATCAATGGTCAGTCCGATAAAATTGCTGCATTTCACACTTTTATCCAGATCATAGTGATAGGTATTTTTCAAAAAGTCCAGTCCGTAGTTGCCCGGAGAGATCACCACGTCTTCTCTTCCCAGTGCCCGCTGCTGCCGCAGTTCCACGCGGATCGTATCCAAAATGGCCTGGGTGCTCATGGGTTCCACAACACCGCTGGTACCAAGGATCGAAATGCCGCCCACGATACCAAGTCTCGGATTAAATGTCCGCTCTGCCAGATGTTCGCCCTCCGGCACAGAGATCTCCACTGACAGGCTTCCATAATAATCCAGCACCTGACACACCTGTAATACCTCCCGTTCGATCATCTCTCTGGGAACGTGATTGATGGCGGCATTGCCCACGGGCTGATCCAGTCCCGGTTTCGTGACCCGTCCGACACCGAAGCCGCCGTCGATTACGATCTGTGCCTGCTCAGGCGCCTGCCCGGTTCCTGCCTTAGCGCCTAGGTCTTTTCCTGCTTCCCTGCCTTCTTCCTGCGGAAACGAAACCTTCGCGCAGATCAGTGCCCCGGTGGTAATGTCGGGATCATCCCCGCCGTCCTTTTCCACGGCGCAGCTGACCTCCCGCTCCTTACGACAGATCCTAAGGATCTGTGCCGTATAGGGGATGCCTTTGGGTGTCTCTATGGTGATCTTAGTTTTCTCCCTGCCGGTCAACAGCATATAGGCGGCTGCCTTTGCCGCTGCTGCCGCACAGCTTCCTGTGGTAAATCCGTACCGCATGCCCGCTACCTCACTGTTACTTTTCCTGTTTCTTACGCCTTTCGGCTGCCTGCGTTACTTCTGCTTATTGCCGCTAGGATTCCGCAACTCATACAACAATGCATTGCATATGGCTGCTGCCACGTTGCTGCCGCCCTTTCTCCCGCGGTTGATAATATGGGGCACATCCGTCTGAAGGATCAGTTCCTTGGCGGCCTCCACATTCACGAAGCCCACGGGAACCCCGATGACGAATGCCGGACGCCAGTCGCTCTCCTGCATCATCTCGTAAATCTGTATCAGTGCCGTAGGTGCATTTCCCACAGCGAAGATCACCGGTTTTTCCCGTTTTGATGCCAGCTCCATGCTGATTGCTGCCCGGGTGGTCCTGCGTTCCTTTGCCATTGCTGCCACCTCAGCGTCTGCCATGTAGCAATGTGCCTCCCCGCCAAAAGAAGCCAGCACCTTTTTATTGATCCCCGCCAGTGCCATATTCGTATCCGTCACGATATCCGCACCGTTTTTTAATAAGTCTTTGGCGATCTCCACTGCATTTTCCGAATAGGTCATCGTCTGCGCATAATCAAAATCCGCACTGGTATGGATCACCCGTCTGGTGATCATATCCTGCTCTGCAGGCAGGACAATTCCCCGCTCTGCCAGTTCCGCCGCAATGATTGCAAAGCTTCGCTTCTCGATTTCTTCCGGCAATACATATTCGATGTTCTTGTGCTCCCACTTTCCCATAGTTTTATTCTCCCGTAATCTATTTCACAATCTTTTTTCGCCTGGCCACCATCCTGCAGTGTTTTACGACAGGCACTGTTCAAGCTCGTCTAAAAGCATTCCATTCTCTTCCTGCTTCTTCACCGCGATCCGGTAATAGCCCTCTCCCAGTCCCCGGAAATTTTCACAGTTGCGGATCAGGATGCCTTTTGCAAGCAATCTGTCATAGATGGGCTGTGTGGTGTAGAGCAGCAGAAAATCCGCTTCTCCGGACACTACCCGGATACCCAGTGCCTCCAGCCCTTCCCTAAGATACGCCCGCTCGGTTTTCACATATTCCACGGTATCCTGCAGATATTGCTCCGCCTGCTCCGCGCAGACGATGCCCGCTCTGTGAGCGAACACCGACAGATTCCATTCCGGCAGCTGTCTGCGGATTTTCTCCCGAAGCCCCTCTTTACTGCACACCAGATATCCCAGACGCACCCCCGGTATGGCAAAGCTTTTTGTAAAAGCCCGCACAAGCAAAAGATTCTCATACTGATCTATCTTCCCAAGCAGGGACCTGGGCTGTTCTCTATCCGTCTCACAGAACTCTATAAAACATTCATCCAGTACTACGACGATTCCCTGCTGTCTGCAATGCTCCATAAGCTCCCGCAGATATTCCCTGCTCATCAGCTGCCCTGTGGGATTGTTGGGATTTGCAAGAAACAGCAGGTCTGTGTCTGCCGTCAGCGCCTGTAACAATTCCTTCCCCGGGCAAAATGCGGCCTCCTCCGACAGATATACATATTTTATATGGCTGTCTGCCGCCTTCGCCACATACTCATATCCGTAAAAGGACGGCACCGGGATCACAATATTTTCAGGCTTAAGTGCATGTACAATAGCCAGAAAAAGTTCTGACGCACCGTTGCCGAATACCAGATACTCCTCCGGGATCTCTCTGCCGCTTTGCACCGACAGCATATGACTTACTGTCTCTGTCAGTTCTCCTGCTTCGGCATCGGGATATTCCCCCACATGATTGATAGCCGCCAAAAGTGAAAGCCTCGCCTCCGCCGGCATTCCCAAAGGATTGCCGTTTACCGAAAAATCCAGCTGTATCTGTCTGCTGTATATGTCACCACCATGTATGTTCTGCTGCATTTTCCTCCCTTTCCGATTCCTGCTGTCATAGCGTTTTTCATGTCCTCTTTCATCTGCAGATCATTTAGCATTTCATAACTTGTGCTTTACCATCCATATTTTCCCGTACGGTGCTTTCGCACAATGCGCAGTCACAAGTACGCGGGCAGAAGCCCCTCCTTATACTGCCACAACCATCAGGATCCCCAGGCACAGCAGCTCGCAGATCCATGCCGTCCGGTTCATCAGACGATTGGCTCTCCGTATATCCTCATATTCCACCTGCCGTTTCGGATCCCCGATATAGGGTTTCTTCACGACTTTGCCAAAATAACTGGCATCTCCTGCCAACTGTATTCCCAATGCGCCGGCACATACAGATTCCGTCTGAGCGGAATTGGGACTGGCGTGCTTTCTGCTGTCTCTGTGCCAGATACGCCATGCCTGCCTGCCGTTATAGCTTTTTCCGCCAAGAAATGCCGCCCCGATCATCAAAAGTGCGCTGATCCTCGCCGGGAGAAAATTCACCACATCATCCAGCTTCGCCGCCGCCCTTCCAAAGTGCAGATATCTGTCATTTTTATAGCCGACCATAGAATCCATGGTATTGACTGCCTTATATAAAAATCCAAGCACCGGCCCTCCCAGTGCCGTATACAGCATCGGCGCGATCACACCGTCGGAAGTGTTCTCCGCCACAGTCTCGATTGCAGCCTTCGCCACCCCTTCTTCCGTGAGGTTCTGTGTATCTCTTCCCACGATCATGGATACCGCCTCTCTGGCAGCCTCCACATTCCCCGCCTTTAATTGTTTCCATACTTTTCCGCTCTCCACCTGCAGGCACCTCGCCGCCAGAATCTGATAGGTCATGACCGCTTCCACCACCATTCCGATCTTCGGATAAAGTGCATATGCTCCTACCAGAAGCAATGCCGTAAACATTCCCGTAAGCAGCAAAACAATTACCACCAAAAGCTTCCCCTGTCTGCGCTCCGCTGCCTCTCTCTCCGGGGAATTTCCCTGTGGGTTTCCGCTGCGCAGTACCTTTTCTGTCTTCGCGATCAGCCAGCCGATTCCCCGGATGGGATGTGGCAGAAAATAGGGATCGCCAAAGATCTGATCCATTAAAAATCCCGCTCCAAATGCCAGGATATGATATTTCATCCGTTTGTTTCTCCTTTTGTAAGTTCAGATACTGTAACTTCCGATACTGTAACTTCCGACAGCGGGCGGACTCCCCTCCACTGTGGAGCTCCTCCGCCTGCCTTAAAGACCAGCCTGCCACTGTAACCCTGTCCGCATTTTACCTGATAGTCAAAATATTCTCCACCGAGGAAATGACTAAGCAGCGCCATGATAGTTCCGCCGTGAACCACCGCGGATACACTTTGTATCTTGCGATCCCCCTGCCCCGATGCATCACTTCTCTCCCAGAGCCTTTTCATGTGGTATACCATTTTTTCGTATCCGGCAACACTTCGGCGGATAAACTCTTCCCTACTCTCTCCCTCCGGAAACGGCAGGGTACCTCCGCTGTCGATCCATCTCTGATAGTTCGGATCTTTTGAAAGTTCCTGATAATTATGCCCCTCAAACGCACCGAAATCCATCTCTGTCCACTCCGGGATCACGATAGGAGTCTGCCCCGGGTACAGGATCTGTGCGGTCTCAAGGCACCGCTTCATGGGACCGGAAAACAGGACGTCGGCAGTTGGGTAGATCCTGTCTGTCACGGATTTTTCCAACCCACAGATGCCGTCCGGACTTAAAGCCTCGTCCGTTTTCCCAAGATACCGCCCCTCTTTATTGGAAAGCGTCGCCCCGTGCCGAATGAGGGTCAGATGAATCTCTATTTGATCTTCTGTCCGATTCCGCATACGACTCTCACCACCTCATCTGCCTGCGCTGCCAGCTGTTCCAGTATTCTGCCGGTGCGCTCTCTGTAAGTTCTCTCTTCTGCTTCCATGGGAACGATGCCGTTGCCGATCTCATCACAGATCAGAATGCAGTCCGGATGTTCCTTGCCAAAATTCTCTATCATCCCCTCCGGGTCTGGCCCCTGTCGCAGCTGCTCCCGGATATAGCGGTGCAGATGATTGACGATCACCTGCAAAGCACCTGTCTCTGTGGGCAGTTCCAGTGTTCCGTCCAAAACAGTCACTTCCCGTCCATCCTCACAGTGTACATAATTCTGCTTCACATAATGCAGTTTTCCCTGGGCAAATCCGCCAATGATCAATATCATTTCTGTCTCCCTTTTCCAATACACTCCTAGGTAAAAATCTCCGGCACTGCATTCTTACACTGCCAGCACCAGATGTTGGGCGATTGCCACGGCAGCCACCACGCACCCTTCACAGAGTGTTACAAAATATCCTGCGGTATCCCCGGTGATGCCGCCGAACTCTTTTTTGCTGCGCCGGTAATAATACACAAAGCTAATCAGGGTTGCTGCCACGGCGAGCCCTCCCGCCACGACAGATATCCACAGCATAAATAAAATGCAAAGGATCCCCTGTCCGTACAAAGCAATTTTTACCACCCTTTTGTGGGCTTTATCCGCAAACAGATACAGTGTCCCTTCCTGCTTTGCCGAAGGGAAACTCACCACTGCGATACCGCTTAATACTCTGGACAGGAAGCATCCGGCTCCCGTCACAATAAGCATGCGCAGTGTCGTGATCTCTGAGAATCCTCCCAGAAAAATCAGTCCGTACAGTGCAAGCATGATCACCGCAAATGCCCCGATGTGAGAGTCCTTCAAGATCTCCAGCTTCCGGTCTCTTGGCTGGTAGGAATGCAGGGCATCACAGGTATCTAAAAAACCGTCCACATGAAAGCCCCCGGTGACCAAAAGCGGTATTGCCGTCCCCACCGCAGCATAGCACAGGTTTCCCACCGCGAACCGGTCACAGAACCATTTCCACAGATACCACAAAGCACCGATCACCACCCCCACCCATGGAAAAAAACAGAGGGCGTACCGCATATCCTCGTCCTTCCACTGAAACTGTGGCATAGGGATCTTGGAATACATGGAAAACGCTATGAAAAATGACTTGATAATTCGCATGCCTGTTTCCTTTCTATGCTGATCTTGGCTGATTTTAGCTGATCTATGCTGACTATCCTACCCATCCTGCCGTCTCCTCTTTTTTTCTTCTGCAGAGTACGGCTTGAGCCGCTGCGAGATCCCCGCGGTAACTTCCACAACCTCGTCCGCCTCCGCGGCAAGTCTTTCGTTGATCCGCCCCAATGCCTCGATATATTCCATCGTGGAATCATCGTAGATAATCCCGTCCTCAAATACATTGTTGGTTACGATGACGAACGGATCCGCCTGTTTTCTTAAGCCTTCCATGCCTTGCAGAATCTTTGTGATCACCGTCTGACGATCCACAGGCTGTTCCCCGGAAAACATTTCGTTGGCGGTGAGATTTGACATACATTCCAGCAGTACAGCTCCTGCCGGTTCCATTTGTAAGACCGCCTGCTCCAACTCCGTAGGCTGTTCGATGGTAGTGAAGCCTTTTCCCTGTCGCAGCCTGTGATGTCTGTCCACCTTTGCCTGCATCTCCGCATCCCGGATCTGCATGGTGGCGATATAATATTTTTTCTTATCACCGGCAGCCTGCAGCAGATAATCTTCCGCATAAGCGGATTTCCCGCTGCCACTGCCGCCCAGGATCAATGTCATCATGTTGCTTCTCCGTTCGTCTGGATGTTCAGCCGCGCCTATATTGTTCCACTTCGATTTCCGAGAAGGTAGCGCTCTGTCCATAAATGCTCATTGCCATATCCAGCAGTGTGAACATCATAACGGCTCCGGTTCCTTCTCCCAGTGCCATTCCCGCATGGATCACCGGAGACAGCTGCAAAGCATCTGCAAGCTTCACTGCCGCCGGTTCTTTCCCCTGATGGGAAGGGATCAGATATTCCCGCACGCCGGGAAACAGCCGCTCCGCCACCAGGGCTGCTGCCATGCTGATCACGCCATCCAGTACGATGGGCACATTCCACAAAGCTCCGCCGATGCACATACCGGTCAGCCCGGCAATATCCAGCCCTCCGACTGTCTGCAATACCGTGAAGGCATCCGCCTGCCACAGATCATAGGTTTCCAGGGCGGTGCGCACCACCTGTTGCTTCCGCGCCAGTCCCCGATCCGTCAGTCCCGCGCCTCTGCCGGTGACTTCCTCTGCACTGCACTGTAAAAGGGCGGCCGTCACTGCACTGCTGGTGGTGGTGTTGCCGATTCCCATTTCCCCGGTGGCAAGGATATCATAGCTCTTTTCCTTACACTCCCTTACCAGTCCGATTCCTGTGGCAATGGCGCGCACAGTCTCTTCTTCCGTCATAGCCGGTTCCTTGAGAAAATTCCGGGTACCGAGACGCACCTTGCAGTCCAGTACTCCGGGAATGGATTCCTCACTATTTATCCCGATGTCCACGGGAATGGTCTCTGCACCAATGCTCTGTGCCATCCTGCAGACAGAGGAACCCTTCCTGGCCATGGATCTTGCCACTGCCAGCGTAACCTCCTGCCCGGACTGGGTCACACCCTCCTCTACAATACCGTTATCGGCACAGAAGATCAGCACGCCCTTTTTACGGATATCAATCACTTCCGTCCCTAAGATGGCTCCGATCTGTGCCGTGATGGTTTCAAAGCTGCCCATGCCATCCAGTGGCTTTGCCAGAGTGTCCCAGTGCTTTTTCACAAGCTTTCTCACTGCTTCGTCCGGCGGTGTGATCCGTATCTGCGCCAGTTCCTGTCCGGTGTAGTTATGAAATACGGGCTTCTCTGAGCATTCCATAGATCTCCTCCATACGCAGATATTCCCGCAGGGTATCTGCCAGTTTATCGTATTGTCTCTCCTTAATGGTGCGGTAATCCTCCCATACACCGTCCTCCAGAGAGATGCCTTTTTCCCGGGCCAGGGTCTGTATCATGCGCCCGGCGATCTCTCCCTTATCGAACAGACCGTGGATATAGGAGCCGTAGATTCTGCCGGTGGAGTCAGCGATAACAGCTTGTATGATTTCCGTGTTTCTCGTCGCATCGTCTGCACAGAAAGCGCTCCGATTGCTTTCTGCACTATTTTCTGGTCTGGCTGCTTTGTCCGCTGTACCCTTTGCACCGCTGCCATCTCCGTCACAATACACTGTCTGCCCCATATGGATCTCATACCCCGTGAACTCGCATCCCGTAAGTCCGGAGAAAATACCCTCCACAGCATCCAGAGTTCCATCTGTCTGGCAGCGGCACTTCTCCTTCTGCAGCACTGTCCGTACTGGAAGCAGCTCCATGCCACGGATCTGTCCGCCCTCCTCCACACCAAACGGATCCGCGATCTCACAGCCTAACATCTGATAGCCTCCACAGATCCCGAAAATGGGAACTTTTCCCGCGGCCCGTTTTACCGCAGCTTCCAGTCCATTCTGCCGCATCCATTTCAGATCTCCCATGGTATTTTTACTGCCGGGGAGAAAAATCAGATCCGGCGACCCCAACTCTCTTACATTCGTCACATACCGGACACTGACCTCCGGCATCTGCTCAAACACATCAAAATCCGTAAAATTTGAAATTCTGGGATAGTGGATCACCGCCAGATCGACCTTCCCCACATGTTTTGCATCGAAACGGTCCGTCAGACTGTCCTCATCTTCCAGCGTAAGTTCCATATAAGGTACGGTTCCCAGCACCGGCACCCGTCCCCGTTCTGTTAACATCTGAATGCCGGGGTCTAAAATTGTACTGTCTCCACGGAATTTGTTGATGATCAATCCCTTTACCCGCTCCCGTTCCTCTTCGGTCAGCAGCATCAGAGTTCCCAAAAGCTGTGCGAACACGCCGCCTCTGTCAATGTCTCCCACCAAAAGTACCGGTGCATCCACCATTGCCGCCATTCCCATATTTACGATGTCATTCTGCTTCAGATTGATCTCCGCCGGGCTTCCTGCGCCCTCGATGACAATAATATCCGCATAAGTTTCCAGCTTGCGGAAGGCTGCCTTGATATCCGGGATCAGTTCCGTCTTGTGGGCAAAATAGTCTCTGGCGGACAGATTTCCCCGTACCTCCCCGTTCACGATGACCTGGGATCCGGTATGGCTGGTGGGCTTTAATAAAATAGGGTTCATGCACACCAGCGGTTCGATCCCTGCCGCTTCCGCCTGCATCACCTGCGCCCTTCCCATTTCCAGTCCTTCTTTGGTGATATAGGAATTGAGTGCCATATTCTGTGATTTGAAAGGGGCGACCCGGTAACCGTCCTGCCGAAAGATCCGGCATAGACCCGCCACCAGGAGACTTTTCCCGGCACCGGACATGGTGCCCTGTATCATAATAACTTTTGCCATCGTTTTCTCCATCCCACAGATGCTACCGACATCCCGGGAATTTCGTTTCTCTGTTTTCTAACACCCGCTCTGTTGCTATGGGCTTTCTATCTGTCAATCTGCTTCCCCAGCTGTTCTGCATACTCTAAAAGCTCTCTCTGATAAGTCTCCAGACTGCCGAAATTCTCCCGGCTGCAGATAACGCGGTTGCACTTTTCCAACTGTTTCTTCGCTACCTGTATTTTTTCCTGTGCCACCGGCTCAAAAGGACACTCTGCGATCACCTCCGCCGCCAGTGCCTTCGCCACGGGATAATCCAGGTCATTTTCATATAGGATCCCGGTGACAAAGGGGATTCCCGCTCTCTGTAAACGTCGGTAAATTTTCCGTCCGCTTCCGGCTCCGGCGATCACGAAGACCTGTGGTGTTCCTTCCGGTGCCGCCAGCTCCATATCACTGCTGCCCTCATCATAGCTTCCCATCCGGATGCCATAGAGTTCGGTGATATAGCCGGCTGTCATGACTTCCTCCGGCGTTCCGATCCGGTCCACTGCCCTGCCGTTCACACACAGGATTCTATCGGAGATCTTCTCCGCCAGCTCCAGTTCATGTAAGGACAGGATCACCGTAAGCTCCTTCTCCCTGCACAGCTTTTGCAGGATCGATAAAAATTCCAGTTTATGCCGCACATCCAGATAAGAAGTCGGCTCGTCCAGGATCAGTATCTCCGGCTCCTGGCAAATGGCTCTGGCTAACATCACCCGCTGTCTCTGTCCGTCACTGATCCGGTCAAATAAAGAATCCCCAATCTCCGCCACCTGCACCAGTTCCATAGCGTTTTGAACCGCTGCATGATCTTCTGCCCGCAGCACACCGAAACGCCCTGTATAGGGGTATCTTCCGGTGGCAACCACATCCTCGCAGGTCATCAGTTCCCCCCGCAGACGTTGCGTCATTACCACTGCCATTTTTTTCGACAGTTCTGCCCCGGTGAGTGTCCGCAGATCTTCTCCGTCCAGCCGCACCGTTCCCGCGATCAGGGACAGCTGTCTCGCAATACTTTTTAAGATCGTGGATTTTCCGGCACCGTTAGGTCCCAGTAATGTCAGGATCTCTCCCTTCCTGAGTGCGATCTCCACTTCTTCGATCAGAGGCTTTCCGTCGTAACCCACACTTATTTTTTCCGTTGTAATATAATAAGGCTTCTGCATCTTCATAGGTAAGTTATCCACGCTCCCGTCTGCTTTTGGATACCATGATCCACAATACCACCGGTGCTCCGAAGATTGCCGTCACTGTGCTGATACCAAGCTCTGTGGGTGCCATCCAGGTTCTTGCCAGCAGATCACAGAACAGGCAGAACACACTGCCTCCTAAGAAACATGCCGGTATCATGAGTAACGGCTTTGTCGTGCCGAATAATTTACGGATCAGCTGCGGCACGGCGATCCCCACAAAAGAGATGGGTCCGGCAAATGCCACGATGCATGCCGAAAGTACGCTGGACAACACCACCAGCAGGATCCGCAATGTCCGGAGGTTCACTCCCAGATTCTGCGCATACGTCTCACCCAGCTGGTAGGCTTCCAGAGGCTTTGCCAACAGGATCACCATAAGAAAAGTCACTGCCACCACAATACTCATCACTTTCACATTGTCCCAGGTCATTCCGGAAAAGCTTCCTCTTGACCAGTTGTGGAGATTCACGATATCCGCGTCCTCCGCGAAAGTCACCACCAATTCCGTAATAGCAGAACAGATGTAGCCGATCATCACACCGCTGACTACCAGCATGGACATGCTGTCTACCTTCCTCGCCATGAGGAGCACGAATCCCATGGACAGCATAGCTCCTAAAAATGCTGCCAGGATCAACAGTCCGGAGCTGACCCGGATCGTATTCCCCAGCAAAAATACCATCACCAGTGCCACTACCATTTTCGCTCCGGAAGAAATTCCTAAGACGAAGGGTCCGGCTATGGGATTGTGGAAAAAGGTCTGAAGCAGATACCCGGCTAACGCCAGCGCTCCGCCCAGAATCCCCGCCGCCAGTGTCCGGGGAAAACGGATCTCCCACAAGATTCTGGCATTCATGCCTTCTTTGGTTCTTCCCGTAGTCAGTATTTCTGTCAATGGGATCTTCACTGTTCCGATCCCTATATTACAAAGCAGCAGCACGAGAATGCCTGCCGTCAATAGAACAAACGCTATGAGATATCTGATTTTCCTGCGCTGCTGCATGTTTTTCTCCTTCTTTTCCTATTCGTAT
>ENA-USUK01001241-USUK01001241.1-human-gut-metagenome-genome-assembly--contig:-NODE-1241-length-19819-cov-6.849407_pt1 | contig 19819 bp, 11 predicted proteins | sample MGYA00250062_ERZ773400 | MGnify/ENA primary metagenome ERZ773400 (study PRJEB29103, sample SAMN06111961) | human gut metagenome | biome: human gut; feature: ankylosing spondylitis patient; material... | reverse complement strand
TTATAAAATAAACTATAGCAGACAGTAAAGAAAAACTCTTCTCAGACTTTGCTCCCACCACCACCGAACAGTGGATGGAGAAAGTAACAGCTGACCTGAAAGGTGCTGATTTTGAGAAGAAACTCGTTTGGAAGACAAACGAAGGATTCAAGGTAAAACCTTTCTACCGGATGGAAGACCTGGAAGGACTGAAAACAACCGATGCGCTTCCCGGAGAATTTCCTTATTTAAGAGGTACAAAGAAGAACAGTAATGAGTGGTTGGTTCGTCAGGAGATTAAGGTGGAATGTCCGAAGGAAGCCAACGCCAAGGCTCTGGATATTCTGAATAAAGGTATCGATTCTCTTTCTTTCCATGTGAAGGCTAAAGAACTCAATGCGGAATACATTGAGACTTTGTTGAACGATATTTGTGCAGAATGTGTTGAGTTGAATTTTTCTACTTGTCAGGGGCACGTGGTAGAACTGGCTGATTTGCTGGTAGCTTATTTTCAAAAGAAAGACTATGATTTGACAAAGCTGCAAGGCTCTATCAATTACGATTTCTTCAATAAAATGCTGACAAAAGGCAAAGAGAAAGGGGATATGGTACAAACAGCCAAAGCGCTGATCGAAGCTACTGCCCAATTGCCTAAATACCGTGTACTGAATGTGAATGCCCTGACACTGAACAATGCAGGTGCTTATATTTCTCAGGAATTGGGATACGCATTGGCATGGGGTAATGAATATATGAGTCAGTTGACCGAAGCTGAACTTCCTGCTGCCATCGTAGCCAAAAAGATTAAGTTTAATTTCGGTATCAGTTCTAATTACTTCCTTGAAATTGCAAAGTTCCGTGCTGCCCGTATGTTATGGGCTAACATAGTGGCTTCTTACAACCCGGAATGTCTGCGTGATTGCGAAAATAAAGGACCTAACGGAGAATGCCGTTGCGCTGCTAAAATGAAGGTACATGCTGAAACATCTACTTTTAATCTGACTCTGTTTGATGCTCATGTAAACTTGCTTCGTACACAAACTGAGGCAATGTCAGCTGCTCTGGGTGGCGTAGATTCAATGACGGTGGTTCCTTTTGACAAGACCTATGAAACTCCGGATGAGTTTTCCGAACGTTTGGCCCGTAACCAGCAACTGGGGTGATTATTTCCGGTGAGACGGGTTCCAATACAAGTAATGCGATTGCGGGTATCAACCCTTCCGATATTGAAAGTATTGAGATTTTGAAAGATGCTTCGGCTACTGCAATTTATGGTGCGCAGGCCGCCAATGGTGTCATATTGATTACAATGAAAGCAGGAGTGACTGGCAGACCTAAAGTTAGTTTTCAAGCTTCTGTGGGAAATCAGCAAATACCGAAGAAGGTTGATATGATGAACTTGCGTGAGTATGCACGTCATAGTAATGAATTGCGTGCTCTTACAGATGGTAACGTAAAAGATGCTTTCAGTCACCCTGAAACTTTGGGTGAGGGTACCAACTGGCAGGATGAGATATTTCGCAATGCTTTGATGCAGAACTATAATTTGTCGGTGCGTGGCGGTACAAAAACTGTCAACTATCAAATATCGGGTGGATATTTGAATCAGGAAGGTATTGCCGTCGGCTCGGATTTTGAGCGTTATACTTTCCGCATGGCGACTGAGATACAAGCTACTTCCAAAGTGCGTTTCGGAGGTGTGGTCAATGTATCTTATACCAAGCAAGGCACAGGTATGGCGAGTTGGTCTATCATTTCCAACTCACTGTATCAAGCACCTGATGTGCCGGTACGTGATAAAAACGGTAACTTCACCGGACCGGAGGAACACGATCAGGAGAATCTGAGCGGTTATAATAATCCGGTGGCACTGGCTTCGTTAACTCAGCGGAACAATGAAAAAGGAGGGGTGCGTGCCAATCTTTTTATGAGAATCAATCCTTGGAAATGGTTGATATATCGGACTGACTTTACAGCGGATGGTAATCTGGACAATTATCAATATTTTCTTCCCAAGTATGAACTGGGATGGGCAAAAAATACTTATCCGACGAACGAGCATTCCAAAAACTATAATCTTTATTGGGGGTGGAAAAATGTGGTGACGATGGAGAAGACTTTTAATCGTAAACATAAGACAAGCTTGATGTTAGGACATGAGATGACTACCCGTAAATCGGATTATCTTCAGGGCAAACGTACCCATGGCGATAACGTGCTGACAGACTTGGATGCCGGTGATGCTGCTTATGCAACTAATAGCGGTAGGGCAAGTAAGACAACTTATCTCTCTTTCTTCAGTCGTTTGTTTTATAGTTATGACAACCGTTATCAGCTGACTGCTACGGTACGTCGTGATGGAACTTCCCGTTTTGCCAAAGGTAATCAGTGGGGGACATTTCCATCGGTAGCGGTGGCGTGGCGCCTTTCAGAAGAATCATTTTGGCGTCCGCTGAAGGACGTGGTTAATAACTTCAAGGTACGTTTGAGCTACGGTGAGGTCGGAAACTCTAATGTCAGTGCGTTTGCTTATCAACGGATGGGAAACTATGTGCAGTCTATCTGGGGGACGAGTTTACAGACTGCCAATATTGCCAATCCTGATTTGACATGGGAAAGTACCCGCTCTTGGAATGGTGGTATTGATCTTAATTTTTTCAACAACCGTGTTGAGTTTATTTTGGATGCATACATTAAAAAGACAAGAAATCTGTTGTTACAACGAGATTATCCGGGATACATGGGTACTAGCGGCAACGGTTCCGCCTCTGCGCAATGGGCGAATATCGGTTCTATGGAAAATAAAGGTTTCGAATTTACGTTGAATACAGTGAATATTTCCAATAGGGATTTTCAGTGGCGCACAAATATAACGTTCAGCTTGAATCGCAACAAGGTAGTGAGCATGAATTCGGAAAATGCATTTATCGACAAGAGCTATCAGAGTGGTGGACAGACAGATATTATCACCCGTACGGCAGTCGGTCAGTCAGTCAGCCAGTTTTATGGTTACAAAGCTATCGGCCGTATCAATAGTGCTTCCGATTATTTGATAGACAATGGTGACGGAACTAGTACAGTAAAGATTGCTACTCCGGTATTACGGGTAGGTGACCAAGTTGTTAATTCGGGTACAGGTAAAGGCAGTCTTGTCAGACAGATTTATGTCGGTGATTATATTTATGAGGACTTGAATAACGATGGAGTGATTGACGCAAAAGACCAAACATTTCTAGGCAGCCCGTTACCTAAGTTTACGTATGGTATCAACAATACATTTAAGTATAAAAACTTTGATTTGACTATTTTTCTGTATGGTTCGTATGGAAACAAGGCTATGAATTATCTGTTCCGCCGTATAACGAATCCCAACTCAAGTGGCAATGTGCATAAGATTGTTGCCAATCATGCACGTTTGGGATACTTGGATGGTAATTCGGAGAATACTGATGTCTGGAACATGTATATATTACCTGGTTCCAATGACTTGTGCCGTATGTCTATTAATGATGCCAATGACAACGACCGTATCAGCAGTCGTTATGTGGAAGATGCTTCTTTCCTTCGCCTGCAGAACATTGTTTTGGGATATACATTACCGAGGAAATGGCTGAAAAAACTAAAGATAGAGAATGTACGTATCTATACGAATCTTAAAAATGTGTATACATTCACAGGCTATAGAAGCCATGATCCGGAGATTGGTTCTACACAGGGGCAGTATTCCTATTCCGGACAAAGTATGTTGATGTACGGAGTGGATACAGGACGTTGTCCTTCTCCCCGAATTTATACGTTTGGCGTTGACTTAACCTTTTAAATAAGAAACATTCATGAAAAAAAATATCATATTATCAGTTGTTTGTGGGGTGATTGCTATGGCAAACCTAACGTCTTGCAGTGACTTTTTACAGGTGACTGCCAGCAACCAGAAAGAAATGGATAATTCGTTTACTACGTATGACGAGTTGCGGTTGGCGACAGCCTATCTTTATATGAAACCTTGGTATGAGTTTCAAGGCACTCGTATGATGCTGATGGCCGATGCACGTGGGAATAATGTATATGGTGATAATAATAATGAACAGGGAGCCGCACCTTATTGTCTTTTCACGGACAAACCGAATACTCCTGGCTTGGCAGAGGCATGGAACTCGCTTTATATTGTTGTCACGCAGGCGGATTATATCATAAATGATTACGCTCCCCGGGGACGGATGTTCTTTGATGAGAAACTTGCCAATAGCTGTGAAGGTGAGGCACGGTTTATGCGTGCGGCCGCTTACTATTTTCTGGCTTCTTTCTGGCATGATGTCCCCCTTATGGAAAATCCGTTGGAGCATACGACCGCTTTCAATTTGGCACCAACACGTTTTGAAGATATTATCCGTTACGGTATCCGTGATTTGGAATATGCGGTGACATATTTACCGCTTGCTGATACGGAAGGGAGAGTTACTAGATATTCGGCTTTAGGTATGTTGGCACGTTACTATGTTACGTTGGCGGCTTATGCGCGAGGCGGTCATTGTACACAGTCAACTTTGGAGTATTATGAAGCAAGCAGTTCGAATGATCTTGCGGAAAAACTATATGGATTAGCTAAGAAGGCAGCAGGTGAGGTACTAACCGGGCAGGACAGATACGGTTTGATGGAAGATTATGAAGAGATATTCCGAGTGCAGAACAACAACTGCAAGGAGGTGCTGTTTGCGTTACAACCATTGCAAGGTGTTGATTCTTGGGGAATGGGAAACAACTGTGGAAGTAATTTCTGTTCATATTCGCAATTGTTGAATGGCTTGAGTGCTTATAATGGCAATTATATTTCTTATGATTTCCTGCGTATGCTGGTCAATTCGGGCGGACGTTCCCGCTTGCGTGGCAACGTACTTTGTCCGGGAGAATTCTACGACTATATTGGTACGCATACGGAAGAAGGAGGTTGGTATGCCGGTTATAGGGACGGGCAAAAGGGGAAAGGTGTGGAAAACGGTAGAAAGACAGCGTTTAAAAAACAAGTGGTAGGTAGCGCAGAGGATACTGGCGGTATTGCTATTTCCGGAAATTCCGGTTTCTGTACGCCGATGTTGCGGATGGCGGAAGTTTGCTTGTTGTATGTAGAGGCTTGCATGGGTACAAAGGATGAACTGTCTGACAGGGATGCTTTACAATATTATGATGATGTGAGAAGACGGGCATACAGGCTGGAGTTTGAAGACCCGAATTTCCAGTATTATCCCAAACAGTCTCTTAGCCGTGATGATTTGATGAAGGAATATCGTATGGAGTTCTTTCTGGAGGGACTTTGGTGGCCTACTTTAGTGAGACGTTCTTTTTATGATATGAAGTGGGTGACTGAGTTCATTAATAATGAGCTGGTGATTATGACCGAAAATGAAGAGGGAGAGCCTGTACGCAGTGACGAATGGGACAGCAACCGATGGTATGGCTATACTTATTCAGTTGTGGATACGGCAACGGATAGGGCGGCATTCAGTTCCGACAGCCCCCGCCAGTCTGATGGTGCAAGGTTGGCGATGAGAGCCACTCATACCCCGTTGGCTGATGGAGATTATGTACATTCGCAGACATCCGACGATAATGTCTGGGCATTCTCTTATCCGCAAGCGGAAAGTACCCGTAATCCTTTATTAGACACCGCCCCTATTGTTTATGATTTTAACAAATAAGATTACCACCATGAAGATAACAGATAAGATAATAAAGAAATTGTGTTGGAGCATTTTGTTGCTATTCCCGTTGTTAGGCATATTTTCTTGCTCTGATGATGATGAAGTTCGGATATATAGTGTGTGGAGCAATATGCTCAATGAAGAAGCTAAACAGCTAAACTCCGTTTATACTGGAACTTGGATTAGGCTGGATGGTTGCGGTTTCAGTGATTTGCAAGCCATCTATTGCAATGGTCTGCTGGTTACCGAATATAATCCTACTTATATGAGCGATTCGCATCTCACGTTCAGGGTGCCGTCCAACGTTCCAATGGCTTATGAGATAGAGGATGAGTCTGTGAAAAATACAATCAGGATTCTGACATCCCATGGAGAAGGGGTTTATCGCAACTTTATTTTCAAGGATGCAAATAAGAAACCGGTTATTACGGATGTATCTTATACATTACCCCGCACGGGAGATGTCATAACGATTATGGGTAGGTTCCTGAACGGTGCTTCTGCTGTTTACTTTCCGGGTAATGACGGAAACGAGGTACAGGTAGCTTACATGGAAGGTAGTGAAGAACTGACGATATCTGATGACGGTACGCGAGTGATAGTTAGAGTTCCGGAAGGAGTAGGTGAACAAAGCGGTTCACTCCGGATAGAAATGGCCGAAATGGGAGAAAACTATTACACTCCCAACTATATGTTCTATGACAAAGGTATGTTTGTACACGAATATGACGGAAGCGATGCGTTGAATTATGGTGTATCTGCTGGTTCCAACCCGTCAAATTGTGTGTATCATCCCGTAGGTGCGGAAGACGCTCCGGAAGTTCCAGTAGGAGCGAGGGCGTATGTTTTCAGCATTCCCGAGGCTCCGGCAAGATTCCCGGTAGCTCAAGATTACAATACGCTTTTGGGATTTTTCCGTTTCAATACGGGGAAACAGTTGGAATATTTGATCGGTCAAAGTAATGGAGAGTTGGCAAGAGAGACAGATGCCCGCAAGGTAGCTCTGCAGGCTGATATATATATGAATCATGATTGGAGTACCGGTATCGTAGGTTGGCGTATGAACAAGAATACCGGGAAAACCAATAGTGAGAATGCATGGAATGTGGCTTCGTGGACTAATTATTCTCCGTATAAATTCAACGGTAGTTGGAAAACATTGACTTTCCCGATACATGTGAAGTTTGCCACATTAGGAGAGGCGATAGATGCATGGAGTGCGGATAGCGGTACACATTCACTGTTTACCATACTTAATTTTGACGTTTTGTCTGCGGGACTGACAATGAAGGAAGTAGCAGGCTTTCAGATGTTCGTTACAAATTTGCGTTTAGTGCCTTATGTGACACCTGAGCAATAACTGTTTGTCAAATATTAATATATTAGAAATGAAAATCTTTAAATTGATTCAATCGGGAATAGTAACTTGTCTGTTAATGACTTTTATTATAGGTTTATTCTCTTGTAGTGATGACGATAAAAATGTGGAGCAATTGCTCCCGCCTACTATCGTGAAAGTATGTGTTTGGGATGAAGATATTGAAGAATGGATAATCCCCGAAGCTGGAAGTCTGATTCGTATTGGTACCCGTCTGCGCATTGAGGGCACTAACATGGTTCAGACGATAGCAGTCTATATCAACGGTGGTTTTATTTCTGATTTTCAGGCGGAAGAAAATGTCATAGAACTTGTTATTCCGGATATTCCTGTAGATGAAGGAGATATTAATGAGGTTAATCTTAATTTGATTCGAGTGGTAAATAAGGCGGGTGCCGCCACTTGTACAGCCGAAGATTTTGAATTTTTTGGCAAGAAAATAGCAGTCTCCGCTTTTTTCCTGACAGAAGATGACGGGAGAACCTGGACGGAAGTCGAAGAACTCCCGATAGGCGGTAAAATACGTATTGAGGGTGATGGGTTGAAAACAATCCGTGAATTCTATGTGAATGGTGTGTCTGTCTCTTTAGCGGGCATTCCGGCCGAGGAAAAGAGTGATGCTTTTTTGATTGTGACTATCCCCGAGACATTGCCTTTCGGGAGTGCTGTTACCTCACAAGAAGACCTGAATAAAATACGCTTTGTGACTGCTTATGATGACCGGAAACTAGACTGTACTATTATCGGCAAGCAGGCTGAAATCAATAGGATTACAGATGTGAATGGTAATGTTATAGTGGCAGCTGGGCGCAATACGTTGGTTGTGATCGAAGGGAAATATTTTACCACTCTCCAAAAACTGTTGTTCAACAATCAGGTATTGGAAGTGACCTCGGTGGAAAGTAATCGTATTGTTTTCACTGTTCCTGTGGATACGGAAAATTTCGAAGTGGGCGAAGGAAACTTGACCGTTGTGAATGCGTTTAACGAACAAGGGAGCAGTCGGGAGTTTACATTCCTAGGTTTTGTACCTAGTGTGACGGGGATTTCATATACGATGCCTAAACCTGGCAATGTCATTCAACTTACCGGCGTGAACCTCTTTGAAGGGACTCGGGTATTTTTTCCGTCTGCGACGGGTGAAAAAGAAGGGACGGTTCAAAGTGTGTCATCGGATGCGACTTCAGTGAGAGTACTTGTACCGGAAGGTGTCGGAGATAAAACAGGATATATTCGTGTAGTGAGTGATGGAGTTAGTGCTGATGCGAAAGGAATTGTCATGTTCTACAATCAGGGTGTATTTTTGCGTGAATTTACGGATGAGGAATTGAAACAAGGACCTGTGGAAGGAAGTCTTTATGCTTCTAATAAATATGCATTGTATAATCCGACTAGCCGTCCGGTAAATGACGTCAATCCGGTGAATCCCGATTACTTTATCTGTTTTAAGAATTCTTCTGTTCCGGTGACTACCAATAGTTCGGCACATGCGCTTTATTTGAGGTTCGTAACGAGAACTCAGATTGAGAATTTGTTGGCGAAAGGGGAGGCTGATATAACTTCCGAGACTTTGGTAAAGGATGTTGCAATGCAAGTGGATGTGTATATGCCTAAATCGTGGACAAGTGGAATGTTGTCATGGCGGCTGAACAAAAATTCGGGAGGTTTGAGTGGAGAGATTATCGCAAATCTGGCTCCGTGGAGAGTGAACGAACCGTTTGACTTTGGTGGAGAATGGCATACCTTTACTTATAAAATCACAGATTTCGTATTGAAAAAAGCGGATGGGCCGGATACAATGACATTGGGTGTCTGGTTAGAGAAATATGCTAATACGTATACATCACTATTTACTTTTGTTAATGGTAATTTTATGTATCAACAAAATCAACAGGCAGATCCTCAATGGACTTGTATGGATATTACAGACCTTGAAATAAATCTAGCCAATATGCGTTTGGTCCCGCTTGCACCGGTTGACTTTGAATAAGAAATGAGAGAATTTTATATCAATGAATAAGAGATGAGTGAATAAATAATAGAGAAATATGTGATGACAAATAAACAAAGAAAAACCATATATCTGATAATATTATTATGGGGTATATCACTAAAAGCTAATTCCATTGACAGTAAGTTTACGATAGGCATTCCTTCTTATGTTGAACGGGTAAAAATGAAAGATGCTTTTAGGATAGTAGACAATGGTATGGCTACTACAATATGTGTCGATTCTTCTGATTGGAAAGGCGTGATTCGGGCGGTTGATGATCTGAGTGATGACATACGTAAAGTATCGGGTGTGGCGGCTAGAGTGATAAAAACAACTTTTCCTTCTTCGTCTTCTATTTTGGTAGGAACAATTGGCGAGAGTAAGCTGATTGACAAGCTGATTGCCGAAAAGAGGATAGATGTTTCGGAGATACAAGGGCAATGGGAGTCGTTTCAGATACAGACGGTAGACGGTAATCTTGTGGTTGTGGGAAGTGACAAACGGGGAACGATTTATGGTATTTATGATATATCAGAAAAGATAGGGGTGTCTCCATGGTATTGGTGGGCGGATGTACCGGTGAAGAAAAACAAGTGCTTGTATGTCAAAGCGGGAAAATATGTACAGCCATCACCGAAAGTAAAATATAGAGGGATATTTATAAATGACGAGGAACCTTCTTTCGGACAATGGACCCGTAAAAAGTTCGGGGGATTTAACTCTAAGATGTACAGTCATGTGTTTGAGTTGTTGTTGCGTTTAAAAGCCAACTTCCTTTGGCCGGCTATGTGGAGTAGTGCATTTAATGAGGATGACCCTATGAATCCGGTCATAGCCGATGAATATGGGATTGTGATGGGTACATCTCACCATGAACCTATGATGAGGGCACATCAGGAATATACCAAACGAAAAAAAGAAGTCGGTCCGTGGGATTATGTGGCGAATAAAGAAGGAGTGGAACACTTTTTCCGGGAGGGGCTTGAACGTAATAAGAATTATGAAAACTTGATAACGATTGGTATGCGTGGTGATGGTGACGCGGCTATGAGTAAAGGTAGTGATGAGGAAAACATGGAGACACTGCATGCTGTCATAAAAGGACAACGTGAAATAATACGGGACGTGTATGACAAAGAACCGTCGGAAATTCCGCAAGTATGGGCCATTTTTACAGAAGTTCAGCGTTATTATGATAAGGGATTTTCTGTTCCGGATGATGTACTTCTGCTATTTTGTGATAACAATTGGGGGGCTATACGTCGTATCGGACCGAAAAAGGAGAGAGAGAAAAAAAGAAAAATGGGGCTGTATTATCATATAGATATGAACGGTGGTCCGTGTAGTGACCGTTGGATAAATACAACGACCATTCCGAAATTGCGGGAACAGTTTAATCTTGCTTATCAGACCGGACTGGATGATCTTTGGGTTATGAATGTAGGAGATCTTAAGCCTAAAGAACTACCGATTGATTTTGTGATGCGTTATGCATGGAATCCTGACGCTATTCCGGCGGATAAAGTGTGGAACTATACGGTTCATTGGGCTGCGGGGATATTCGGAGAGGAATATGCGGAAGAGATTGCTGATATTGTTTCTAAATATAGCAAGTATAATCTTTGGCGAAAACCCGAAGTGCAAGCAACGACTATTTTCAGTGTGGTAAATCATTGTGAAGCTGCGCGTGTCATTCAGCTTTGGCGTGAGGTGACGGCAAAAGCCGAAGCATTGCAGAGCAGGATTGCTCCGGAGGCCCGAGATACTTATTATCAATTGGTGCTTTATCCGGTAAAGGCTTCAGCTGTAGTTGCGGAGATATATCTGCAGGCGTCTAAAAATAATTTATATGCTCGACAGGGACGTGTGAGTGCAAATGACTGTGCGGAACGTGCGCGCGAACTTTTTGCAACAGATAAAAAGTTGACTGAGTATTATAATGACTCTTTGAGTCTGGGAAAATGGAAGAATATGATGCAGGATGTTCATTTGGGATATGTCGGTTGGATGATGCCAAAGGAAAATACTCTACCGGATTTGAAAGAAGTGACTCCGCTGGAAACCCCAGTAATGGGAGTGGCAGTGGAAGGCAGCTTTAAGTCATGGCCGGGTAATGTAGCGGTGACGGCACAATTGCCCACGTTTGATGTATTAAATAACCAAAGTTATTACATTGATATTTTTAATCGTGGCAAGGGGACTTTCCATTTTGAAGTAAAAAACAGTAAGTCATGGATCCGGTTAAGTGAGAAACAGGGAGAGGTGGCGAAAGAGAAACGGATTATGGTAAGTGTGGATTGGGAGCAGGCGCCACAAGGAGAAACAGAAGCGATTGTTGAAATCAGAGAAGGAAATACGACAGTGCCCGTAAAGGTGAAGGCGGTGAAGATTGCTATTCCTGAAACGAAAGATGCGTATTGGGGTAGTCTGACAGGTGGGGAATTTTCTATTCCAGCGGATAAGTATGAGATGAATGTTGCGGGTACAGATGCTCAATGGGTTGTGTTGCCTGATTTAGGCCGTGGTGATGCCTGTATGGGGATTTATCCTGTGACGGCTCCAAGTACAGAAACGCACCACGATGCTCCTAGACTTGAATACAAACTGTTTGTACCGAAAGTCGGCAAGATGACAGTGTGTCTGGGAATATTACCGACACAGGATGTATATCCCGAAAGGGGATTGAGGATGGCTGTCGGTATTGATAACGATACTCCGAAGATAATCGATGCTCGTAAAGGTTTCTGGGATGAGTTTCAAGAGTATACTCCACAAAATCTAGAGAAAACCAAGATTCTTAAACCTCTGCCTTCCAGAAATAAAAGCATAAAGTTGATAGGAACCGGGCGGACTCGCCGGAATGAAGTGTTTGATAATTTGCGTTGGATTGATGTGGAGATGGATGTGAAAGCACCGGGGATGCATACTTTGAAGGTTTTTATGGTTGATCCGGAAATTGTGCTTGAAAGAATTGTCGTTAATCCAGATAATAATTATCCGAGTTATTTTGGGATTCCTTCTGTATATCATAACACAAAGCAGTGAAATAAATTAGTTGAAACAATATAAGTATGAGAACAAAAGTCAGAAAAAGAAATCTATTGGTAGTTATGTTCCTGTTTGTAATATTGGGGGCAATAGCTAAGAGTCAACCGAACATAGCCAAATTTGTTTATTGTGGAGCGGGTAATCCGTATTTGCCGTTGTGGGAGCATCTGCCGGATGGAGAGCCCCGTGTTTTTGAAGACCCGGACAAACCGGGAAAGTATCGTGTTTATATTGTCGGTTCGCATGATGTTCATTTTGGCTCTTATTGCGGGTTTGATACAAGGATGTGGTCGGCTCCGGTGGAGGATTTGTCGTGCTGGCGTGATGAAGGACCGATTTTTACGTATAAAATAGATGGACGTATGGACACTATGTATGCTCCCGACCTTGTGGAGGTGAAAAGAAAAGATGGTACAAAAGAATATTATTTGTATCCGAATTGTCGTGGTAAGAACAGGGAAGCAATGGTTGCCAAGTCAAATCGTCCTGACGGACCTTTTACCCCCATCAATATGACAGAAGACGGGCTGAAAACTCTGCCCGGCAGTATCTTTGGATTTGATCCGGCAGTATATATAGAATATGTCACCGATCCTAAGGACCCTGATTATGAAATTGGATTCAGAGCGTATGGATACTGGGGGTTCCGTGGTTCGTCAGCTGCTCAATTGGATCAGAAAACAATGTATTCCGTTCGTCCCGGAACAGAGGTTATTCGTCATTTCATGCCAGCCGGCACAAGAGATGGTGGCATACAGGAGCCGGTGGGAACTTTATATCCTCATATCTATCCCGAAGAAGACCCTGTGGCATTTAGCTTTTTTGAAGCTTCTTCCATACGTAAGGTTGGAAACAAATATGTGGCGATTTATAGCGGATATTCAGGTGCTGAATATGGATTGGGTATTACAAGTTCTTCTTTGCGCTATGCTTATGGTGATTCTCCGTTAGGTCCTTGGAAGAGTGGGGGCGTTTTGGTTGATTCACGTGCACCGGTATTAAACTGCGATGGTTCTAAATTGCAGGCTACGAATGGCGGACATAACACCCATGGCAGTATAGAACAGATAAACGGGCAATGGTATGTGTTTTATCATCGTCCGCCCAGGGGATTCGGATATGCACGTCAGGCGATGGTAGCTCCTGTTCATATTGAATGTGATGAAAAGAAAGTATCGGAAGGCGGTAAGGTTTCTATCAGGGCATACGACCCTTATGCGAAAGACGGTATCTGGACTGCAAAGGACAGCCGGGGAAACGAGTATAAAGGAGCGGAAGTGACTTCTGAAGGTTTTCATATTTTTGGGCTGGATCCTTATCAATATTATTCTGCAGGATTTGCGTGCTATCTTTCCGATGCGCGTCTTCAACAAGATTCGTGGGATATTTGGGATAATCATGCGCCTGTCACCAACGTGAAAAATGGTAATATCGTTGGATACAAATATTTTGGGTTTGGTGGGCTGGCTAAGGATCAGTTGGGCTTGAAAGCTTTCAAAGGAACCACCCCCGGAAATAAGACCGCTTTCAATCTGTATCTTACCCCGAAAACATCAAAGACATTTAAAGTGAATGTTTGGCTGGACGGACCGTGGGATAATGCGACTTGGAAAGGTACAAAAATCGGTGAAATCATTGTACCGGCCAATTCTCTGCGAGAAATTACACAATTTACAATTGACGTAGCAAGGTATGTTGATCATTTGGATAAAAAACACGCTATTTTCCTTGTGGCTGAGGGCGAGGATGGAGAGGAACTTTTTGATTTAATCGGATTAGGATTTAGTTCAGTTAAAAAGAAAATTGTCCGTCCGGTTGTTCCTGAAGTGACTATAGTTGTTAATGGGGAGAAAATTGAGCTGCCGACAACTCCGATGCGTACATCAAGAGCCAGCGTTGTTGGGTATGATAAATATGAGGCTGTTTATAAACTTCCGTCCAATGTAATTGAAATTCCTAAAGTGACAGCTTCTGCTAGTGATAAGAGTGTAAAAGTGATGATTACACAGCCTAAAACCGTTTTGGGAACTGCTATTGTAAAGTTTGACTATAAAGGTGTAATTAAAACCTACAAAGTCATAATCTCGCAAGATTGAATGAATATTTAAATTTCAATAACTGATTAATGGAAAGGTATTTGTTCACATTCATCGGTAAATGTTGATGTTTCAGAAATGATTTGCCCTCAAAAGTTAGATAAGGAACTTTTGGGGGCTTTTATAAGTTATAGTCCATGCCGTTATATATTTATTGATGTGAAGGATTGTATGCGTCAATCGCTTTCTTTACTGAGCCATGAAGCAGTAATAGCTTTTGTGCATGGTCATGATCTAATCCCAGTTCCTCCATAATCATTCTGGTTCCTCTTTCTACCAGTTTCTGATTGCTAAGCTGCATGTTTACCATCTTATTTCCTTTCACCCGTCCGAGTTGAATCATCACCGACGTACTAATCATGTTCAGAATCATTTTCTGTCCGGTGCCTGATTTCATTCTCGAACTTCCTGTGACATATTCCGGACCGACAATCATTTCGATGGCGACATCTGCTTCTGCCGCCATCGGAGAATTCGGATTGCTGGTGATGCAACCTGTCAGGATGCCATGCTTGCGGGCCTCCCGTAAGGCACCGATTACATAAGGAGTAGTGCCCGAAGCGGCAATGCCAATCACTGTATCTTTTTGATTGATATGATATTTCGTAAGCTCTTCCCATCCTCGGCTCATATCGTCCTCGGCACCTTCTACCGGATTGCGCAGGGCCGTATCCCCACCGGCTATCAATCCGATAATCCAGGTAGGGGGCATTCCGAAAGTAGGAGGGATTTCGGAAGCGTCCAGCACTCCCAAGCGCCCACTGGTACCTGCACCCATGTAAAAGATACGTCCACCCTGTTTCATGCGGGGTACAATTTGGTTGACGAGCTGTTCGATTTGTGGAATGGCTTTTTGTACGGCTAACGCTACCTTCTGGTCTTCCCGGTTAATGTCTTCTAATATTTCCCGTACGGATTTCTTTTCCAGATTGTCGTAGAGCGACGGTTGTTCGGTTATCTGCATATTGATAATGGCAATTGACTAAAAATACAAATTACAAGGATTGAGATGAAGCGGTATGATATAAAATTAGCCCCTCCATCGGACTTTGCAGAATCTTTCCGATTCTGATTCCTGTCTCTTGTGCAGCTTCTTGTAATATCTCCTTGTAGCAGTGAGCCACTGATCCGATAAAGTGTGCAGGATACTGCGTGTAATCATATTGCATTACGTTTCTTCGGAAGAAAGCAATAAAACTGCCCAGCACTAATTGTCGTATCCCCGGCTCTTCCAGATGTTGCGCTATAAAAGGGGACAGACTTGCCAGGAAACGATTCGGGAAGGGCTGACGGTAAACCCGGTCGATGATTTCGGGAGCTGTCAGGTCGAATTGTTTTAGAAATGCTTCTTTGATGGCAGGCGAAAGTTGATTCTTCAGAATGTCTCCCACCAGTAATTTGCCAAGGACGGCTCCACTTCCCTCGTCGCCCAGGATAAAGCCTAAAGGGGAGATGTTGTTGACAATCTCTTTTCCATCATAGAAACAGGAGTTGGAACCTGTTCCCAGAACACAGGCAATGCCTGCTTCATGGCCGCATAATCCACGGGCAGCAGCTAACATATCCGAGTAGGCTTTGATGTTCCCGACAATAGGTAAACTGTCGGCTATCGCCCGTCGGAGGATGGGAGCTTTCTCGGGTGTACAACCTGCACCATAGAAATAAACGGAGTTGATGGTCCCTTCCGGCAATTGTGGCAGGAGGGAATGTGTCAGTTCTTGCTGAATTTCTTCTTCTGACTGGAAGAAAGGGTTAAGCCCTTTCGTTCCAATCCGTTTGATAGGTGTGCCGTTGAGGATAACACACCAGTCGGTCTTGGTAGAACCACTATCTGCAATAAGTATCATATCTTGATGTATATTTTAATGTGTTAAGTTATTCAGTAAGTAAGTTCATTGTTTCTTTCCAAAAGAATCTTCTAATCGGTTGCGAATCATTAGTGCGGCAATAATACCGGGCAGGGTACAAATACAAACCCATATAAAGAAGTGGGTATATCCGATATGTTCCTGTATCCATCCTGCCGGCATACCCGGAAGCATCATTCCAAGTGCCATGAAACCGGTTCCGATGGCGTAGTGGGCAGTTTTGTGCTCACCCTCCGCAATATAAATCAGATAAAGCATGTAAGCGGTAAAGCCGAAGCCATACCCTAGTTGTTCGATGGCTACGCAACTGGCAATCAGTATCGTATTGTCCGGAGTAGTGGCTGCCATCCACACATATAATAGGTCGGGAATATTGATGGCTAGTGCCATGGGTAATATCCACTTCTTGAAACCGTCACGGGAAACGAGAAAACCGCTGATAATTCCTCCCATTAGCAAAGCTATGACACCTATGGTTCCGTAGATCATTCCGACTGTTGCCGTAGATAAAGCCAGTCCTCTTTTTTCAGCGGTATCCAATAGAAAGGGAGAAGCTATTTTGGCTAGTTGCGATTCTCCCAATCGGTAGGTGAGCAGGAAAAAGAACATGAGACCCAGGTGTTTCTTTTTGAAGAAAGTGACAAAAGTCAGGAGAAAGTCTTCTAATAGCTTACCTGCCGTGAGTCCGGGACGTTTGACATCGGAATCGGGATGGGGGAGGATAGAGCGATGGTATAAAGTAAGAGCCAGGAATAATCCGGCCAGGAGGTAAAAAGTGATGCTCCATGCCAGAGGTATATTGCCTTGAGAGGTTTCCAACCATCCTGCCAGCATGACGAGAATACCTTGCCCGAAAATATTGGCGAGTCGGTAGAATGTGTTTCGGATACCCACAAAGAAAGATTGTTCCTTGTTGTTGAGGCCGAGCATATAAAAACCGTCTGCTGCGATGTCATGCGTAGCCGAACTGAATGCCAATAACCAAAAGAAAGCAAGAGTGAATTGTACGTAATGTGCCGTTGGGATAAAAAAGGCGATGCCTGCAAATCCGGCGGCGATGAACCCTTGCATGGCGATAATCCAGGAGCGTTTCGTTTTCACCAGATCGACGAATGGACTCCATAACGGTTTGATAGTCCAGGGAAGATAAAGCCAGGAAGTGTATAAGGCTATTTCGGTATTGGATAATCCCAGGCGTTTGTACATGATGACGGCAATAGTCATTACCGCTACATAAGGCAATCCTTCTGCAAAATAGAGGGTTGGAATCCAACTCCAGGGATTTCTCTTTATAGTGGGTGTTGTCATGGCATTTGTTCGATTTTATTTATATTGTTTTTCAAGTGTACTACCGGGGTAATAGTGAGATAGTATTTCTTCATACTTATAACCTTGTTCTCCCATCACGGCGGCACCGATTTGGCAAAGTCCCACTCCGTGTCCCCAACCGGCTCCGGTGAGGATAAATCGGGAAGGAAGTTCATCTCCGTACTCCTTGTCTACTACAAAAGCGGAACTGTAAAGATGGGAAGTCGATAGAGTACGGCGTATCTCCAACTCTTTTCCAATGATGAGTGTCCGTAAGGTTCCTACAATCTTTAGTCGGACAAGACGTCCGGATGTTCCCCGTTCTACAGGAATTAAATCAATGATTTGTCCGAAATCAATCCCTGAACGTTGATGAATCAGTTCTGAAAGCTCCTGTTGCGAATAACTGACTTTCCAACGATAGAAGTCTGCTGTTTCCTGGTCGTAGTTGTTTAGTACTTGGCTTAGAATTTTCTTATCCTGCGTATTACAAAAAGCAACAGGTGAGGTACGTATCCATTTATCAGCTTCCGCCTCTATGTTCAAATCGGGAAGTTGTTTTTCAGTCTTGCTATCCCGTTGTCTGATTAGATAAGGATGCTTTACGTTTTCCCAACAATTTTGGAACTCTTCAAAAGCTCCGCCACAACATTTGGAGAAACGGGCATCACAAATCGCTCCTTTATACATCAGCACTTCCCCCCGCGTGGCGGAGACTGCTTCGATGGCTTGTGGTGTTGAGGCTCGTGTAATTCCCTGATAACGCTGGCAATGATCATCGGCACATACATCGAAATTTCTATGTGCTTCATGGTCATACCACTTAATAAATGAAGAATTAGGAATGAAGAATGAAGAATTGGCTGCGCTGTCTTTTTGCAAAGTTCTTTTAAATTCTTCATTCTTCATTCTTAATTCTTTATTTTTTTCGAGTAGCCAGCTTCGGGAGATGACGGCGTGAGCCTTTAGTAGTTCTAAAGAAGCTGTTGCGCTCATCTCTGATGAAATTACACTGGTAAGATATTCTTCAATGGAAATCACATTGATGGCGGTTAGTTGTTCTCCTTCGATGATAATCTTTAATTCCCCTTTGAATTTCTGGACTTCTTTGCGTTCCCAATGGAAGTTGATTCCGATGGTCACATCTTTCAGTTCAAAGAAAGCATGTGCACTTTGTTGGGGAGTGAAAGATAATTCATTATATTCTTTCCCTTGCCAATGAATCTTCCCATCCCAGTAAATAGCCTTTTGCATACCGGAGCTTTCTGTTCCGTCGGAAGAGATAAATTTTATAGGGAAAGAGAATTCAATCTCTTTCCCGGAAAGAATACCAACTGCTATTTGAGGCTCTGTCATAAGGCGGCTTTAATGCGTTCTATTATTTCTTGTAGTTTTTCTTTAGATATGGATACTTCCCGATAGATATCATATACCTTTTCAGGAGTCAGTTTCTCCATATCCTCTTCACGTACTATAGGGAATATGCCGTTCATTTCAGCAATAGCAGGACTGATGAGAATTTGTTCCTCTCCTTTTGCGTAATAGCAGTCAGGGCGATGTTTGCTGCGTAAGAAGATAACACAACTGTAAGGGTGTTCGGCTACTGACTCAAATTCATCGTCGTAGAACTTTCTAAAATCCTCTTTGGTGCGTTCCAAACCATACCAGGCAAGAATATTCATCATTGGTTCTTTTCCGTTATTATTGGAGGCTAAAATGTCGTAAATCAGATGAAAGGTTTTTGACATTGTTTCCTTATCTTCCGCCTGAATCCTGATGAAACAGCACGGGAAATCTTTATAATAAATTTGCACCTTATCGTCATCTATTAATAATATGCGATCGTAATATGGTCCTCGCATAGTTTCCTCTTTACTGCAAGCTTGAAAATGGGCATGATCGGGAGCGGAAGCTCCACATTCCGGTCCATTATACATAAGGAAGTATTCTTTCATTATGTCGGTGAGTTCTATCATATCTTTAAAACGCCCGGCTATGGATTGCGATTTGTGTTCCTTATCTACAATTGTAAAGTGGTGTTTAAATATGGGATATGGATTAACCAGTATCTGATAATTCCCATAACTGATGAACTCTTGTTCCTGCGGTCGGTTTGTTTGGCAGAGGAAGCAAGGCCGTGAGTGAATGGAGACAGTATCTGTCTGTGCGGCAGCCGAAAGAATACGTTTCGGATTAAGGAATAGTTCCGCACTTAAACAATTGTTACCAAACCATTTGGATATTTCTTTTGTTCGTGGTCGATACTGTTCCAGTGCTTGGTAATTCTCTTTGGCTAGTTCCCAAGAAAGAGTTTGCTTTTGGAATAACTGTTCGATTCTTTGCTGAATTTTCTCTAGTGTCGTTTCTTGTTGCAGAATGCGCTGTTCCAATTCCCACGTACGAAGTCGGTCTTTATATAGATTATTCTGGTTGATTTTCTCAACAGGCAGTGC
>ENA-USUK01001227-USUK01001227.1-human-gut-metagenome-genome-assembly--contig:-NODE-1227-length-19930-cov-33.346497_pt1 | contig 19930 bp, 18 predicted proteins | sample MGYA00250062_ERZ773400 | MGnify/ENA primary metagenome ERZ773400 (study PRJEB29103, sample SAMN06111961) | human gut metagenome | biome: human gut; feature: ankylosing spondylitis patient; material... | reverse complement strand
TGCATCTGAGGGTGTGAGGTGGTTATGATTTGAATAGATATTGGAGGCAGGTCATGGGAACAATTGTAAATAAAACCATTCAGGAGGCAACCGCGCGCCTGAAGGAAAACTACGAAGCACAGAAGATTTTTGATATGTCACTCGGCGATTGTGTACCGAACCGGGACGCAATCATTTCGATCATAGAAGGGCTGCGCACGGTCACATTTCCGGGATTTTTCGGCTCTGAAAATATGGCATATGTTTCCAAGGATAATTTCGCGGGAAGCACGCTGGCAATCCTCTATGAACGGCTGTTTAAGCAGGTGCGTGTCGCCTTGAAGTTCGATAACAAGGAGCTTGCCGATGCAGAGATCCGGGCGAAAGCGGAGGAGTATACATCAACATTTATCGCGAAGATCCCGGACATTCAGGCGATGATCTTAAAGGATGTGGATGCGGAGTTTAACGGTGATCCGGCGGCGAAGGACCACCAGGATATCATCCTTTCCTATCCGGGGATTTTCACGATTTTTGTATATCGGTATGCACATGTCCTGTATGAGTTAAATGTACCGTATATTCCGCGTATCATGACGGAATATGCACATGGACTGACCGGAATCGACATCAATCCGGGCGCGACAATCGGTGAATATTTCTGTATCGATCATGGTACGGGAATCGTCATCGGTGAGACGACGACGATCGGCGATCATGTGAAGATCTATCAGGGCGTAACGCTTGGTGCACTCTCCACACGGAAGGGACAGCTGCTTTCCGGTGTGAAGCGTCATCCGACGATCGAGAATAATGTTGTGATTTATGCGAATACTACTATCTTAGGTGGCGAGACTGTGATCGGTGAGAATTCTGTTGTAGCTGGAAACTCTTTTGTCACGACATCCATCCCGGCGAATACGAAGGTCGCTTCGATGCAGCCGGAGCTGGAAATAAAAGAACAGAAGTAGGGATTCGATTTATGCAAACCAAAGATCATCTTGCCTTAGGGCGTTATCTTGCACGTGTATTTGAGATAGAAGAACCGGTAAAAAAATACGCATTTGTAATTGGAAATATCATGCCGGATGTTAACAAATGTTCATACATCCACGGATATTTTCAGTTGCTGCGCGCGCATAGACAACAAAAAGATGCGGGACCTTTGTCGTTGAATGACCATCGGCGTATGCTGATCGGTGGGCATACAGCGGAAGGGTCTCGTTTTTTTGTCAACCGGGTGTACCGCGTGCTGCGGAAACGGGAGAAACTGTCGGTGCGTGATTATTACCAGATGGGAAAGGCGACACATTATCTGGCAGACCGCTTCACGTATCCGCACACAATGCGCTATACCAGTGGATTTTTTGCGCATATCCGATACGAAAAGCAGTTGCATATTTATATGCGGGATATGCTTGCAGTCCTGCCGAATATGCGGGATGCGGTAGATAAATGCTTTTCCCGGACAAGCTTCAACAGTTTGTACCGCTCGTATCGGAAGGAACCGGAGGGAAATGGAACGGTTTTGCACGATTGTTTTCATATTCTGGCAGTATGTATTGCCTATTTGGAAAATATCCTATATAATGGGATAAGAAAGAATATGCAAAAAATGTAAACATTCTGATATGCATACACAAGAGAATGAAAAGCAAGAGGGAAGGAGCGTGTATGAGTGGACAAGTCAGAATTCGAGTCACGTTATTTTGACCTGGTATCCAAAGCGCCGGGCAAAACTTTTTTATTTTATGGCAATTTAAAAGAAGACATGATACGCTGGTCTGCATCGGCAGTGGAATATTTCGGATTACCGGGGGAGATATTCGGAGATTCCACGCGGGAGTGGATCAGCCGGATTCATCCGGAGGATGTGGAACCATATACAGATAGTCTTATGGAGCTTCTTCATGGCGTGACGCCGTATCACAACTGTGAGTACCGTATCAAGAACGCACAGGGAGAATATGTGTGGGTCAATTGCCGTGGATACATGACTTACGATGCGGATGGAAAAGCAGAGTGGTTTGGTGGTCTTGTCACGAATATGGGATATCAGACAAAGATCGATGCAGTCACGAATCTGTGGACCGTTCATCAGTTCCGGAGTGAGTTAAACCGTCTGCTGGATGACCGCGCGCGGGGTGGAATTCTCATGATCGGGCTGGAGAACTTCAAGCGGATCAATGCAGAATACAGCTATGCTTATGGTGATAAGGTGCTCGCCTTGATCGGAGAGAAGCTGCGTGAGGGTGTGCTCCACAACTGTCATGTATTTCGGATGGACGGAGCGAATTTTGCGATTGTCATGCAGGATGCAGGTGTGGAGCGTATTGTAGAATACAAGAAGTTCGTAGACAGCTTTATGCGGAATCTGGTCGTGTCCGGGCAGGTGGTACACCTGCGGTTTAAGGCAGCGGCAGCGTTCTTCCCTGAAGATGGGGAGTTCTTAGACCAGATTCAAAGTAACCTGTTTTACGCCCTTGATCATGCAAAGCTGACGAATACCGATGATGTTGTATTCTACAGCAAGGAATTATTTGCACAGAAGAAATATATGACACGTCTGAAGGAGGCAATCCGGGAGTGCGTGGAGGAAGACTGTAAGGGTTTCCGTATTGTAATGCAGCCGATCGTGGAGACGAAGAGCGAGGTCTGTGATGCAGCGGAAGTATTACTCCGCTTTACTCATCCGGAATTCGGTGTGATAGGACCGATGGATTTTATTCCGATTCTGGAGAATTCCAAGGAGATCATCCGGGTTGGAAAATGGGTGATCGACCAATCATTACAGACGCTTGCCAGGTGGCGGGAGCAGATTGGACATATGCCGTTAAAGCGTCTGCAGATCAATGTGTCTTATGTACAGTTCAAAGATCCGGAGCTCTTAGGTTATGTTGTGGAACGGCTCGATCATTATCAGCTTCCGCATGATGCGGTCATGCTGGAACTGACGGAGAGCTGCCGGGTGGAGCAAACGTCATTTCTATCGGACGTCCTGCAGACATTCAAGGATGCGGGTATCAGCATTGCGCTTGACGACTTCGGAACCGGCTATGCATCGCTGACCGTACTCAAAGACATTCCTGCCGACATGGTGAAGCTTGACCACACGATGACGCGGAGTATCACCGAGAAACCGAAGGACAAAGCGCTGATCGAATTCATCGTTACATACTGCAAGAAGGTTGGTATCGCTGTCTGTGCGGAAGGTGTCGAGAAAGTGGAAGCACTCTCCATCGTACGAAACGCAGGTGTCGAATGTATCCAGGGCTACTACTACGATAAGCCGCTCGAACTCGATACGTTCTACCGGAAATATGTGAAATAAACGATACGGAAATTGTGAAAGATAATTATATAAAGAGATGCACCACAAATATATTTCTATGCAGACGCGCTCTCGCTCGGTTCAGCACGTAGCGGTACTAAATTCGCGCTTCGCACTCATTAAGTGCCGACGTGCTTCAACGGTCTGCTTTAGAAAGATATTTGTGGTGCATCTTAATTTATGTTGAGGATTTCACAATTTCCTTCATGTACATCCTTAGACGTGAGGAATTTGCTTAAACCATACAGTAAATACAGAAGCACGCCGTATAATACTGATAAATTCGTATCGGAGCCGGAGAATATACATCGTATATACTCTGGCTTCGATATGAAGTATCAAGAATTATACAGCGTGCTTCGTTTAACTTAAGTATACGCAAATTCCGTCAACTTAATCTGGACTTCACATAGTTGAAATCCTGGTTGTACTTGTTATCAATCTTCTCGTCCCCGAACATGCAGTCCGTGAACATATCGTTCGTGTTCGTGCCCGGCGATACAACAAAGCCGTCTCCAAAATCCGCTTTCCCAAGGAACACACTCTCGTAGAACATGTGATCCATATTCGTTACCTGTGCAGTCAGGAACCGCTCCGGGAATTTCAGTCCATCCGGGATACGGCACTCAGAGAACATATACTCCATGTTCATGACATGCGATGTATCAAAGATCTTACCGAAATCAAATGCCTCGGATACAGAACTCTGGTAAAACATGTATCGCATATCCTCGACTTCCTTCGTGTGGAAATGGTCACCGAGCGAGAAGCCCTTCGGCATAACACAGCCTGCAAACATCAGGTTCATGTCCTTGATGCCACGCGTGTTGAACAGTCCGCCGATCTGGAAGCCTTCCGGGAGCGTTACCCAGGAGAACATACCACAGCAGCTACTTGCATTGATCGGAACCTCCAGACGTCCACCCTTGAATTCACGGTAGTTAAATTTCAGAATCTTTTTTCCATTCCAGTTCTTGGTAGGCATAAAACAGATCGGATTGTAGAGAACCCAGTGCTTGTCGCCCGTACCTTCCTGAAACCATTTATAATTTGGTACACCAATCCGGTTCTGGAACCACATACGCTCGGAGTCATCGTTGACATCGATAAAGTAGGAATTTTCTTCATATACAAAGTGGTCACGACCGAATACTTTCTGGCGTTCGATTTCTTCTTTTCCAGCTATCATTAAAATTACCCCCTGTTGCTAATCAATTCGTACAAAAAATGCATGATAATTTGCATATTTTGCACAACAGTCTACTTTGATTATAGCGGATACAGGGGGTAGTTGCAACGGCAAAATCAATTATTGTGCAGATTCTGTCACGGTTTCGGTCTGTTCGATGCCGGTTTCATCTATTTTGTAGGAACCGCCCTGCTCTAACAGAGCGTCTGCGTCAACTCCAAGGTCTTTTTCGGCTTTCGCAAACCATACAGGCGTCTCATCCGGATTCGCCTCGTCAGTTGGGATATTCATCGTGTTGAAAATATATTTTCCCTCTGCATTGAAGATATACTCTGCCCAGCCGTAGCTTTCCACGGTTCCGCCTGCGATGAGCACATGCTTATTTCCTTCGGAATCGGTGTAATCCTTCCGGAAATAGTCTGTGTCGCTGCACTGATCGGTGATGTCTGTTTTCTCATCATTCAGATTTAGATACAGGCGTCCGTTCTCGGCAGTCGTGTAAGAAAGATCTCCTGTTTTTTCGATGGTAAATGTAACCGAGTTGTCGTCCTCGGAGATCTCCACATTCGAGCCATCTGCCATAACAATGATTGTGTGCACAAGAGATTTCCCGGTCGCCGCGTAACATATGCCGTTCGATGCGGCAAACATCATGACCAGACATGCAGCAGTGTAGCACATGCGCCGAACCACACGGGTTGTCCGGCTGCGCCGGATGGATGCCGGGTTTAAGTTGATTTCTGCGTCGGTCGTCAGGCAGTCAAATGCCTGCTTATATTTTTCATGATTCGTCATAGTTCCAATCCTCCTTGATTTCTTCTCGAAGAGCGGCGCGTCCACGGTTTAAGCGAACCTTGACGTTGCTCTCGCTTACATGCAGTATTTCTGCGATTTCCTTGATCGTGTAATCTTCATAATAGAAGAGATGAATGACGGTGCGCTGTTTCTCCGGGAGCCGCAGCACTGCCTCGAACAGGGTACTGCTTTCAGTATCTGGGAAATCCAGCTCCTCCATATAGCTTTCTAAGGATTGCCGGTGTTTCCGCCAGAAGGCGCGAACGATATTCCTGGATTTGTTGATTGCAACCCGCATCAGCCATGCACGGATATGGGTTTCGTCTTCAAATTCTTTCTTCAGAATATGATATTGCAGGAAGGTGTCCTGCACGACATCTTCTGCGTCTTCGCGGTTCTGACAGATACTGAATGCAATCCGGTATAAATGATTCTGATAGCGTTCCATCAGTATCCGTATTGGTATCTTCATAGTCACATCCTCCGTCTGTTTCAAAAGGCCTTTCACAGATTATACACGTGGCAGAGGAAAAAGGTTACAAAATATTGACAAATAAAAAAAATCGTGGTTTAATCGGTTACTGAAATACTTTATTGCACTAAACCGTTAACTCATTAACTTATTAGTGCGAAAGAAACAATGAAACGAAAAGATAGAGATGGGACAAAGACACCCATGTCGATGAGGAGGAAGAGAATCATGAGAAAATTAAAGAAATTACTTGCAGTTGCATCTGTTGCTGCAATGACACTTTCCCTTTGCGCCTGTGGCGGCAAGAAGGATGATACTTATACGGTAGGTATCTGTCAGTTAGTACAGCATGAGGCACTCGATGCCGCAACAAAGGGCTTTAAGGATGCTTTGGTAGAAGAGTTTGGTGAAGACGGAATCAAGTTTGATGAGCAGAACGCACAGGGTGATGCTAATACATGTGCGACGATCATCAATGGTTTTGTGAGCAGCGATGTAGATCTGATCCTTGCAAATGCAACGCCTGCATTGCAGGCAGCCGCTGCTGGTACAGATACAATCCCAATTCTTGGTACATCTGTAACAGAGTATGGTGTTGCACTTGAGATTCAGGATTTCAATGGTACCATTGGTAGAAATATTTCTGGTACATCTGACCTTGCACCACTGGAGAGTCAGGCAGATATGATCAAGGAGCTGTTCCCAGATGCAAAGACAGTCGGACTTCTGTACTGTTCAGCAGAGGCAAACTCCCAGTATCAGGTAGATACAGTCAAGGCAGCTCTGGAGAAGCTTGGATATACATGTGAGTATTATTCATTCTCCGATTCCAATGACCTTTCAACAGTCACAACATCTGCAGCCAATGCAAGTGATGTGATCTACGTTCCAACAGATAACACAGTCGCAGCTAATACAGAGATCATCAAGAATATCTGTATGCCAGCAAAGACTCCTGTAGTTGCCGGCGAGGAAGGTATCTGTAAGGGCTGCGGTGTCGCTACACTTTCTATCAGCTACTATGATTTAGGTGTTGCAACCGGTAAGATGGCAGCCAAGATCCTGAAGGGTGAGTCTAAGGTAGAAGAGATGCCAATCGAGTATGCACCACAGTTTACGAAGAAGTACAACAAGGATATCTGTGATGAGCTTGGTATAACCGTACCGGACGATTATGAGGTAATCGCAAACGAGTAATGGAAAAGCATAGCGAAAACAAGCGTATTTACTTGATTTTTGTTGTATTATTATAGTATAGTAGTCGGGTAGAGTTTTTCTACCCGACTTTTGTTAATGAAGAAATAAAGGAGAGAAAGAAATGGATGTAAGTGCTTTATTCAATGCCATGCCAGGCGCGATTGCCCAGGGTCTGATCTGGGGTATTATGGCGATTGGCGTGTACATTACGTTCCGGATTCTGGACATCGCCGATTTGTCCGTCGATGGAACGATGTGTACCGGCGCAGCCGTATGTATTATGTTGATGCAGAAAGGGTATCATGTAGCAGCTGCGATGGCGATCGCGACACTCGCAGGTATGCTTGTTGGTCTGGTAACTGGATTGTTCCATACAACGATGGGAATCCCGGCGATCTTAGCAGGTATTCTGACACAGCTTGGTCTGTGGGGAGTGAACCTGAAGATCATGGGAAAGGCAAATCAGCCGATCAATGTGGACAAATATGATCTGGCAGTTTCTCTTCGTTACATAAAGAGAGTGGCATTCTATAAGAATTCCATTTTTGTCGTATTTCTATTTATGATTGTTGTCATCGGAATTTTGTACTGGTTCTTCGGTACAGAGCTTGGTAGTTCGCTTCGTGCAACGGGTTGTAATGAGAATATGGCACGTGCGCAGGGTATTAACACGAACTTCAACAAGGTACTCGGATTGATGATCTCGAATGGTCTGGTTGCATTTGCAAGTGCATGTCTTGGACAGTATCAGGGATTTGCAGATATCAATATGGGTAAAGGTGCGATCGTAATCGGTTTGGCATCGGTTATCATCGGTGAGGCAATCTTCAGCCGTATCTTCAAGAACTTCGCATTGAAGCTTCTGTCGGTTGGTATCGGTGGAGTGATTTATTTCATCGTATTGCAGATCGTTATCTGGCTCGGCGTCGATACGGATCTGTTGAAGTTGTTCCAGGCTTTGATCGTAGCAGTATTCCTTGCAGTGCCTTATTGGAAGGGAAAACATTTCAACAAGGGTAAGAAGCTTGCGGCAACCGCAGAGAAGAAGGAGGCGTAAATACTATGTTAGAGCTGAAGAATATTTATAAGACCTTCAATGCGGGAACGGTCAATGAGAAAATGGCATTAAGAGGACTGAATCTGACGCTGGAGGATGGCGATTTCGTAACCGTCATCGGTGGAAACGGGGCCGGTAAGTCTACGATGTTAAATGCAATCGCCGGTGTATGGCCGGTCGATCAGGGACAGATCCTGATTGGGGATGCCGATGTAACAAAGCTTCCGGAATATAAGCGTGCCAAATATCTCGGCCGTGTGTTCCAGGATCCAATGACTGGAACAGCAGCGACAATGGAGATTCAGGAGAATCTGGCACTGGCACTCCGCCGGGGAGACAGCCGTACTTTGAAAGCCGGAATCACGAAGAAGGAGCATGCAAAGTATCGTGAGATGCTGGCTACACTGGGACTTGGTTTGGAAGACCGTATGACATCGAAGGTAGGACTTCTGTCCGGTGGTCAGAGACAGGCACTCACACTGCTGATGGCAACCCTGAAGAAGCCGAAGCTCCTGCTCCTCGATGAGCATACAGCCGCTCTTGATCCGAAGACTGCGGCGAAGGTATTGCAGACGACCGATATGATCGTCAACCGCGATAATCTGACCACGTTGATGATCACACATAATATGAAGGATGCAATCGCACACGGAAACCGGCTGATCATGATGATGGATGGCAATATCATTCTCGATATCCGTGGTGAAGAGAAGAAGAAGCTGACCGTTGCAGATCTGCTTCACAAGTTTGAAGAGGCAAGTGGCGAAGAATTCGCGAACGATAAGGCGATTCTTGGCTAATCTATGAATCAGTAGATATGAACGAAGAACAGGTATTGATTGCGCGTTTGCAGGACTTGGCGAAGCGTGCGTACAGACAAAATATTTATACATACTCCGGATTCCTGACACCCGCGGAGCTTGCGGTGGTCTATGAGAAGCAGGCGGATTTCTCCTTTGTTGGGATGACCTGCTTCGGCGGAACGCCGGAGTGTGAACGGCAGATGGTGCAGTTTGGCTCGGAAGAATTGTTTGGGTATGCGGGCGTGTTCCCCATCTCGATTATTCTGGTAGAACCATTACTGGACAAATTCGCTGAGGATCTGAGTCATCGCGATTTTCTCGGCGCTCTTATGAATCTGGGGATTGAACGGTCTGTGCTCGGTGACATTCTGGTAAAGGATGGAAAGCGGGCATATATTTTCTGTCAGGAGAATATCGCTGCATATATTATGGAGCAACTGACAAAGATAAAACATACGAACGTGAAAACCTCTCTCGTGGAGGGTGAGATCGAGGATCTGAAGCCTGTACTTGAGGATATACACGTGATCGTCAGTGCACCGAGGTTTGATGCCATCGTTGCAGCCGTCACGAAATGCTCCCGCAACGAGACGCTGGATATATTCCGGGCGAAGAAAGTCACACGTAACGGCAGAATTGAGGAACGCAACAGTCTGGTCTTAAAAGATGGCGATAGTTTCTCAGTCCGCGGGTACGGAAAGTTCCGGTATTGCGGTGCCGGAAGTGAGACGCGAAAGGGCAGAGTGAATATTTATTTAAAGAAATATATTTAGGGGTTTCCGAATGGGAAAAGTCGTGATAAAATATGTGACAGTGAGGCTTTTGCCATGAAAAAGGGAGACAATGAGGCGAGAAGGATATGATCAGTAAGTACATTACAGAGAATGGAAAATTCAGACAGATTGATGAGTTTATGCCTGGTACATGGATCAATCTGACAGCGCCGACGCAGGACGAGAGTCTCGAGATTGCAAGAAGATATAATGTGGATCTCGCAGATATCCGGGCTGCACTGGACGATGAGGAGTCATCCCGTGTGGATGTCAACGATGATTATGTTTTGATATTATTCGATATTCCTTCGGTTGAGATCCGGCACAACCAGGAGGCATATACAACCATCCCGCTGGGGGTTGTATGGACGGACGATGCAATTATCACGGTGTGTTCGGCGGAGACACCGGTGCTCAAGCATTTTATTGTCAATAATATACGAGATTTTACCACGAAGAAGCAGGTGCGTTTTACCTATCAGATTATGTACCGGACGAGCATGTTATATCAGTCGTATCTTCGGATTATTGACCGGCGCAGACTTGAGATGGAGGAACGTATGGGAGGCGCAACGGAGGATGCCGATATCGTCAACCTGCATGAGATGGAATCCAACCTGGTGTATTTTGATACATCATTGCGTGCGAACCGGATGGTCGTGGACCGTCTGACACGGTATAGCGGAATCCGGAAATTCCCGGAGGATCAGGAATTGCTGGATGATGTGATTGTCGAGAATCTGCAGGCGATAGAGATGACGCAGATCTACCGGGATATCTTAAAGGGTACACGGGAATTGATGTCAACATTCATTGATAACCGTCTGAACAACATCATGAAGCTGTTGGCTGCGATTACGATCGTCATGTCCATACCGACGATTATATCGGGATTATATGGTATGAATGTAAATGGCAACGGTATGCCGTTTTCAAAGGAACCATGGGGATTTATGATTATATGTGTGCTTACACTTGTCATCTGTATTGTAGTGACAATTGTGCTGCGAAAGAAGAAGATGTTGTGATAGCTCCAGGTTGCAGGCAGACACAGAACTATGCAGGATGGCATGGGGATATAAGGGTTGAGAAAGATTGAAAAATTTGAGATTTAAATTCGTTGTTGCAACGAGTCCGTTGTTCGTTGCCACGCATATTCCGCGTGCGAATTATATGATAAAACACAAAGAAAAATACACCGAACAGCAGCGGTATGATTTTGCGATGAAGATCGAGAATCATATGCGCAGACGCGCCCGTACCAAGACGGATGTATTTGGCAGGGAGAATCTGCCACAGGATGGCGGCTACATCATGTATGCCAACCATCAGGGGAAATACGATGCACTTGGTATCATGCTGGCACATCCGAAGCCATGTGCGATGTTGTGGGAAGAGAAATCCGCAGATCGTCTGGTGGCAAGACAGGTTTGTGGACTGGTGGAGGGAACCACGATTTCCTTTGAGGATCCGAAGCAGCAGATCGGAGCACTCAAGACGATTGCCGAGCGTGTGAAGGATGGAAAACCATATTTGATTTTCCCAGAGGGCGGTTATACGGATAATAAAAATGAGTTACAGGAATTTAAGTCCGGGTGTTTCTCGTGTTCGTTAAAATCCAAGACACCAATGGTTCCAGTTGTGATCTACGATTCGTGGAGGTCGATGGATACGAATACCTTTGAGAAGGTTCGGACACAGGTATATTTCCTGCCGCCAATTCCATATGAAGAATATGGAAAATTGCGGAAGCATGATGTATGCGAATTGGTAAAGAAGAGAATTCAGGAGAAGCTTGACGAATTAAAAGAAGCAGATCCGAGGAGATGAAAACGTGAAGACAGGTATTGTATTAGAGGGCGGTGCGTTCCGCGGGCTTTTTACCGCAGGAGCATTGGACTGCCTGATGGATAATCAGATAGTATTTGATTATGTGGTAGGAGTATCTGCCGGCGCTGGAAACGCGGTTAATTATCTGGCAGGGCAAAAGGGTCGTACCAAATGGACGATTACCGCAAGCGGTGAAAATGCATATTATGGTGTCAAGCAGATGCGTAAAAGCAAGAAGATGCTTGATTTAGACCGTATGGTGATGGAGTTTTCGCATAAGCAGTATCCATTTGACTTTGAGAAGTTCGTTGCGTCACCATCGGAGGTAGAGCTCGTAGTGACAAACTGCGAGACTGGAAAAGCCGAATATATCGCAAAGACAGAGGATGAGAAGCGCATGCTGACGGCAGTCAAGGCATCGTGTTCAGTTCCTGTGCTGTGCAATCCGGTTGAATTAGATGGATTCCATTATATGGATGGAAGTCTGGCTGATTCGATTCCGGTGAAGCGTGCATTTGAGGTTGGATGTGACCGGGTTGTCTGTATTTTGACAAGAAAGCCAGAGGAAGCACCGACAAACTATGGAAAGATCCGCGTGCTGATGCGTACCTATAAGAAGAAATATCCGGCATTTTATGATACGTTGATGCGCAGACGTGAGATGTATGCGAAGCAGTTAGACAGGATCGACCGATACGAGAAGGAAGGAAAGCTTCTCGTGTTCCGTCCGGAGTTAGACAGCATCAGCAAGTTTGAGCAGGATAAAGAAAAGCAGGAAGCATTCTATCAGAATGGATATGATCTGATGGCAGCTAACCTGCAGAAGATGCAGGATTTCCTGCAGGGAAAATAATCAGCGTTTTTGGCTGTGTTTGTACCACAGATACATATACGCAACAAGCGGACTGTATTCTGGAAGCGGGATGATCCCAAGAGATTCGTATACCTCTTTGCTGTCATAATCAGTAGAATATGCAGAGATTCCGGTCAGATAGACCGGGATCTTTTTTTGTGCCGCCTGTTCGGCGAGTGCAAGCAGAGATGGATTTTTCGTATTGATCGTACCGGAGTGGTAAGCGTGGATCAACACTACGCATGCATTGTCCGGCAGATAATACTGCATACCCGGCATAGACTGGAAGAAGCATGCTGGGCAGGATGTATCGAAGTGGACGGATGTTTGCCGCAGGTCGGAAAACTCCTGAAGGACAGGTGCAACTGCATCCGCATATTCGTTATATGGACGTTCGTACAAGCTATCGTCAAACGGATAATGGTTGTAGATACCGAGCGCATTGTAGATCTTCGGCGTACTTCCGGTGTTACAGTAGGCGATGCCGACGGCTGTTGGCAAAGTTGGGGAAGTGATATAATCAACGGCAGCGGTAAAGTTCGTCAGTCCATTTGCACGCGGATCATCTAAGATATAATTGCTTGACACGAGCAGGATTGGAACCTTTGCATAGGCAAAGCACATACCAAGCGCCGCGGCGGTAAAAGGAAGCGTATCCGTGCCATGCGTCACAATGATGCCGTCAATATCCTTTGTGAGCTGCTCCCGGATGCAGGAGATAAGCAGGTTCAGATGCGAACCATCCATATACTCACTCAGGGTTGTATAAGGAGCTTCCGTCTGAAAGTGCGGGATGGCTGCTCCTTTTTTCTTTTGCTCGGTCTCGTACATTGCCAGCAGTCGATATGGCATTTGTGTATCAGTGGAGACAAAGTTCTGCTGTACAGACGAACCAATCGTGCCGCCTGTGAAGATAACTGTGATATTCATAAAACTACTCCGTTTCATTTTCCTTTAGTTTTAACATGATATTCGAGATAAATTCATGTTGTTCGGTATAAAAATTCGAGGAACCGTGATATTTTTGTATCGTTGCCTGAATCGAGGCAAGACCGATACCACTTTTACGCTCCTTCGTGGAGATGTATTTTCCGTTCCGCGTGCAGACATTGCCGTCAAAGCTGTTTACCATTGTGATATACAGGTGCCCCGGGGTGTCGAGATCCGCGGATAAGCGGATGAAACGGGCATCGGTCCGGACATGGCGGCATGCGGTGACTGCGTTATCAAGCAGATTGCCGAAGATCAGGCACAGGTCAATATCCGAGATTGCTATCTCCTTTGGAATAACAACCTGCAGCTTCGTCCGGATGCCATAGCTTTGGGCGATATCGATATAATAATGAATCGTTGCGTTGACCACGGGGTTGTCACAATAGGTGGCAGGTGCCTGTACATTCGATATCTCGGAAGAATAGTTGGAGATATATTCCTGTAATTTCTCATATTGGCCGGTCTGGGAAAGTTCGTTCAATACTGCAATCGTATGCTTGAAATCATGCCGGATACGGCGTGTCTCATCCAGATACGCCTGCATTTTCTCATACTGGTCTGCCTGAAGCTGGTACATCAGGGCGGTGGAATCTGCTTCGATCTTCCGGGAGGTCGTGACGGCGATGATGTACAACAGGGACTGGAACAGCATGAAGAACAGGAACAGCACACCCTCGATCACCATTGCAATCTGGAAGATCCGCCCGACGCGGATGTTGGCATAATCAATCGGAATCATGTAGATGTTGCAAAAGGAGATGATTGCGGGAATCATCCATGCGATTCTCCAGAATAATGTCGTGTTGAAATTCTCAAACAGCCATCGGTATTTGTGCCGCATGCGGAGTAACACAGACATAATGAGGAGACTGACCGCATATTGTATGATCAGACCTGGCACGGAGTCGTCATGTATGTTGGAATGCGGATCGATCCGCGCGATGATGTAATAGTTCATGATGCAGCCGAAGGATAACGCAGCGGTTGCACATAAAAACATGTAAAGTAATTTCAACTTTTCCAGTTTTACAGTCAAAAAATACGCAATCAGACAGATGCCGAGCAGAGGGAAGAAGAATATGTTTGTGTAGTAGGAGCCGGAAGAGTCCACCCATGCTAACACAAAACAGACTGCAACCATGCATGGCAGCAGCACCGGATAGAGCTTTCTCTGGGGAATGATGAGCCAGTCCGCAACAGGGATGATGCAAAGAAAGATGCCGGGGAGGATAATGCCGTATTCGGCGGCTCTGTAAACGAGGTTCCAGAAATTCATGAGAGTCCTCCTTTCGTCAATGCCTTCGTGCGCCGCTTAAACTGGTGAGAGATATAAGCCTGTGTGATGGCGGCTGCATTTTTCCTATGAATCGAAAATGTTGTGGAGTCGCACATGGTGCAGGAAGCGTTCTCCATATGCTGCACATAGTCCAGGTTGATGAGTATCCCCCGGTTGATGGTCAGAAACCGTTCGTCCTGTGTGAGGATGGATGCGGCTTCGCGAAATGGCATGCGGCAACGGAACACATCGTGCCCCTGAATCTGTAGATAGTTGGAATCCGAGGTGATATAGCGGATGTCAGAATATAAAACCGGAATCTGCTTCCGGTCTATCGAGATTGAAAATGCCTGTGTGTCAGTCTCTTCTTCCTGCGTGATCGCCAGCTCGTCGAACAGCCGGGCGATCATCTCCCCGGTTACGGGTTTTTCGAGATAATCAAATGCATGCACCCGGAATGCATCTGCCCGATGTTCCGGACTGCTGGTCAGGAATACGATAGGTGTCCGGGGAGCAATCCTGCGGAATTCTGCCGCCAGATCAATTCCGGTTGTATCCTGTAAATAAATATCAAAGATAACAAAAGAATATGAGATCTGTGCGCAGGCGGAAAGAAATGCGGCAGATGTCGCGAAGCGGTCACAGGCGATTGCAACATCATGCGTGCAGCTGTAATCCATAATGGTTCTATATAATTTCTGTAATTCTTCCGGATTGTCATCCACGATGGCAAGCTTCATATTCATTTCCTCTCTGATGAACGGTTGAATTGTAATTTTTAACATTGTAACACAATTTTGTATAGGAATCTATGCATCCAAATGACATTTCGCCCCAGAAAAATGCATTTCGTCCCAGAAGGGTTGACGCGCCCCCCAAAGGTATGGTAAAAAAAAAGAATGAAAAAAATGTAAAGAGGATAATATTTGGGACAGGAAAGTCCTGGGTAGTAGGAGGAGAGAAAATGAAAGTAAGAGAGAGGTTAATGCGGAAGGTGATGGCAGTTGTGATCGCAGCAGCCACAATTTTTTCGATAAGCGGAGGGACGAAGGTTGTGCCGGTCAAGGCTGCGGTAGAAGTGGCAGAGGTATTGGATGAGACTGGAATGAAGATAGCGGGATATACAACGTTTGAAGTAGCGGCGAGAAATGTATATAATAATTATACAATCAAGATGCTGGCAGACGCAACGGAGACCTGTTCTGTTGATATTGGAAACAAAAATCTTACGATTGATCTGAATGACAAGAATTTGACGATTACACAGATTTCCACTATGAATGCATTGACGATAAAAAATGGAAGTATGTCAGCGGAAATTGATAATGCAAATGTTGGAAATGATCCAGTGTTGACATTGAATGATGTAAAACTAACGATATCACATCTTTACTGGGCTACTAATGGTGGTGTTGCATTGGAAGGAACAAGTCAGGTGGATATGGTTGGTGATTATTGCTGGCTTGAGAAGCTAACAATGCAGGAAAGTTGTGTGTTTGAGGTTGGAACAAACGCATATATCAATAATTATGGTAATGTCGCGAATGGTTTAGATGTAAAAGAATTTCTGCCAGAAGGGTATCGTTTTAATGCAAAGGGAACAAGAATCTTTGACCAACAGAGGAATGAGGCAAGCAATTATGTACTTCGTTATCGCAGGCTCACCGATTCACAGCTTACCGTTACACTCAATCCGGATACATATGTCTATGATGGCAATGAAAAAAAACCTACCGTGACAGTAACCTATGACGGACAGATACTGACAGAGAACACAAGCTATAAACTGACTTATGCAAATAACAAAGATGCAGGAACAGCGAGTGTCACGATCAACGGAATAAATAGTCTACATGGACAAATTGTGAAAAACTTCATCATCAAAAAGGCAGATCAGAATGCACCGACGGGATTGACACCGACGGCAGAAACAATTGATGGAAAAAATGATGGTCAGATTGCCAATCTGGCAACGACGATGGAATATAGTGTTGATCAGACAAGCTGGACCGCCTGCACAGGCACGACGCTGACGCAGCTTTCCGATGGCGATTATTACGTAAGATATAAGGAAACAAACAATTACTATGCGTCGCCATCTACCAAGGTAGTTGTTGCAAAGGGCGTGGCTCCATCCACAACAGGCGAGCAGACGACGACAGAAGGAACGACAACAACAGAAAATCAGACGACAGGTGAGCAGGCAACCACACAGCAGACATTCGTGGAACAGCCGGATGGAGCAACTACACAGGCAGGTGCCCCGAAGACAACAGAGACAAGCAAGAAAACGGATAAAACGGTTTCCACCGGAGATGCATATCCGATAGCGATTATGATTACGCTTATGCTTGGCGCAGGCGTCGGTATCACAGGTATGATCCGAAGAAGAAAAGAAAAATAGTTAATTGTGCAATTCATACACATGAGAGCAGGATGGAAGTCCTGCTCTTTTTTCGGAAGTAAATCATGTGGTATAGTGAAGTGAGCGCGATATATGACCGGAGCCCATGCGGTGGGTGTAGGAGGAAGAAAGTAAGCAGAAAAACCAGGATTGAAAATAGAGGTGCATAGCGGGAACGGAAATAAATTTACAATTTCCGTATGAAATGGTATAAATAAAGAAGATTTTACAGATTGGAAATGCGTATGGAAGAATATGTGATCAAAAATCAAAAAAAGCTCCGGCTGGGCATTACGACAGGAACGTGTAGTGCAGCGGCGGCACAGGCAGCAGCGATACAGCTTCTGCTTGGGGTAGAAAGCCATGCGGTAACCTTGCGCACGCCGAAGGGGATGACGGTTTCCGTTCCGGTGTATCTGTTGGAGGCGGATGCAGACAGGGTAAGCTATAAGGTTGTGAAGGACAGCGGCGATGATCCGGATGTGACAAACGGCACGGATGTCTGTGTGACGGTGGCGTATGCGAAGCAGCGTGTGCGAGAGCAGATAGATGGAAGCCAAGACAGGTCCTGCGCATTTACCAGCGAATCATTTCCGTATCTGACATTAGATGGAGGAATCGGCATCGGGCGTGTCACGAAAGAAGGCCTGGAACAGGCAGTCGGACAGGCGGCAATTAATCGTGTACCGCGGCAGATGATATTTGCGGCGGTGGCAGATGTGTGCGAGAAAGCAAATGTCAGTGAGCCATTGCACATCACGGTTTGGATGCCAGAGGGCGAGGCTCTGGCGAAGCGCACATTTAACCCGAAGCTTGGCATCGAGGGCGGATTGTCGGTGCTAGGAACAAGCGGAATCTTAGAGCCGATGAGTGAGCAGGCGATTGTGGCAACGATCGAGACGGAGATCCGGCAGTTGCATGCGGTTGGCGAAGAGAAAATATTAGTCACACCGGGAAACTATGGACAGGCGTATGCGTCTGAATATTTGAAACTTGATCTGACAAAGAGCGTCAAGTCAAGCAATTATATCGGTGATACGATTGACCTTGCAATCTCATATGGCATGAAGGATTTCTTGCTGGTTGGAAATATCGGAAAGCTGGTGAAGCTGGCGGCAGGAATTTTCAACACACATTCCAAGGTGGCAGATGGACGAGGAGAAATCTTCGCGGTGCATGCAGCGATGGCGGGCGCCGAAGCGAAGGTGGTACAGGAAATCTACGACTGTATCAATACCGATCGGATGTTGGATGTGTTGGAACGAGAAGGCTTGCGGGAAGTGGTGATGCAGAGTATCCTTGCGGCGATCGAGAAACATGTCGCAGGCAGAGTCGGCGATACGATGCGGTTTGGAGTTATTGTATTTTCGGAGAAGTATGGATATCTGGGGCAGACGAGTGATGCGGAAAGAGAGTTAAATAAATGGTACATTTTGTAGGAGCGGGTCCCGGTGCGTGTGATCTGATCACTGTGCGGGGCATGAATCGAATCAAGGAAGCGGACGTGATTATCTATGCGGGTTCGCTTGTAAATCCAGAGCTGCTTTCCTATGCAAAGGCGGATTGCAAGATCTATAACAGTGCGCATATGACACTCGATGCGGTTGTGGATGTGATGCGGGAAGCAGAGGCAGCAGGTAAAGGGACGGTGCGCCTGCATACGGGCGATCCGTCGGTGTATGGGGCAATCCGCGAGCAGATGGATCTGCTGGATGAATATGGAATTGCATATGATGTGTGCCCGGGGGTGAGTGCGGTGTTCGGTGCCGCGGCGTCGCTGGCGTGTGAGTATACGCTGCCTGATGTGACGCAGACCTTGATTCTGACAAGAGCAGAAGGGAAAACGCCAGTGCCGGAGAAGGAAAATCTGCGGAGTCTGGCGGCACATCGCGCCAGTCTAGTGTTGTATCTGTCGTCCGGGCTTGCAAGAAAGGTACGGCAGGAGCTTTTGATCGGTGGATATGCAGAGGATACGCCGGTTGCTGTCGTGTATAAGGCAACGTGGCCGGAAGAGAAAATCATCCGCACGACACTGGCTAAGCTTCCGGAGGATATGGAAGCCGCGGGAATTACGAAGACGGCACTGATCATCGTATCTCCGGCACTTGGAAGTATCTATGAGAAATCAAAGCTCTATGACGCAGCATTTGCAACGGAATACCGCGGTGCGACGGAGATTGCCCTTCCGGCGCTCCGGATCACCTTCCAGTCCGTCAGGATATTCAGTGAAATAGAATCGAGGGTCGAATGCTCCCCAAGGACCGCTACCTGTCAGGTTGCCGGCATGTGAGTTCGGTTGGAAATAACGGTCGCCACCATCAAAGGTTTTGATATTCTCTGCCATCCAGCCTTCCAGCGGGGGCTGCGGGTTCGACTCATTATCACCACACCATACGGCCAGAGACGGATGATTACGGACACGCTTGATTTTCTCTATCATATTGTTATTGAATGCATTCAAGTCGTAAGGAAGATTGGGATTAGAGTTAATCCAGAAGTCATCCCATACCATCAGACCATATTTATCACACATTTCGTAAAACTCGTCATCGGTAGTAGAGCCAAGCCAGTTACGAATCATGTTGAAATTCATTTCGTGATGGAAACGTAGCTTGGTGTCATACTCTTCACCACGGCATCTCAACATATATTCCGACATTCCCCAGTTAGCTCCTTTCACAAATACAGGTACACCGTTGATGTGCAGATGCAGGGTGTTGTTGTTTGTGTCATAGCTATACTCCTTGATACCGAAGGTGACGTCTTTAGTTTCGGAGACTTTCCCGTCTACGGATACTTCCAGTTTACAGGTATACAGGTTGGGCTCACCATATCCGTTGGGCCACCACAGTTTCGGCGAGTTGATCACCAGTTGCGGATAATACCGTTTGTCGAACTTCACTTCCGAAGTTGCCCCTGGATTAATGTCTACTTCTTTGGTGAACTTCACATCACCGGGGGTGATCGTACCGTTCACC
>ENA-USUK01001211-USUK01001211.1-human-gut-metagenome-genome-assembly--contig:-NODE-1211-length-20058-cov-8.679946_pt1 | contig 20058 bp, 15 predicted proteins | sample MGYA00250062_ERZ773400 | MGnify/ENA primary metagenome ERZ773400 (study PRJEB29103, sample SAMN06111961) | human gut metagenome | biome: human gut; feature: ankylosing spondylitis patient; material... | reverse complement strand
CCCATTTCCGCCCATGGACGCAATCGAACTTTTCCGACAGAATAGTTTAGATTGATATTCTTGAAAAATACCTTGTAGCCCATATCCTCCAAAAAATCAGCGTAGTCCGTTGCATTCTCTTTTGATTTTTCTCCGATAAACTCTACACAATAGGTCACTTCATCAGGACTGCATTCTTCAAATTCATAGAGCACCCTCCCTGTCCGGACAAGTCGATAGCCTTTTTCGGACATTTTGTTTAACCATTTTGCCTGTGCATTTAGCAATCCACCAAAGAAGCGATAACATTTTTTACTCATACTGCACCTCCAATAATTTCACTTGCAATGCTTACAAGTTCGTTTAGTCTTGCAAGCTCTTTTTCTGCAATTTCTTTTCCCTGTGCTGTAATGTGGTATTCTTTTTTTCTTCCCTCACTATCGCCATAAGGTTCAATCCACTTCTTGTCCTGCAAAGAGTTTAATGCTCCATATAAAGTGCCTGCGCCTAGGGAAAGCCGTCCGTCTGTTTTTTCTTCAATAAACTGCATAACAGCGTATCCGTGTTTTGGCGTATAAAGAGAAAGCAAAATATAAAAGGTGACTTCTGTAAGCGCACCACCTTTTGCATTATCGCGCATGGTTTGCCTCCTTGTTACGGTTACTGTAATAAATATATCACTAACCGTAATATTCGTCAAGCAGACTCAGGAAAATTATATAATGGGTGTGTGAAAGAAGAACAGTCTGCTCTCTATTTGGTTTGTTGTTCGGCGTGTCGTGGTGCTGAGAATTGCTAGGGGTCGATTGAACATTCGTTTTGGTCATTGTACCTCCTGTCTGTTCGATAACTCCTCGGTGAAGTTATGTAAGCACGACACGCCGTTGCTGTTCGCACCGTCAGGTGCGAACCATGAGCAGGGTTTGGGGCAGGCACGCCCCAACAAGATCACTTCGGAAATGCAGACGCATTGAAGAAGTGAAGTCCCGGTGGAGCACAACATTTTCAAGAATTGAAAATTTGTGGCCACGGGACGGTTCTTGCCCTCTACCGCTGCGCTCAAAACACGTTTCTGAGAGTTGTTTCCGAATTGTTAAGACGCAAAAATAAGTAGAGAGTTCCGCTGCTCGTGTATGTTGATCGCCGTTTGCTCCGAACGAAGTTCCTGCCCCTGTTTTGCAGCGGCGTTGGCGGAAAAGCCGGTATCACGTCCGGTCGGCTCATGAAATTTTCAAGGTACGGTTTGCGTTTGCAAGCGTAGCGTAGCAATGAAAGCCCCAGTGGGGCTTTTAAGCAACGGGACGGTCTTGCGCAGCAAGATAGCAAGATGGAGGGGCCTTGCCCCGAGAAGTTCCCAGAAAAGAAAAATACCGCCCACGCAGTACAGGCGAAGGATTTTGTCGGGGTGAAACGGCGGCAAAATGATCGGGTGTGTTGCGGGGCGATACATTCTTTCTGGGCAATCATCTGCTGAAAGTGGTGGTTATCACGGTGAGGCCCACCACTTTTGTCAGCAGGATTTGGAATAAAGGGTATCATGGAAGCGTGGGTGCGTCAAGATAGTTTTGTGAAATTTATTGCAGTAAAGCGGTAGAAGTAGGACTTATTGATGTGGCGTGAGAATCTTGAGCAGCTGAAAAGACTGATATTGTATCTATATATTTTTTTGCAATCTGCGAATGAAGAGAAGCAGAAGTTCCAAATCTGCTTCGGAAAATTCTTGTATTCCCTCTGAGATGGCATCGATTAGCTCTGGTCGACCGCTGCTGCTAAAGAATTGCTCTGGAGTAATGCAAAAGTAATCGCATATATTAAAGAATTGCGTCATAGATGGAAGTGCTTTTCCGGAGCTTATGCCTTGAATATAATTTTTGTTTTGTCCTAGCTCTAGGCTCATCTGATACTCTGAAACATTGCGTTTCATGCGAAGTTCTGTGATTCGTTGTCGAAGGAAGCTTGCATAATCCAATTTTTTCACCTCATTAGAAAGCATACAGGTAATTGTCCCTAGATGTTCCAGATTGAAAGCCTTAATTTGACAAAGAATTGCTTGATAGTACAGAACTGATGTGGTAGAATGTAATAAATCATCGAAATACACAGAATCATTCTGTCAGCATTATATAAAAATTTACGATAGGAGCGCTTAGGAGAGATTTCTGATGCTGACAAGGAAATGGAGCATATGTATGGCGGAGCAAAAAAGATACTCTCAGTACGAGGAGGCTTGGAACCAGTCGGAGAAGCGGGTGAACACAGAGCTACAGCTTGCCCGGGGCTTTCAGGTGGCAGATGTTTATTTGAACAGAACTTATCTGGAGTCTTTTTCGGCTGCTCCGATCGTGCCGGAGACAAGAGCTTTGATGGATACCACGAAGCTACGTTTACTCGAAATAACAAAGATAGTGTATGATCAAAAAGAAAAATTCACGGACAAACTAAAAAGCGTGTATTCTGCTTTGCATAGCTTGAACAGCGCAGTTGCATTGCTGATCCAAAGTGACGGCGATGCTGTCCGATTCTTTATTGGGACGAGGTCCGTACTGAATGCAGCAATCGCTGGGGATGTGCTGGAGTCAACGCTGAAAGGTAACTTCCCGGGTATTAGCTACTGTACTCTCTCTGTCAGCGAAACTGAAAAAATGATAGATGAGATAAAAAAGTCTGGAATTAAAAGTCTTTCTTCTGTTTCCGTTGTTCCTTCGATGAGAGAGGAAAACTTCGACACAGAGTCCTTCGTTCAGGGAATCGAAAAATTTATAGACACCATGAGCGGAAAGACATATGCTGCAGTTTGTCTGGCAACACCATTGGATAAAGCTGTCACTGAGCAGCGCAAACATGGCTATGAGGAACTGTGTTCCGCTTTATCTCCTCATGCAAAGCTGTCCCTTGCCTACGGTGAGAACGAAAGCTCGGCCGTGAACGAGAGCATCTCGTCCAGCTTTTCAAAATCCGTAAACCGGAGCGTGAGCAACTCCAATACGACCAGCAGCTCTCACTCTAGCGGAACAAATGCCAGCACCAGTGGAGGCACCAGCGCTAACTTCGGTACCAGCTCGAGCCAATCGGACGAAGGTGGCTCAAGCGGCTGGAATGCAGGTTTTGGCAGCAACAGCGGATGGTCGAATGGCTCGTTTGACTCTTACACGTCGGGCAGCTCATTCACACAGTCTTTCTCGGACAGTCAGGGTTCAAGCACAACGGATGGGAGAACCAGTGGAACAACGACGACGACGGGGTCGTCTAAAACAATTACCCTGACCTATGAAAATAAGGGCGTCGAAACTCTGATGAAACGGGCGCAGGCTGAGCTTGAACGATTCAAACTTTGTGAATCGTTTGGAATGTGGGAATTTTGTGGGTATTTTATGTCGAAAGATATTCATACCACTGCATTGGCAGGCAACGTCTACAAGGCGCTTATGACGGGTGATAACTCCAATGTTGAAAGTGCACATCTGAATGTATGGTCTCTGAACCAGGCGGAGTCCATTAACCGAATTCTGGATTATGTTCTGCACTTTTCGCATCCGCAGGCGGAAATACCTGCGTTTGAGGGTGGATATTCCAAACAGCTCGTTACGCCGACAAATCTTGTCAGTGGCAATGAGCTGCCGATGGTAATGGGTTTCCCAAAGAAATCTGTCTCCGGTCTTGCAGTCGTGGAAATGGCGGAGTTTGGGCGCACAGTCGTATATGAAAACCGAAAACCCGGACGAAGCATCGAATTCGGCAGCATCTATCATATGGGAGTGGTTGAAAACACTCGGGTAAAGATGGATCTTGATCTGCTGGCTTCTCACTGCTTTATCACGGGGTCCTCCGGCTCTGGTAAATCGTATGCGACATATCAGCTTTTGGAACAGGTGCTGCGTAATAATGTCAAGCTGATGGTGATTGAGCCGGCAAAGGGCGAGTATAAGCAGGTATTCGGTGGACTCAAGGGTATTAAAATCTTTACAACGGATCCGAACGCTTACCGTATTTTGAAGATCAATCCCTTCCAATTTCCGGAGAATATACATATACTGTCGCATATTGAACAGCTTCTACAGATTTTTAATGCATCGTGGCCGCTTTACGCAGCAATGCCGGCGATCCTGAAGCAGGCGGTGAACGATGCCTATGTCCGATGTGGCTGGGATGTGCAGAACTCTGTGTGGATACCGGGTATCAGTGATCATAAATATCCGGTTTTTGCTGATGTGCTGAAGCTCCTGCCGGAAATTATCAACACCTCGGATTATTCGGCAGATTCCAAGGGCGACTACAAAGGTGCGCTGGTAACACGAGTACAGTCTATGACAGTTGGTATCAACGGACTGATTTTTAAGAGCAGTGAAGGCGTTGAAGATTCACTTCTGTTTGACTCCAATGTTGTGATTGACTTGAGTGAATTGGGCTCTGATGAGGCAATAGCACTGATGATGGGCGTTCTCATTATGAAACTTAATGAATATCGCAAGTCGCAGAGAAAAGCAAATCCTAAATTGGCGCTGAACTCCGAGCTGAAGCATGTTACTGTGTTGGAGGAAGCGCATAACCTTTTGAAACGTACCTCAAAAGATCAGAATCAAGAGGGCGCAAACATGGTGGGTAAATCGGTGGAGATGATCAGCAACTCCATCAAGGAGATGCGAACCTATGGCGAAGGATTTATCATCATTGATCAGTCTCCGATGGCAGTGGATACTTCGGCCATTGAGAATACGGCAACGAAGATCATTATGAACACGCCTGCCAAGGATGCATGCGAAGAATTGGGAAGCGCACTGGCATTGAGTGAAGAACAGACCGGTGAACTCTCTCGATTGAATGTCGGCGTTGCAGCAGTCTTCCAAAAGGGTTGGCTGTCACCGGTTTTGATGAAGGTTGATAAGTGGGATGATCGGTACAACGCGGATGTAGAGTATACGGATCAGTCACTGCTCCGTGTGTTCCGTGGAGACATTGTGCTGCTGCTGCTAGAACAGTATAAAGTAAGCAGATTCTCTCCCATGAAACTGAGAAGTGTCATTAAAAATTCCGGACTCACAGGAGATAAAAAACGTGAGATGGATGAGATCGTGTCCGGATATAACAAGCGGCTGTTTGAGACGCAGAGCCGGAGCCGTAAAGTGTTTGGCCAACTGTTGATGGAACTTATTGGATGCGAGGGGCTTTTTCAGGTCATTCCTATGGACGGAATTCCAACATACAATGAATTTGCAAAGTATGATGCAGACTCTGCTGAATTTGCAAGTCTGGTCCGAAGATATGAAAAAGGAACAGAAAGCTGGTTCGAGCGGTTCTTTAAAGCACTTGATCTCTATTTGGTCATGGATTCCGATAAGGCAAAGGCAGAAGTTATCTTGCTTTTGCTTGAAGTGGCTGGAAACAGTGGAAAAATAAAGCTCTACCGCAACAGCAGAATAACTATGCTTTGCAGGATGATGTATCGCATTTTTGAAATCGACCCTCAGGAGGAATAAAAATGTCATTTGGAAACTTCAATGAAACGAGCGAATCCAAAGAGGTGAGCGAAGCTCCGGAAAAATCGGAGACCAATGAGAGTCAGGACACCGCCGAAAACTATGATGACTTTGACGGAAAAATGGATCAGAGCGAGCGTGGTAAAGAAGCCAAAGACTGCGGAAATGAAAACGCCGAAGAAAAGTCGGGAGAAAAAACAAGTTTTCTGGATAAAATCAAGAGCCTTTTTGCAAAGAAAGAATCTGCAGAAGAACCAGATAAAGCGGAGGAGTCTAAAGAAGAATCTGCAAAGGACAGTTTTGCATCAAGGCGCAATAGTTTTCTCGATGATCTGAAGGCAGACGCACCTTCGATGGAGGAACAGGCAGAGGATGCAAAGAACCGAAAATTTGACAATAAAAACGATAGCTCCGATAGCGGATGGGAACGCGAGCGGACGCGTGATGATTGGGAGAGATAACTCGTTCTTGTGACACTAAAAGTCAATGCTTTTGTGGGAAGGTGATCAAATGCCAAGTCTTGTGGAAATTCAATATGATCCTTACAGACCCAACGTGAGCGTTTTGCTGAACGGAAAACCGCCGTCTGCGTACAGCCGATTGATCCAGTATTCGGATGAAGACCTTTGGAAATGGGCCGATGAAATTCTGGATGTCATTTACGATGAACTGAACGATGATTTTCAGCTGATTTTTGTAGGAACGGATTTTGATGCGGCTATTTTGGAGAAACAGTGTGAAAATGCACCGCACTGCATCGGATTCCGGAAACACAATTTTGAAGTTTCGGATCCGCTACAAAATCGGATGAAGCGTCTGAATCAGCTGATTAAGAAAAGCGGCCTTACTTCGTATCAGAAATCCATCATCGATGCCTGCTTTTATGTCCCATCGGCGTTTCAGTCACTTCTGGAGGACATTCTGGCACTGGATGTCAATAATTTATTCTGCTCCGTAAGAGCTCAGATATTGGGGGCGAAGTTGGCATATGAGGAAACGCCAACTTCAGTTCTGTTTCTTCTTGCGGAGGATTATGACAGCGGTTACGAATGTCTGAGAAAAATCAGAACAGAAAAACCGGCGTATATATTGATCATAGATGGTGGTTCTGGAGCTCTAAAGGTGACAGATAAGGGCTTGTTCTTAAGAACAAGCAGGGAAGAATTCTTCAGGACACTCTTTGAATGTCTTTTGCAGGTGCCGCTGACAACTGCTTTTAGGAATTGTGTAGAGAGTATTCATGGAGGCGGAAAAATTACTTATGAGCTGGAGAAAATCAGAAGCACAGTTCCGATTGTAAGCGTGATCGTTGGAAATGAGGTCGAGGTAGGAAAAAGCATCAGACTTGATTTTTTAATCGAACCGGAAACCGCTCAGCTGCCGGGACTTGTCTGTAAAATGCAGAACCAGGAAACGGCATCTTGTAATGGCTTTAATGTGTACGGTTTGAAGGAGGGCACAAGTACACTTGAAGTATACAGGCAAGGCAGTGGAAGACCGTTCTTTATAAAAGAAATTCGTGTTATTCAGCGAAATCGAATTACGAATCTGGTTCTTTCCGAAGATCATTTGCTGCTTGGTGTTGGAGACCAGAAACAGATCGAATTGGATTACTTTCCCACAGATGCGGATAATGCGGAAAAAATATCGTGGGAAAGCAGTAATAAGGAGATCCTTTCTGTTGATCAAAATGGTTGCGTCACAGCTGTCGGAGCTGGCGAGTGCAGAGTCATCTGCACTGCAGAGAATGTTTCGGCACAGTGTATTTGCACGGTGAAACCATACATGAAAGAACTGACCATCTTGAATGTGCCAGAAAGTGTCCTTAGTATGAAACCGATGCAGGAGGTCAGAATTGACTATCAATTTGAACCAAGAGACTGTATTGACCAAAAACTTTTGATGAAATCTTCGGATTACGATGTGGTAAATGTTGTAAACGAAACTCTTTACGCAAAAAAAGCGGGGTATGCACAGGTTGCGATATGTAACGAATCAGGTCGAATCAGCCGGACGCTGGAGGTTTCCGTTGTAGAAGATGAGAAACCCAAAAAGAAGGTCGGCTTTTTCCAAAAACTATTTTCATAAGAGGAGGACTATGAAACATGGGAAAATACATTGGTATTGACCTTGGCACAACATTTTCGTGTATGGCGTACATAAACGATAATGGTTTGCCTGAAATCATTCCAAACAGCGAGGGCGATGCAATTACACCGTCGACCGTGTTGTTTGAGGATGGCTCGACCATTGTGGGCAAGGAAGCAAAAGCGCAGAGCCTTTTTGACCCGCAGAATTTTGAGCAGTTCGTAAAAAGGCATATGGGCGAACGAGATTATTTCTTCACAACGCAGGACGGTGAAAAATATTCTCCGGAGGCAGTTTCTGCGATCATTTTGGCAAAGATGAAATCCGATGCAGAGAGCTATTTGGGAGATAAAGTAGATGGCGCAGTAGTTACTGTTCCGGCATATTTTAATGAAGCACAGCGGAAATCAACGATGGATGCTGGACAGATTGCGGGTCTGAATGTCATTGGTATCATCAACGAGCCTACTGCGGCAGCTCTTGCATTCGGTATCTCAAAGGGTACGGACAAAGAGCAGACGGTCATGGTGTATGACCTTGGCGGCGGTACATTCGATGTTACCGTTATGCAGTTTACGGCAGATAACATCACTGTCCTTGGCACCGCAGGTGACAGAAAACTTGGCGGCTATGATTTTGATAATAAAATCATTGAGGCTGTCACAAAAGCGGCAGCAGAAGATGGAATCAACATTGATGCGGATCTTACTGCAAGGCAGGACTTGCAGCTGAAAGCGGAAGCTGCAAAAAAATCTTTGTCTGCCAAAGACAAGACCAATATCATTCTGAATGTGGCAGGAAGACCTTTTAAGTATACGATCACAAGAGAAGATTTCCTGGATTTGGTCGAGCCACTGCTGTATAAAACTGTGAGCAGCATGGAAAATGCCTGTGATGAAGCCGGACTAGAGTATTCTGATCTGGACAAGATCCTTTTGGTTGGCGGTTCAACGAGAATGCCAATTGTTCAGGACTTTATTAAGGAAGAAACGGGAATCACACCATCTTCTGAAGTACATCCGGACGAGGCTGTTGCAATTGGAGCAGCTTATCATGTGCTGGATCTTTTGAAGAATCAGCAGGAAAAAGCCAAGGAGAGCGGACATACAGAAGATAAGGTGCTGGCGGCGGATGTTCCTGAAACGACCAAGAAGTATTCATTTACAGATGTGACCTCGCATGGCATTGGTGTGGTCGTTTTGGATGAAAATGGAGAGCAGATGAATTCTGTGATCCTTCCTAAAAATGTGCAGGTTCCGGCAGAAAAGAAAAATTACTACCAGACTGCAATCCCGTATCAGGAGAGTTTGTCGCTGGAGGTCACACAGGGCGAGGAAGAAGATCTGCGCTATGTGACGGTGATTGGAACAGCCGAAATCGAGATTGCTCCGAGAGAACAGCTGGTTCCGCTGGAAGTGACAATTTCCTGCGATGAAAATTCGATTATTCATGTCCGAGTGGTGGATATGGATCGTCATTGTGACCTTGGAGAGATGAAGATTGATCGTGTGTCCAACCTTTCGGAAGAAGAAGTAAAGCAGAATGCGGCAAGAATTAGCAAGTTGGACATCAGTGGAGAGTGAGGAAAAATATCATGGAAGTAACATATGACCTGTATAAAGAATTGGAGTTGGATCGTTCTTGGGATGAAGCAACGATTAAGACGAAGCTAAAAGAGATTCAGCGTTTGTGGACAAAGCGCCAGAGTGCCTGCAATGACAAGGAGCAGCTTCTGCTAATTACGGATATCCTTTCTAAGGTGGAGGATGGCTTCCGCTATCTTGTCAAGGCAGCAAGAAGAAAGCTGTATGACGAGGATCTGGACAAGGCATATAAGGCTGGTCGAATCAAGGATGAGACTGAGGCCAAGATGAAGAGCCTGTTGGATCAGGCACGTCAGTACTATCGCAAGGGTAATATCAAGATGGCTGCACAGTGTGCGCAGGAAGCAATCGACGGTAAGGTCAATGATCCATCGGCTTATGACCTGCTTGCACGCTGCCACTATGATATGCAGAATTATCCGAAGGCACTGGATGTGATTGATGCAGGCACAACGATTTATACTGATGACCTGAATCTGTACTGGCTGGGTGCACGTATTGCAAGTGTTGGCACGAAAGATTTTGATGATGCCCAGAAGCGTGTGAATAAGCTGCTGGAGATGGCCCCGGATAATTCCATCGGTCACTCGGAGCAGGTTTACCTCCACCTTCAGAAGGGTGATGAGGATCTGGCGTTCCAGGAAATCGATTCCTATATTGCTGCGCATCCTCAGGATGATGGCTTTAAAAAGAATGTTGCGTACGATATTGATTCCTATTCCAATGGATTCTTCTATTACGATCAGGCACATGATGCTTCGTTTATTGCGGATAAGGAATCTTATCAGAAGTGCCTGAAGCTTTGCACAAAGGCTGCAGAAATCTATAGTGATGAATATACTCAGAAACGCTTGGAAAATGCTCAGTATTACGGCAAAAAAGAATGGGACAGCTGGAATATCGAGAGCATTAAGGCGCTTACGCTCTATGGTCTGCTTTTAACAGCTATCTTCTTCCCTGTTGGCTTGGCACTTTTGGCAATCGATGCAGCTGTGATCTACTTTAGCTTTAGACCCTACTGGCAGATCAACAAGACCTATGTGACTGGTGAGATGGGCGGCGTTGAGAAAGCTGTGACGATGATCGGCGATTTTGCAGCTCGTTTTGGTGGCTGGTTCACACGGTTCCTGTGGAACCTGTTTGTTTGGTTTATTAAATTCATTATCAGCCTTTGCGGTGGAGCGATTTAAAACAATCAAAAAATAGGAGATAATGGCCATGAAACTTACCATGAAAGAGAAAAAGTTTTCTATTCGCGACAGCTTTCGGGTTCAGGATGAAAACGGAAAGGATAAATATCAGGTAATTGGTGAATTTATCGATACCGGCAAACTCTACATCAAGGATATGAACGGAAATGAAGTTGCACGAATCGAAGAGAAGCTGGTTACACTAAAGACGAAGTTCTATCTGGTGATTGGTGGAGAGCGCAGAGGAGAAATCGTAAAGGAAATGTCTCTCTTAGGTGCAAAATACCACATTACTGGGTATGACTGGAAAGTAAAAGGTGATATTTCCGACCATAAATACTCGATTCTTTCGGACAAGAAGACAATCGTTACGGTCAAGAAAAGGAGACTGGCGCTTACCGGAACCTATGTTTTTGATATTGAGGACGAAGCAAACGAGATCCCGGCATTGGCAGCGGTTCTTGCGATGGATTATGTGGCTTCCCACTGATCAAACTATCCGTAAAGGCTGAATAACCACAAAATCAGACGAACCACTTGCGCTGAAAGATCTCAGGCAGGTGGTTCGTCTGCATTTATAAAAAATGTGAGCAGGTGAATCGGAGGAAATAATTATGGCAGTTTCAATTCACGAGCGGTTTGAAAATCATATTGATACGGCTTCTCCTGAAACATCTGGGGATGCGAAGAGGGAAACAGATACAGAAGAAGATCCGTACGATAAGGGATTTGAGGAAAAACTGACTTTAGCCAGAATCAAAGGAGCAGAACAGCAGGACTCCGGAATAGAGAAAAACGAAGAAGATGATTCTCCTCAAAAACGAAGAATCAGTACATTTTCACGAGAGACAAAAAATTATACGATGAATTCCCATGCTACAATAGAGGGGATTCGAGATCGATACGATGAAAATGGGAAGAAATGGTTTGATAGTGTTCTTGACTCCGGTGTGGGTGGCATAGATGGATGGAAAGTTCGCCTGAAGGGAGCTGGAGAGCGCTACTTTATGACGAGTGACAGTTCTAGCGAAAATGATCCGAACAGTAAAGCATCGGGAAATTTTCTTTCCAAGGAGCACCCCGGCGGTACGAGGAAAGAGCGGACAGAAAATTTGCAACTTCCACCTGAAAACGATGGAGGAAAAGCAACGACTGTGGAGTCTACAAAAGCAGCGGTCATTATGGAAAGTAAGGTGGCTCCTCAAAAAGATTGGGCGGAAAAAGGCGGATACGAGGCAAAGGAAGGTATCAAACAGACCTTCACCCCCACACACGATTTAAAAGGAGCAATCCACGCAGGAATCTATAAGGAAGTGTCGTCAGAAGAAAACGACGTAAAAGAGGATATTGCTCCCAGTGAAGGAAAACAGATTGAGCAGGAGAGCGAACGCTATGTGTCCTATAATGATAGATTCTGTTATACACCCATAGAGGGGGACAGGGGAAAATGGGAAGGAGACCGTGCAGAGTCGAAATTTGTTCCATCAGAAACAACGGAGGCGGGTCGGGCAGCAAAGGAAAAACTGCAAGAATACGGATTGGACGGAATTACATATAAAGATGCCGAACCGGATTTTTCAAAATGTTCGGAAGCAACTGTAACAATCGATCACATGACAGATGACCGCATGGGAAATAATTTTCCTAAAGCGGATGCAAACTGTGCAGAACAGTGGAATATTGAAAAGAAAGATGGTAGGATAAACTGGGACGCAGCAGATGTTCGCGATTGGCGGAGAGAAAATAATTGCTCCTGGCATGAATGTTGTGACACCAGAACGATGATGCTTGTGCCGACCGAAATTCATGGATATTTCAGGCATTCTGGCGGTGTTGCTGAATGCAAGGCTCGTGACAATGCAGATGTAGGAGGCGGTTTCGATGAATAAAACAAAAATAACAATCTGGGGACGAGATTTTGAACTGGATGTATCTATGGAATGCTATCCGGGCGAAATAGTGCTGGATTCTCAGAAAAGTGCGCTTGAGGTACTGTTGAATGCAACAGATGCCATTGAAAATGCGAAAACTCAGGTGGAAGAATATGTAATGACGAACAACAAGGAAAGCTTTCCAGACGGAAAAATGGACAATATTTTCCGGTATGTGATGCCAGTGAAGATTTTTGTTCCGCACGATAAAAAGCATGGTCTGGCAGCGATTCTGTGCAATTACAGGTTCGACATGGAACATGGACTGGCAGTTCTATTTGAAAATGGAACGTATAAATCAGTTGGTTCACAGGATACGGTCTTGTGAACCTCAGCAATGAAAGACTTTTTGCTGTGTGGAAGAGAGGGGAAAAATAAGTGGAGAACTAAGTAGGAAGTGAAGTTTTTTATGAAAAGAATAGATTTCTATTGCATTATGGTGGAAATTATGATATATAAATTATACGAAACAATACTTTGAAAGAACGCTCCACCGTTCAATGATGTATAAATGGGAGGTGCCTGCCATGACCGCCGTGATCTACGCCCGCTATTCCAGCGACAACCAGCGTGAAGAATCCATCGAAGGTCAGATTCGTGAATGCACGGCTTATGCAGAGAAGAACGGCTTCACGGTGGTGAAGCACTACATCGACCGTGCCATCTCTGCAAAAACAGACAACCGCCCGCAGTTTCAGCAGATGATCAAGGACAGCGAGCGTGGCATTTTTGATGTGATCATTGTCTGGAAACTTGACCGCTTTGCCCGGAACCGCTACGACAGCGCCCGGTACAAGACCCAACTGAAGCGGAACGGCGTGAAACTGGTGTCGGCAACGGAAGTCATTTCGGCTGGCCCGGAGGGTATCATTCTGGAATCCGTTCTGGAAGGATATGCGGAATATTACTCTGCTGACTTGTCTGAAAAGGTCGTGCGCGGCATGACCGAAAACACGCTGAAAGGTGTGTACAATGGCGGAACAGTGCCGTTTGGCTATGTGATCAACGAGAACCGGCATTACAAGCCTGACCCGCTTCTGGCTCCTTATGTGGAGCAGACGTTCCAGAAGTATGCAGACGGCGCGACTATGACCGACCTGCGGGATTGGTTAAAGGCGCACAACATCAAAAATTCAATGGGCGGGGAGATGTCCTATAACACGATTCAGCGGATGCTGAGTAATCGCCGGTACATCGGCGAATTGCGTTTGCGAGATGTGGTACAGCCCAATGCAATTCCGGCACTGGTATCAGGTGAACTTGTCGGGGTAAGACCCCTCCATCTTGCTACGCAAGACCGTTCTGTCGCTTAAAAGCCCCACTGGGGCTTTCATTGCTCCGCTTCGCTGCGCAAACGCGAACCTGTTCAACAAGGTGCAGGAAAAGCTGGCGAAAAATAAAAAGGCCCCTGCCCGTCATAAGGCAGAGGAAAGCTATCTGCTCACCACCAAGCTGTACTGCGGTAAGTGCGGAGCGCTGATGTTCGGAGAAAGCGGTGTCAGCCACACCGGGAAGATGTACACCTATTACAAGTGTGCTGCTGCCAAGAAGAAAAAGACCTGCGATAAAAAGGCCGTGCGGAAACAGTGGCTGGAAGATCTAGTGGTCACCGAGACCATGAAGCTGGTGGAAGATGACGCTTCCATGAATGCCATCATCGCCAAAGTCATGGAATTGCAAAATCAGGAAAGCACGGATTTGCCCATCTACGAAAAGCAGTTGAAGGAAACGGAAACCGGCATCACCAATATGCTGAACGCTATCCAGATGGGCATTCTGACCAGCTCTACCAAGGAGCGGCTGGAAGCGCTGGAAGGGCAGCGGAAGGAACTGCAAGCCCGCATTGCAGAGGAACGGCTGGCAAAACCGAAGATGAAAGAAGAATTCGTCCGGTTCTGGCTGCTCCGTTTCCGTAAGCTGGACATGAGCCAGCCGGAGCAGCGGCAGGCACTGGTGGATACCTTCATCAATGCCATCTATCTCTACGATGATAAGGTTCTCATTACCTTTAACTATAAGGAAGGCACAGAAACGGTCGCTTTCGGGGAAGCCGTGAAAGCAGAGAAAAGTTCGGATATGTGTGCGCGAGGTGCACCAGATATTGAACGTCAAATCGAAAGATTTGGCGTTCTTTCTTTATGTAGGAAAGCGGCTGCACACTTTCTGCACACCGTTTGCACATTTGCCCGAATCAGGGGCTTTTCTGTGCATGGCTTGCACAGCCTGTTTTCCTTTGCATAAAAAGAAGAAATTTTAGGCGAACAAGGCTCTCGTCAACTCCCTGTGTTCGTCTGCGTCCATCAGCCGGATGGCTTCAAGGATCTCCCTACCGGAGATTTTTGTTGCCGCCGGCTTTTCGTTTTGCCGGGGCTGAGGTGCTACCGGGGTCAGGTCTTGGGAATAGAAGTTCGCTTCGATCTTCTCGGTCAGCTCCAACCGGGGCTTGTCCTGCGTGTGGGCGTAGGTGTCCATCAGGACAGCAGCCGTTGCGTGGCCTGTGTTGCCCTGAACAGACTTGAAGTCACCATCCGACTGCAAGAGCTGGTAGGTGGCACTGGAATGCCGCAGACCATGGAACACGATCTGCTCGAACTCCGGGTGCGCTGACCGCCATTGCCGATACCACTTGGTCAGCAGTTCTGGCGCAATGGGCAAGCCGTCCGGGAGCCGGAACAGTTGCCCGCAGTTATTGTACTTTTCTGGGGCATTCTGCTCGTCCTGCTTGCGCTTTTCAAGCCATGCCAGAAGCTCGGCTTTCAGAGGCTTGGTCATATACAGGATGCGGTTGAACTTCTTGGCCTTGGGCTTTTTCAGGATGAGGGAGGATTTGCTTCCCTCCCGCCTGTCCGGGAAGGTGTGGTAGACCTGATTGGGGTCGAGCTTTTCCAGAGCGTCCTTGTTGGCTCGCTGCATGGTCTTGCTGACTGAGATGGTGCCGCGCCCTTCGGCGGCATCGAAATCCAGATCACTCGGCTGCAAGCCGAGAATTTCGCCCTCACGGAGCGAAAGAATCATGCTCATGTGCACCGCCAGATGCAGGGCAGGGTTCTCGATGGTCTGCAACGCCGCCAGCATCGTCTTTTCATCCCAGATGGTGCGCTCCTCGCTGTTCGCCTTGGGCGCTTCACGGGGCAGGGGAATCTTGTGGATCAAGTCCCATTCCACCGCATAGGAAAATGCGGTCTTGAGCAGCGTGTGGACTTCGTGGATGGAGGTGCTGGACAGCAGCCGCTTCTTTTGCTTGTCGGAAAGCTTCTGTTTCACACCGTGCACATACTGCCCGCAGGGGGTCTTGGCAAGGGTAGCATAGAACTTTTCAATGTCGTAGGTTCGCAGCTCCTGCACCTTGCGATTGCCGATATAGAACTGCTTGGCGAACTCGTAGCCGCCATGGTTGTCAAAGTAGGCCGAGTTGACATCAAAGATAAGCTCGCAGTAGTGGGTGGCATCCGGCTTCAGACCACGGGTGGAAATCGTGCCGTTGGCTTCCATCCGGGCGAACAGGTCAGTGTAGTTGGCGGTTGGCTTTTTGAAATAGACGTTCCATTCTGCGCGGTGGGGAAGAATGTCGGGGTTTCGATAGCTGTCCTTTTCGCGCTCATTGTGCTGCTGGGTGTTGCCAACAGCTTTGTCCGAAACAGCGAGATTTCGGACGCTTGTGCGGTCGATGCCATCGTTTCTTGCCAGAGGGCATCCCTCCTTTCAGGGTTCAGAGGAAGGTGACGGGGGAACGGAGATGCACTTCTGAGGAAGTGTAATAATCCACTATGACACTTTCATCCCTGCGGTCTGCAAAGTGTAGTGGGCTCTTCGAGGACTCTCCGATGGGGAACGTCTCCTGCGGGAGAGTTGCAATCAGGTGCCACATAAAAGTGATTCATCCCAATGACCGGACGATTCTTTCACAGGGGACATCTTCCCAATCGGGTGACACGACAATATTCCGGAATAAAGAGCAACTACCCGGTATCAGTTTAGCCATCGGGGACTACGAGAAAAAGAGTATCGTGGTCGATTCCGTGCAAATCGAATTATACAATTTTAAGGGTCACGATTTCTATTCTGAAGTTTTTCCTAACATTTCGGACACGTTATCCGGATTCCTTCAAGATGTGAAATCCGAATACGAACTGAGAAAAGGGCGTAAATACCCGTACCAAAAATTCATCATGGCGGAAACGCCCATTTCCTACACGGGCTATGTGCGCAATTGGAAAGGAAACAGCGAGCAAACACAACCGGAGATGGTTTTCCTTCCGGAATTTGCCACCACCCTACCCAGTAGTAATTTCAAATTCGCTAAAGAAAGAATAGCTGACTGGGGACGCAATGATCCCCGTGGAGGTGGCATGGAAGAGATTGACGTGGAGATGAACGTCATACGGGATTTTGCCCGACGAGTTCTTCTCTCGGAAGAAACGTTCCAAGAGGATGGAAATACTTTTGTGAATATGTTCTCGGGAGAATGGTCCGGTACCTCTAAACTAAACAAGTACGATTTGTCATCTATGTACTTCAATTACGCGGGGTCTATCTACTCCCAAAATTTTCCAATCATAGACATCGTGATGAACACGATGCTCAAACAGGAGGAAAGCACGCAAGGCAGACATTTCTTCCGGATGTTCAACGGGATGGGTGATGACCAGCGTGCAGCTGCTTACTTGAACGGGAAAAGTTTTGAACAAGCCGTACTTGACAACACGCTTTCGACAGAGGTATTTTACGAAATGATGAAACTGAAGGGTGTTTACCTGAGGAACTATATTAACTCCCGTCTTTCATCAAACGAGTTCAAGGAATTCATGGCCGAATTCACGAAAAGATACCAGTTTCAGGAGGTCAATTTCACCCGCCTGAACAGCGAGTTCATTCGCAAGTTCCATTTCAATTTAATGGATTTCATCCCGAACTGGTACACGATCAACAGCACGCCCCGTTTTATCGTGAAGGGGGTGGATGCCGATCAAGTGGAAATCGGGGATTACACGAAATATATCGTGAAGTTCCAAGTGTACAACCCCACGAATGTAGAAGGCGTGATCTCCGTCAATGTTGAAGAAGGAGGCGGTATGTTCCCCGGAGGTCCGCGGGGAAGAAGAGGACGAGCAGCCCAAATGGAATCCAAACCGGCGAAAAATTATATTATCGAACCGCGGAAATACAAAGAGATTCGTATTCTATGTGACGAACGTCCGAGTAACCTCACGATTAACACGAATATCTCGCAGAATCTACCCAGTACGATCATGCAGAATTTTGCTAAAGTGACGACCACGACGACCGACACGGTAACAGGAATATTCGACTCAAATGCCACCCTTTTCACGTTTAACCCGAAAGAGATCACGGTAGACAATGAAGATCCCGGATTCAGGATTATCGAATCCAATCAGAAGAACAAACTACAATCTTTCTTCAAGAAAGAAAGTGAAGATAAATACAAAAACTTGAATTTCTGGATGCCCCCTAGTAAATGGACAGCTACCATCGGGGTAAATTATTATGGTGACTATATCAATAGTGCGGTGTACAAAAAATCCGGAAGTGGTAGTAACAAGACGGAATGGACAACCCAGATACAAATCCCGGGATTCTATGAGGTATTCGTGTACACGTCCGAACTCCCCATGATGGGATGGCGCCGTAGAGGAAGTGAAGAGAAAAAAATGCAATATTATACGGTAAAACATGATGACGGGGAAGAAGAAATTTCAGTCGAAACGGGTCGGGGACGACAGGGATGGATGACACTAGGATCTTTCTATTTCTCGGCAGGAGAGGCCAAGATTACCTTAAGTGACAAGGGATCGGAATCAAACCAAATCATCTTTGCCGATGCAGTGAAATGGGTGTACACGAACAATAACAAATAAAAATAAACAACATATTATGAAAAAGATCGCGTCAATATCGTTGATTATTTCGGGAATACTCATGCTTTGTTCCGGATCAACGTTTGCTCAAGAAATTTTGACGTTGGAAAAAGCTTTAGAAATTGCTTATCAACAAAGCCCTTCCATCATTCAAAGTAAAATGAGCTTGGAACAAAGTGAGCTGGCTCTGATCCAGCAAAAAGCTTCGTTAAAATCACAGTTCAGTTTGAACCTGAGCCCGTTTCAATATACCAGAAGCACATCGTTCGACGAGTACAACACGCAATGGTATACCCGTAAATCCATGAGTTCCGGTTTGGACTTTAGGATCAGTCAACCGATTAAGTGGACTGACGGAACAGTCACCCTCAGTAACTCGTTCAACTGGCAGGATGATGACAACCAATCTTTCGGAGCCAAAAGTACTTCTTTTTCAAATAATCTCAGCTTAAATTTGGAGCAACCGATCTTTACCTACAACAAGACAAAAATGCAATTGAAAAGGTTGGAATTCAATCTTGAGAAAGCAAAAATACAATACGCTCTGGCCCAACTGAACATCGAGAAAAACGTGACTTCGGCGTTTTATGGCGTTTACCAATCTTATAAAAGATTAGTCACTGCCCGAGAAGCTTTCCAGAGTCAAAAACAAAACTACGAGGTCATCAAAAATAAAGTGGACCAAGGTTTGATCGCCCCGGAAGAACTTTTCCAGGCGGAAGTGACCTTGGCCACGAACGAGAATTCACTCGCCGACACGGAAACGAGTTACGAGAACACCAAAGATCAATTCAAGCAAACTTTGGGTTTACCGTTAGACATAGATATCAGCATCCTACCTAATATCCAGATTGATTCGGTTCACGTGGATGTAAATCAAGCTGTCAAATATGCTTTAACTCAACGCATGGAGATCCGCCAGCAACAAATTGCCATTGAAGAAGGTATTTTCAGCTTGATCGAGGCAAAAGACAACAATAAGTTTAAAGGTAGTATCTCCGCCAGAGTGGGATTGATGGGACAAGGAGACAAGTTCAACGGAGCTTTCTCGAAACCGGATGACAATGAAACGATCGGGATTACGCTGACCGTGCCGATCTGGGATTGGGGCGCAAGAAAAGCAAACATCCGCAGCACGGAATTATCCAACGAGAACACAGAAATCAGTAACGAGGAAGAAAGAAAATCCATCATGCTCGATGTACGTCAGGTATGTCGGGAATTACCCAAGTTATTAAGACAAATCGAAATCGCCCGCCAAACGGTTAAAAATGCCGAACGCACGTATGACATAAACGTTGAGAAATATCGTAGCGGGAACCTTACCGGTATGGAGCTAAAAAATCAACAGACTCAGTTGACCGATGCGAAAAACTCGTTGACGGATGCCATCATTTCATATAAATTGAAATTACTGGATCTGAAAATTCAAACCCTGTGGGATTACCAGAATAACAGGTCTTATTTACCGGTTAATTTATTGAAATAAACCCTAACACAAAACATAAAACAAAACGCTATGATCAACAAATCCATAAAATATATCGGGGTGATTCTGCTGGCTTACACCTTGAACGCTTGTAACGAGCAACGAATGAATTCTTCTTCAGAAACAACCACTCCGGTCTGGCTTGCCGAAGTCGGAAAACGTGATGTCCGGGAACTGACCACCACGACAGGAACAGCCAAAGCGGCCAAAACGGTAGAAGTGAAATCCGAGACAAACGGTAAATACGAGTTGATGATTAACCCCAAGACCAAGCGCCCCTACAAGCTAGGCGACATTGTCGAGGAAGGTGCCGTGATTATCAAGCTAAATAATAAAGAACACGAAAATACCGTATCGTTGTCGACAAAAAAGATGCAGGTCGATATCGCCAAGAAAGAGTGGGAAGGTCAAAAAGCCGTATTTGAAA
>ENA-USUK01001200-USUK01001200.1-human-gut-metagenome-genome-assembly--contig:-NODE-1200-length-20133-cov-12.297617_pt1 | contig 20133 bp, 14 predicted proteins | sample MGYA00250062_ERZ773400 | MGnify/ENA primary metagenome ERZ773400 (study PRJEB29103, sample SAMN06111961) | human gut metagenome | biome: human gut; feature: ankylosing spondylitis patient; material... | reverse complement strand
GATTTTTTCAATAATTATTGAAAATGGCGAGTATAATTAACAGCATGAATTGAACAGTGATGTACACAAAGGCGTGTAAGCAGTTTGGAAAAACTGCCTGCACGCCTTTTTTGCATTCTGTTTAATCAGGTACAGAACCTGATCAACTCTGTTACCGGCAATTAAATTAAAAAGAATTTCTGATTAGGGAGGAAATGGTTATGCAAGAGATTTTATCAGCAGTAGATGCCGAATTATTCGGTGTGTGGTTCCTTATAGGTGCAGCTCTTGTTTTCTGGATGCAGGCAGGTTTTGCAATGGTAGAAACAGGATTCACAAGAGCAAAGAATTCAGGTAACATTATTATGAAGAATCTGATGGACTTCTGTATTGGTACAGTAATGTTCGTTCTTATTGGATTCAGTTTCTTATTAGGTGAGGATTTACTTGGTTTTATTGGAAAGCCTGGTTTTGATATCTTCACAGCTTACAAAGATTTTAATTTTTCTAGTTTCGTATTTAACTTAGTATTCTGTGCTACAACAGCTACTATTGTTTCAGGTGCCATGGCTGAGAGAACAAAGTTCTTATCATATTGTGTATACTCAGCAGTTATCTCAGCACTTATCTATCCAATAGAAGCTCACTGGATCTGGGGCGGTGGCTGGCTTGCACAGTTAGGCTTCCATGATTTTGCAGGTTCTTGTTGTATTCACATGGTTGGTGGTATTTCAGCTCTTATTGGTGCTAAGATTCTTGGACCTCGTATTGGTAAGTTTGAAAAGGATGCTAATGGTAAGGTTATAAAGGTAAATGCTTTCCCAGGACACAATATTCCACTTGGTGCACTTGGTGTATTTATTCTGTGGTTTGGCTGGTATGGATTTAACGGTGCAGCAGCAACAACAATTGAAGATTTAGGCTCTATTTTCCTTACAACAACAGTTGCTCCTGCAGTAGCTACAGTAACATGTATGATATTCACATGGATAAGATATGGTAAGCCGGATGTTTCAATGTGTTTAAATGCTTCACTTGCAGGTCTTGTTGGTATAACAGCTCCTTGTGATGTAACAGATGCATTTGGTGCAACAATGATAGGTATTGTTTCTGGCCTTTTAGTAGTATTCGGCGTATGGCTTCTTGACTACAAGCTTCATGTTGATGATCCTGTAGGTGCTGTAGCAGTACATATGATGAATGGTATCTGGGGTACAATTGCTGTTGGTCTTTTTGCGACAAGCTCAGCTCCAGGATATGCAATTGCTTTAGAAGGTGGTTCAATTAAGGGCGAAGGTCTTTTCTATGGCGGTGGATTCACACAGCTTGGACTTCAGTTATTAGGATTTGTATCAGTTGCAGCATGGGCAGTTGTATGCATGGTGATTGTGTTCACAGTAATTAAGGCTACAATCGGACTGAGAGCTTCTAAGGAAGAAGAAATCAGAGGCCTTGATATTATGGAGCATGGCCTTTCAAGTGCTTATGCAGGATTCGAATTTGGTGGTATGGACTTTGTTGACGGTGATGTTGATGTAATCGGTTCAGAATCAATGGAAGCTTCTGTACCTGCTCTTGTTAAGACATCTGATGCAGGTGATGGCAAGAAGATTACCAAGGTTGAGATTCTTATGAAGCAGGAGAGATTCGAGAGATTCAAGAAGGCCATGAACGATATCGGAGTTACAGGTATGACAGTTACACAGGTTCTTGGATGTGGTACACAGAAGGGTGCTCCTGAATATTACAGAGGTGTTCCAATGGATATCCAGCTTCTTCCTAAGACACAGGTTGAGATGGTAATATCTTCAGTTCCTGTAATGGATGTTATCAATGCTACAAGAAAGGCTCTCTATACAGGTCATATCGGTGATGGTAAGATTTTTGTATATGATGTTGAGGATGTAGTAAAGGTAAGAACCGGAGAATCAGGTTATGATGCACTTCAGGGTGAAGACGATTAATATAATGGTTTAGTAATAAAATGTAGTAATAATAAGAATAAGTAAATCGTGTAATTGGACTTTTCCGATGCTTGGACATTGGAAAAGTCCAGTTTTTAATGGCATTGTATTGATTTTAATAATGAAATAAGCATGAAATCTCACATTTATGCCTTTACTTTTGGAGATAAAGATAATAAAATATTAAGTAATATGTAGGGACGTATAATGTATATCTGGTTATTTATAGCTGGTACATTTATGCCGCCTAAATTTTCTTAAGGAGGAAATATTTATAATGGCAAGACAGAAACATTCTATGGATGGTAATACAGCCGCTGCACATGTAGCTTATGCATATACAGAAGTTGCTGGTATCTATCCAATCACACCATCAAGCCCGATGGCAGATTATGTTGACCAGTGGTCAGCAGCCGGAAGAAAGAACATTTTCGGCAGTACTGTTAAGGTAGTTGAGATGGAATCAGAGGCTGGTGCTGCAGGTACAGTTCATGGTTCTTTAGGTGTAGGTGCATTAACAACAACATTTACAGCTTCACAGGGCCTTTTACTTATGATTCCTAATATGTATAAGATAGCTGGTGAGCAGCTCCCATGCGTATTCGACGTATCTGCCCGTACAGTATCATCACATGCATTGAACATCTTTGGTGATCATTCAGATGTATACGCATGTCGTCAGACAGGTTTTGCAATGCTTTGTGAAACTAACCCACAGGAGGTTATGGATCTTTCTCCAGTAGCTCACTGTGCAGCACTTGAAGGAAAGACACCTTTCCTTAACTTCTTTGATGGTTTCCGTACATCACACGAGATTCAGAAGATTGAAGAGTGGGATTACGAAGATCTTAAGGATATGTGCCCAATGGATGCAGTTGAAGAATTCAGAGCACACGCTCTTAATCCTAATCATCCATCAGCTCGTGGTTCACATGAGAATGGTGATATCTTCTTCCAGCACAGAGAGGCTTGTAACTCAGTTTATGATGCTCTTCCAGCAGTAGTTGAGAAGTACATGAACAAGGTTAACGAGAAGCTCGGTACTAATTATGGATTATTTAACTACTATGGTGCACCAGATGCAGAGCGAGTAATCATCGCTATGGGTTCTGTTAACGACGTAGTAGAAGAAGTTATTGATTATCTTACAGCTAAGGGTGAAAAGGTTGGTCTTATTAAGGTAAGACTTTACAGACCATGGTCATCAGAAGCTATCTTAAAGGTTATTCCTAAGACAGCTAAGAAGATTGCTGTACTTGACAGAACAAAGGAGCCAGGTTCTCTTGGTGAGCCTCTTTTCCTTGATGTTGCTACAACACTTCGTGAAGCAGGACTTAACGACATCACATTAGTTGGTGGCAGATATGGTCTTGGTTCTAAGGATACACCACCTTCATCTATCTTTGCTGTATATAAGGAATTAGAGAAGGATGCTCCTAAGAGCAGATTCACAATCGGTATCGTTGATGATGTTACTAACCTTTCACTTCCAGAAGTTAAGCCAGCTCCAATTACTTCAGCTGCTGGTACTAAGGAATGTAAGTTCTGGGGTCTCGGTGGAGATGGTACAGTAGGTGCTAACAAGAACTCTACTAAGATTATCGGTGACCACACAGACAAGTACATCCAGGCATACTTCCAGTATGATTCTAAGAAGACAGGTGGTATCACAATTTCTCACTTAAGATTTGGTGATAACCCAATTAAGAGTCCATATTACATCAATCAGGCTGACTTCGTAGCATGTCATAACCCAGCATATGTTACACAGGGTATGAAGATGGTACAGGATGTTAAGCCAGGCGGAGTATTCATGATCAACTGCCAGTGGACAGATGAAGAATTAGGACATCATCTTAACGCTGAAGCTAAGAAGTACATTTATGATAACAAGATTCAGCTTTACACAATCAACGCCATTGATAAGGCTATCGAAATCGGTATGGGTAAGAGAACTAACACAATCTTACAGTCTGCTTTCTTTAAGTTAGCTGATGTAATGCCTATCGATGATGCTATTAAGTTCATGAAGGAAGCTGCTAAGAAGTCTTACTCTAAGAAGGGTGATGCTGTAGTAGAGATGAACTACAAGGCTATTGATGCCGGTGTAGATGCTATACATAAGGTAGAAGTTCCAGATTCTTGGGCTAATCCAGAAGCTGATGCTCCTAAGGAAGCTAAGACAGGACGTCCAGAAGTTGTTAAGTTAGTTAACGATCTTCTTGAGCCAATCTCTAAGATGGATGGTGACAGCCTTCCAGTTTCAGCATTCAAGGATTGCGCTGATGGTCAGTTCGAAACAGGTGCTTCTGCATATGAGAAGAGAGGAACAGCCGTTATGGTTCCTGAGTGGGATCCAGCAGCCTGCATTCAGTGTAACAGCTGTGCATTTGTTTGTTCACATGCAACAATCAGACCATTTATTCTTTCAGCTGATGAAGTTACAGCAGCTCCAGCAAACATCAAGCTTGCAGATTCTAAGCATGCTGTAGATACAACTATGAAGTATACAATGTCTGTATCTCCTTTAGATTGTATGGGATGTGGCGAGTGTGTTACTGTATGTCCTAAGGCAGGAGAAGCTATTAAGATGGTTCCACAGGAATCTCAGTCAGCTGAGCAGCCTGTATTTGATTACCTCGTTGCTAACGTTGGTAAGAAGGAAATCAAGCCAGCACTTGTTGAAACTCCAATCGGTTCTCAGTACAACCAGCCATTACTTGAATTCTCAGGTTCATGTGCAGGATGCGCAGAGACATCATATGCTAGATTAATTACACAGTTATTCGGTGAGCAGATGTACATTTCTAATGCTACAGGTTGTTCTTCTATCTGGGGTAACCCAGCTGCTACTTCACCATATACAGTAAACAAGGATTCTAAGAAGGGTCCAGCTTGGTGTAACTCATTATTCGAGGATAATGCTGAGCATGGTTTAGGTATGTATATTGGTCAGAAGTACATCAGAGAGCAGGCTATCGAGATGATCGAAGAGATGGCTGCATCTGATAAGGCATCTGCTGAGTTCAAGGCAGCAGCAGCTAAGTACATCGAGACTAAGGATGATACTAAGGCTAACACACCAGCTACAGAAGCTCTTGTTGCAGAGTTAGAGAAGGCAGCTGCAGATGGTTGTCCAACAGCTCCACAGGTATTAGCTAAGAAGGATTACCTTGCTAAGAAGTCTGTATGGATCTTCGGTGGTGATGGATGGGCTTACGATATCGGTTACGGCGGATTAGACCACGTACTTGCTTCTGGTGAGAACGTTAACGTTATGGTATTCGATACAGAAATGTATTCTAACACAGGTGGACAGGCTTCTAAGGCTTCTAACATCGGTGAGGTTTGCCAGTTCGCTGCAGCAGGTAAGGAAATCGGAAAGAAGAGCCTTTCTGAAATCGCTATGCAGTATGGTTATGTATATGTAGCTCAGATTGCTCTTGGTGCTAACATGGCTCAGGCTCTTAAGGTAATCAAGGAGGCAGAGGCTTACAACGGACCATCACTTATCATTGGTTACGCTCCTTGCGAACTTCACGGTATCGCTAAGGGTGGTATGAACCATTGCCAGGATGAGATGAAGAAGGCTGTTAAGGCTGGTTACTGGAATCTCTTCTCATTCAACCCAGCTCTTAAGGCTGAAGGAAAGAATCCATTCACACTTACATCTAAGGAAGGTGATGGATCATATCAGGAATTCCTTAATAACGAGGCTCGTTATACAAGACTTGTTAAGCCATTCCCAGAAAGAGCTGAGAGACTCTTCGCTAAGTCTGAAGAAGTTGCTAAGGAAAGATATGAGCACCTTCAGAAGTTAGTTGAACTTTACAAGTAATTTAATATACAGCTTGAATAAAGTGTATGATTGCTCCCGCAGGGCTTGTCCCTGTGGGAGTTTTTTCTTTTTGTGAGTGGAATTAAGTATTGATATATAAAATATGTATGTAAATGTGCAAACTATTCTGGAAAGTGTTTCGTATATATAAATAGAAAGGGAAAGCGGAGAGTGACATGGAAAAAGTCCAAAAGGAGGGGCGTATGAAAAGAAAAAATATTAAAATAATAGCAGGAATTGTTTTATTATTAGCATTTGCGGGAATTGGTGCATATGTAATAATCAGTACTTCAAAACAGGTGGTCAATATTGACCTTAGTGGATATGATAAGATGACAATAATGTGCGGAGGTAATGGTAAAGAGATAACACCAGATGAGGAACAGAGGACACAGATTATTGAACTGGTTAAAAACATGAATCTTACCGCAAAAAAGTTTCCACGTACTAATGGCTGGAGTTATAGAATAACTTATTATAAAGATGGAATAGCCAATAATATTATGCTTGCAGGCAGGGTAGAATGGAATGGAGCAGAATATAAGACAGACGAAGATTCGTATAACAGGCTGATTGAATACATAGATATTTTGTATAAATAACTTGATAATCAAACTAATATATATTATAATTCGAGAATCAAATAATTGGAGGCTCAAATTGGATAACAAGATATTAGACAGGAAAAGATTGATTACAAGTATTATTTTTAAGGCAGTATCACTGATTGCTTCGGTGTATGGACTCATGTTTACAATTGACAGCATTATGTCATTCACATTTTTTACAACACTTTCTAATGTGGCACTTGATATTGTGCTGGTGGTATTTATTGTGTTGGACATGATATTGCTTGTTACGGGAAAAGATTATAAGAATAATAGATTATATATGCTCAAGTTTCTTATGACGCTCTCAATTACACTGACATGTCTGGTGTATATGATTATTCTTGGACCTACGTCAGATGATGGTCTTATTGGTGCTTATCTTCATAATCACGCAGGAAGCCTTGGCGTACATTTGATTGGACCAGTATTTGCAATAGCAGATTTTCTTATATTTGATAAAGGATTTAAAGCAAGAAAGATATATGCAATATACGCGGTTATACCACCGCTTTGCTATGTGGGTTTTGTATACATACTTGCAGTACTTGGGGTTAGGTGGTATGACACAATGACGGCACCATACAACTTTCTTAATTATAATGTGCCAACAGGCTGGTTTGGATGGGATTTAAGCCAGATGGGTTCAGAGTCGCTAGGAATAGGTGTTGTATATATGATTGTGGTTCTGCTGCTTATATTTATTGGAATAGGGCTTTTATATCTGACGATTAACGGTGCTGGCAAGAGCATTGAAACGCAGAATACAGAGCTTGTAAGTGAATAAAATGTTAATAAATGTCCGGGATGTGTTTTTTTATTATAAAATGCATCCCGGACTTATTTATTTGTTAGCTGGAGTGGTCATAGTGGACAACAAAATGACAAGCTAATGAACCTACGAAATGATGAAGTTGACGACTTTTAGTAGGTTTATATTTTTTTAAACATTGAAAAAATTGTCAAAAGTGAAGCCAGAAGATTAAAAATTAGCAGGTCCACTCACATTTCTTTGCTTTTTCAATAAGTAAGGATGTGGTATAATGTGCGTTAGCATTGAGCCGTGCCGTATGCAGCAGGCAAGCAGTGCTGTGCTGGCACAAAGCACGGAATGCATGATGCATACGATAGGGCGAAAGCCCGACAGTCAGGGGAAGCGAAGCTTGCCCTGACATGCACGGCGGACAGCCGGGGTGCAAGCAGCAGGCAAGCAGTGGTGTGCTTGCCCTGACATGCACGGCGAAACGAGGAAATATAGAAAACAGGAGAAGATTATGAAAGAGAATCTTAAGAAGCTGGCTAAATACTACAAGCCGTATTTAGGCACATTTATACTTGATATGATACTGGCAATGATGTCAGCGGCGGTGGCACTTGTGATACCACTTGTTGTAAGGTTCATTACATCAAAGGTCGCATATATGAGTGCCAATGAAGCACTTTCAAGAATTATGATTATTGTTGGAGTGCTGTTTGTGCTTGTACTGATACAGTGGGGCTGCAACTACTATATATCTAATTATGGACATGTAATGGGCGCAAAGATTGAGTATGACATGAGGGCAGAGATATTCAATCATTATCAGAAGCTGTCATATTCATTCTATGATGACCAGAAGGTTGGACAGTTATTGTCAAGAATAACATCAGATTTATTCGATATTACAGAGCTTTTGCATCATGGACCTGAGAATATAACTATTTCACTGATTAAGATAATTGGTGCATTATGCATATTAAGTTCGATTGACTTAAGACTTACGATTGCTGCATTTGTACTGATTCCTTTTATGCTTGTGTTTGCGTATGTGCTTAACAAGCGCATGAAGAGGGCATTTAAGAGAAACAGGGTAAGAATAGGTGAGATAAATGCTCAGATAGAAGATAATCTGTCTGGAATAAGGGTTGTTAAGTCATTTGCAAATGAGGATATCGAATGTGAGAAGTTTAAGAAGGGAAATGACTTGTTCCTTGAATCTAAGAGAGACAGCTATCATTATATGGGAATGTACAATGCGGGACTTACTGCATTTACAACAATGATAAATGTAATCGTAATCGCAGCAGGCGGTATTGGAATTGCAAAGGGCTGGGTAAATATCACGGATTTCGTTACATTTTTACTGTATATAAATATTTTTACGGAGCCAGTTAAGGTGCTTATTGATTTCACAGAGCAGTTCCAGAATGGCTATTCGGGTTACGAAAGATTTTTAGAGATTCTTTCAGTAGAGCCGGAAATAGCTGATAAGCCTGACGCAAAGGAACTTACTGATGTGAAGGGTGCAATAACATTTGAAAATGTGTCCTTCAGATATAAGGACGGCGTGGACGAGGTGCTTTCCGGGGTTAATCTGTCAGTAAGACCGGGAGAATATGTTGCACTTGCAGGTCCTTCGGGAGTAGGAAAGACAACACTCTGCTCGCTTATTCCAAGATTTTATGAGGTGACGGGCGGTTCGATTAAGATTGATGGAACAGATATCAAAGATGTTACACTTAAAAGCCTGCGTGACCATATCGGAGTTGTACAGCAGGATGTGTATCTGTTTATGGGTACAATTAAAGAGAATATAAGATATGGAAAGCCTGATGCAACGGATGAAGAAGTAATTCAGGCGGCAAAGCTTGCAAATGCGCATGATTTTATCATGAGCTTTGAGAACGGATATGACACAGATATCGGACAGCGCGGAGTCAAATTGTCAGGCGGTCAGAAGCAGAGACTGTCAATTGCAAGAGTATTCTTAAAGAATCCGCCAATTCTTATATTTGATGAGGCGACATCAGCACTTGATAATGAGAGTGAGCAGATTGTACAGGAATCACTTGAGAAGCTGGCTAAGAACAGAACCACATTTGTAATAGCGCACAGACTTACAACTATTGAAAATGCGGAGGAAATCCTGATGCTTACTGACGAGGGCATCAAGGAGAGAGGAACTCACGAGGAGCTTATGAAGCTTGATGGTGAGTATGCAAGAATGGTTAAGATACATAGCAGAACATAACATACCAGTTTACAATGTTTATATGTAATGTTATTATATAGGAAATGTTGGAAGGAAGATGATAATCATGGACAGAACAAGAAGATTAAGAATGAATGCGACATTAAGAGATATGGTAAGAGAGAATCATGTAAGGGTGGATGAGCTTATATACCCTGTATTTGTTACGGAAGAGAACGATGTAATACAGGAAGTGCCGTCAATGCCGGGAATATGTCAGTATTCGCTTGACCATGTTCTTGAAGAAATCGGACGTGCTGTTGAGGTTGGAATTAAGGGAGTACTGCTTTTTGGAATCCCTGTACATAAAGATGAGGTCGGAAGTGAGGCATATGACGAGGAAGGTGTTGTGTGCAGGGCAATACGCCTTATTAAGGATGCTTATCCAGAGCTTGTTATCATGGCTGATGTGTGCCTGTGTGAGTACACATCACATGGACACTGCGGACTTGTAAAAGATGGCGTTATATTAAATGATGAGACTTTGCCGCTTCTTGCAAAGGCGTCAGTTGCTTATGCAAAAGCGGGGGCAGATATAATTGCACCGAGTGACATGATGGATAAGAGAGTTGAGGCAATCAGAAATGCACTTGATGAGGCAGGACTGGTTAATATTCCTATATGTTCATACAGTGCCAAATTTGCATCAGGATATTACGGACCGTTCAGGGATGCCGCACATTCAGCACCGGGATTTGGTGACAGAAAGACATATCAGATGGACCCGGCTAATGGAAAAGAAGCGTTAAGGGAAGTTGAAGAAGACATATTAGAAGGTGCAGACATGATTATTGCAAAGCCGGCACTTGGATATATGGATGTTATGAAGGAGATAGCGCATAACTTTAATATTCCTATTGTGGCTTACAATGTAAGCGGTGAGTATGCCATGGTTAAGGCAGCTGCAATGAATGGCTGGATTGATGAGAAGAAGATTGTAATGGAGAATATGACAGGCTTTAAGAGAGCCGGGGCAAAGATGATAATTACATATCATGCTATAGATGTGGCAAAATGGTTAAAGGAAGAGTAACATTTTTAGCAGTATTAAATTAAGCAGGAGGAGCTGGTTTTATGAATGAAGAGATGTCAAATGATTTATATGAGAGAGCAGTAAAACATATGCCGGGTGGTGTAAACAGTCCTGTCAGGGCATACAAGGCAGTTGACAGAGTGCCAAGATTCATAGCTTCTGCCAAGGGAGACAGAATTACTGATGTAGATGGGAATGAAATGATTGACTACATATGTTCATGGGGACCGGGAATATTAGGTCATGCACATGACAGAGTAATCGCAAAGGTTAAGGAAGCTGCGGAAGCAGGCCTTACATATGGTGCACCAACCAAGAGAGAAGTTGAGATGGCAGAGCTTATATACGAGCTTATTCCTACAATGGAGGTGAGCCGTCTTGTAAGCTCAGGAACAGAAGCTGTCATGAGTGCAATCCGTGTGGCAAGAGGCTACACCGGAAGAGACAAGATAATTAAGTTCAGAGGCTGTTATCATGGACATTCTGACGGACTTTTAGTAAAAGCCGGTTCAGCAGCACTTACAACATCAGTTCCGGACAGTGCAGGAGTTCCTGCAGATTACACTAAGAATACACTTGTAGCAGAGTACAATGATTGCGATTCTGTGAAGGAGCTTTTTGATAACAATAAAGATGAAATAGCTGCGGTAATAGTTGAACCTGTTGCAGCTAACATGGGAGTTGTGCTTCCAAGACATGGATTTCTTGAATTCTTAAGAGACATAACTAAGGAGAATGGAAGCCTTCTTATATTTGATGAGGTAATAACAGGCTTCAGACTTTCAATTGGCGGAGCGCAGGAGTACTTTAACATAAAGCCAGACCTTACAACTCTTGGAAAGATTGTAGGTGGGGGTATGCCAGTCGGCGCATATGGCGGACGTGCTGATATTATGCGAATGGTAAGTCCTGACGGTCCTGTATATCAGGCAGGAACATTGTCAGGCAATCCAATTGCAACAGCAGCAGGCTTAGAGACTTTGAGAATCTTAAGAGATAATAAGGATATATACTACAGACTTGAGACTAAGACAAAGCGTATTGCTGACAGTGTAAGAAAATGTGGAGCCGGAAGGGTATCGGTTAATCAGATTGGCTCACTTATGAGCATATTCTTTACACCAGATGCAGTTGAAGATTATGACAGTGCAGTAAAGTCAGACACTAAGAAGTATACAGAATACTTTGGACATATGCTTGATAACGGAATATACATTGCACCATCACAGTTTGAAGCAATGTTCGTATCAGACGCACACACTAATGAGGATATCAACCGTACAATAGAGGTTATGGAAGAATTCTTCAGGAAATAATTCGGATAGTAAGTGGGAATACAGATGCAGTTAGGATATGTAGGAATTAATTATAAGAATACAGACCTTTCAGTAAGGGATAAGATTACATTCACAGACAGCGGGATAGCAGACTTTATGCAGCAGGCAGAGGAAGCAGGTGTGAACCAGTGCATGTGCCTTTCAACATGCAACAGATGCGAAGTGTTTTATCTGTATGAGGATGAAACATTTGTACAAGTAATGTCCGATTTATTCAATGATTATTTTGGACTTACAGATACTAAATTAGCCGGTGTCAAATGTGGTGAAGAAGCACTGGTATATCTGTTTTGCATAGCCGCCGGACTTGAAAGCATGGTGCTTGGGGAGGATCAGATACTAGGCCAGTTAAAGGATGCGGCAGACCTTTCAAGAACGCTTGGACACAGCGGGAAAGAGCTTAATTATATAGTAAGAGAAGCGGTAAGCTGTGCAAAGCGGATTAAGACAGAGTACAAGGTAAGTGAAAAACCGGTATCTGTATGCTATGTCGGTATTCAGGAGTTAGACAGAGTATGCGGCATATCAGGAAAGCACGCGCTTGTTATAGGAAGCGGCAAAACAGCGGCTCTTGCCATAAGATATCTGGCAGAATATGGCGCTGATGTAACAGTGTGTTCAAGAACTTATCAGCATGCGAAGGAGCTGCTTAGGGAGTTTCCGCAGATTGGGGTTGTGACATACGATAAGAAAACAGAAGCACTTAAAGACAGTGATATAGTCGTCTCAGCGACTTCATCACCTCATCTGGTAGTTAGAGTTTCTGAATTAGCAGATATCAGCGAGATGACACTTCTTGACCTTGCTGCTCCAAGAGATATAGAAAAATCAGCAGAGGACATTTGTGGAGTTACTCTTATTGATCTTGACAGAATAGGCGGGATTGTAAAGTCTAACCAGAATGAGAGGGCAAATTTGCTAAAGGAAAGCCAGTGCGTGATTGATGAGTATATAGCGGAAACAAAGAAATGGCTCACATCAAGCAGAATGGATACAACTATCCAGTCGCTTGGCAAAAAATGTGATGAGATAGTACAGGACAGCTATGATTATCTTAACCGCAAGATTGACCTTTCAGACCATGACAGGGTAATCTTAAAGAAGATTCTTAAGTCGTCATTACACAGATTGTTAAAAGAACCGATTGAAGAATTGAAAAATGTGGAAGAAAATGAACAGCAGCAGTATAAAGATATGGTTGAGAGACTGTTTGGCTTGTAGGGAGGATTATGCATTACAGAATAGGAACGAGAGGTTCGAAGCTGGCACTTGTCCAGTCGGAATATGTTAAGAGAAGAATGGAAGAGGCGTATCCTGAGGATACATTTGAACTTGTTATAATTAAGACAACAGGCGACAAGGTTACGGATAAGCCGCTTGCTGCGATTGGAACTAAGGGGCTTTTTGTAAAGGAGATTGAGGAAGCGCTTCTTTCAGGCAACATTGATATGGCGGTTCACAGCATGAAGGATATGCCGGCTGAATGTGCGACTGGACTTACATTTGCAAAGGCGTGGAAACGAGAGGATTGCAGAGATGTACTTATATTAAAGACTGCAGGAAGTTTTTCAAAACTTCCTTCCGGTGCGGTTATAGGCACTGGGAGCCTCAGGCGTGCATGCCAGCTTGCAATGCTGCGTCCTGATATCCAGTTTACTGCTATCAGAGGAAATGTTGATACAAGAATTAACAAACTTATGGACGATTCATACGGACTTGATGGAATTGTGCTTGCGGCAGCAGGACTTAACAGACTTGGCAGGTCATCGGAGATAACAGAGTACCTTGACCCAGAGGTCGTTATTCCGGCACCGGCACAGGGAGTTCTTGCAATTGAGACTGCAGAGGTGAATACAGAACTTCTTGATAAGATAAATGCTTTGTCAGATGATAATTCTGATAGAGAAGCTGTTGCTGAAAGAACATTTTTAAGATTAACAGGCGGCGGCTGTCATGCCCCGGTTGGCGCACACTGTGTGACAAAGGATAACGGTGACCTTCGAATGGTTGTGTTATTTGGTAATGATGATTGCAGCAGGATTCTTAGAATTGAGGTTACAGGAACTGACAGTGAGGCGGTTGGCCACGAAGCAGCCCGTATGCTTGGATTGGAGTAGATTGTGGGTAAATACATATATACATATATTGAAAACGGACCCCACAAGCTGCGGCCCACGCTGGCGGATATGCTGGAGCTGCTGGGAGACCGGCCGGTAGCGCTGTGCCGGGAGCTGACCAAGCTCCACGAGGAGACCATCCGCACCACCCTGTCCGGTGCCGTGGCGCTGTACCGGGAGAAGGAGCCACGGGGCGAATACGTGCTGGTAGTGGCGGGAGCGCCCCGACAGGAAGCCCCGGCCCTGACGCTGGCAGAGGGCGTGGCCATGGTGCAGAGCCTGCGGCAGCAGGGCCAGCGGATGAAGGACGCCGTCCGCCGGGTGGCGGAGGACACAGGCCTCTCCCGCAACGAGCTGTATCAGGCGGCACTGCAAGAGGAGTGAGGCAGGGCCTTTCAGCGGATGCCGGAGGTGCATATGATCGACTATACCATCGACTATATAAAGGCGCACGATTTTTCCACCGGCCACCGGAAGCGGCTGTTACAGGACCGGAAATGCGGCTGCTTTTATTGTCTGAAAATTTTCGCCCCCAAGGAGATCAGCAGTTGGATCGAGGACGTGGGCGGTACGGCGATCTGCCCGTATTGCGGCATAGATTCCGTCATCGGGGAGCATAGCGGGTATCCCATCACCAGAGAATTTCTGGAGCAGATGCGCCAATATTGGTTTTGAGAGATCGCAATACCAACATATGGAAAATTTTCTATGCGGTCATACTGTCCTGAAAAGCTGTCCGTGGGAGACAGCTATTTTCAGGGCGGTGGTTTTCGTGCAGCATTTGGGTGCAGCAAATGGCAAGAAGAGGGAAGAGCCTTTTTAGCTCCTCCCTCTTCCTCATTTATTCTCATCAGTTCATGGAGTCGGCGGTATCGTGGAACAGCTCCCGGACACGCTCCAGCAGGGGGCGGTGCTCCGGCCGGGAAAGGTCCTCGTCCCGGCACAGCAGTGCTCTGGCGGCGGACTGGGCCTCCTCCAGCAGCTGCATATCGCAGGCCAGATCCGCAATTTTCAGGGTAGGCAGGCCGTGCTGCCGCTGGCCGAAGAAGTCACCGGGGCCACGCAGGTGCAGGTCCTCCTGAGAAATTTCAAAGCCGTTATTGGTGCGGGTCATGACCTTCAGTCGCCGCCGGGTCTCCTCACTGGGATGCTCCGACAGCAGGATGCAGTAGCTCTTAGCCTGACCACGGCCCACCCGGCCACGCAGCTGGTGCAGCTGGGACAGGCCGAAGCGCTCGGCGTTCTCCACCACCATACAGGTGGCGTTGGGGACGTCCACGCCCACCTCCACCACGGTGGTGGACACCAGAATATCGCTCTCCCCGGCGGCAAAGGTCTCCATGACCTTCTCCTTTTCCTTGGGCTTCATCTTGCCGTGGAGTACCGACACCCGCAGGTCCGGGAAGGTCTCCTCCTGTAGCTTTTTGGCGTAGGCCGTGACGGCCTTCCGCTCGTCGGGGAGGGTGTCGCCGTCCCCCACCAGCGGGCAGACGATGAACACCTGATGCCCCTCCTGCACCTGCTTGCGCAGGAAGGCGTTGATCCGTGGGCGGTAGCTCTCCCCCAAGGCAAAGGTATCCACCTTCTGCCGTCCCGGCGGCAGCTGGTCGATGACCGACACATCCAGATCGCCGTAGATCACCAGCGCCAGCGTCCGGGGAATGGGGGTGGCCGACAGCACCAGCATATGGGGGGCCTCCGCCTTCTGGCTCAGGGCCGCCCGCTGGTTGACGCCGAAGCGGTGCTGCTCGTCCGTTACCACCAGCCCCAGCCGCCCGTACTGCACGTCCCCCGTCAGTAAGGCGTGGGTACCGATGCACAGGTCGATGGTACCGGCGGCCAGTCCCGCCAGTGTTTCCCGCCGCTCCCTGGCACGGGTAGAGCCTGTGAGCAGGGCGCAGGTCAGGCCCAGCCGGGCCATCAGGGGCGACAGCGTTTCAAAATGCTGCCGGGCCAGGATCTCCGTAGGGGCCATCAGGGCCGACTGCCACCCGCTCTGGGCGGCGAACCAGATGCAGGCCGCCGCCACCATGGTCTTGCCGCTGCCCACATCCCCCTGACACAGGCGGTTCATGGGGCGGCCGGCGGTCATGTCACCTATGGCATCCTCCACGGCACGGCGCTGGGCGTCCGTCAGCGTGAAGGGCAGGGCGTTATAAAAGGAATCCATGGAGACCCACCGGCACACCGGGCCGGACACGTCCTCCCGGCGGCTCCGCAGCAGCCGGAGGCCGCAGGTCAGCAGGAACAGCTCCTCGAAAGCCAGACGGCGCCGGGCTTGGGTCAGCGCCTCCGGCGAGTCGGGGAAGTGGACGTTTTCGTAAGCATAGTTGATGTAGCACAGGTGGTGCTCCCGCCGCACCTCATCCGGCAGCACGTCCGGCAGCAGCTCCCGGCAGGCGTCCAGCCCCTGCCGCACCGCCTGCGCCAGCATCAGCTGGCTGATGCCTGCCGTCAGGGAGTAGATGGGCATGATGCGCCCTGTCAGGTACTGGCGGCCCTCCGGCTCCAGCAGAGGGTTCACCATCTGATGACGGCGCTGGCCCTCCACCTTGCCGTAGAAGATGTAGATCTCACCCCGATGGAGGCTGTTTTTCCGGTACTCCTGATTGAAAAATACCACATCCAGCGTTCCCGTCTCGTCCACGGCACGGGTGCGGACGATGGTGCGGCCGCCGGGGATGCGGTGGGCGGTGGGGTCGGCGGCGATCATGGCCCGGACGCAGACATTCTCCCCCTCCGTCAGGTCACGGATGGGGCGGGTCAGTGTCCGATCCTCGTAGGTGCGGGGAAAGTATCCGATGAGATCACGCAGGGTGGTGATGCCCAGCTTCTCCAGAGCCTTGGCCCGTGTCTCTCCGATACCTTTGATATATCGCACGTTGGTGGATAGCTCCGCCATAGGGCCGCCTCCTTAAAACCATTTTTTCCGTTTGAAAATCCACAGCTCCACCAGCACGCACACGGCGCTGACGATACAGATCACCAGATAACCGTGCTCCGCCGTCAACTCCGGCATATTCCGGAAGTTCATGCCGTACCAGCCGGCAATGAGAGACAGGGGCAGGAACACCGTGGTGACAATGGTCAGGATCTTCATGATCTGGTTCTGCCGCATATCCACCTGCGTCTGGTGCATCTCCCGCAGCTGGAGGGAATACTCCTTCTCCTGCTCCGTCATGGTCAGCAGCCGCTGGGCCTTGCCGGAGAGATGCTCCAGCAGCCGCTGGACGTGCTCCTCTGCGTCCGGGATAGCATCGGCCAGCACGGCATAGAGGTCGTCCAGCTGGGCATAGTAGCCCGCCAGCACCGACAGCTCCCGGCGGATGCGGAAGATCTTCTTGTCGAAATCCTCCGCCTGTTGCGCCAGCAGAACTTCCTCCAATGCCGTCAGGCGCTCCTCGTAGTGCTGGAGGCTTTCCATGTCCTCCGCCGTCAGCCGGGCCAGCAGCTCCGACAGCAGCTGAGCCGGGGTCTCCCCCGGAAGGCCCGGCAGCAGGCCCTGCAAAAAACTGCCCTTTTCCACCAGCAGCAGTTTTTTCTCCGTCAGATAGTAGCCGAAGAAGTGCTTTTCGCCGGTGGGGGCCATGCGCTGGGGCATGGCGTAGGTCCCGATGACGCCGCTCTGGAGCCGCTCCGCCTTGCAGAATACGCCCCGTCCCGGCAGGATCTGGTGCCGGGAGGTCAGCTCCGGATAGCGCTGGCCAAAGGCTTCAAAGGTCAGCAGCTCATATAATTCGCTCATATCATGTACCTTCCCGAATGTGAGATGGGTTCGCCCAAATGGCGCAGAGCCATTTGGGCGATGAGGGTGCATCAATCGCTGTCCAGCTTGAGGACGGCCATGAATGCCTCGGTGGGAACCTGTACGGTTCCCAGATTCCGCATCTTCTTTTTGCCTTCCTTCTGCTTTTCCAGCAGCTTCTTTTTACGGGTGATATCGCCGCCGTAGCACTTGGCCAGCACGTCCTTGCGCATGGCCTTCACCGTTTCACGGGCGATGATGCGCCCGCCGATGGCCGCCTGAATGGGTACTTCGAACAGCTGGCGGGGGATATTCTCCTTCAGCTTTTCGCACAGCCGCCGGGCGCGGGGATAGGCCTTATCCCGGTGGGCGATGAAGCTGAGGGCGTCCACGCCGTCGCCATTCAGGAGCAGGTCTACCTTCACCAGATCGCTGGTGCGGTAGCCGGAGAGCTCATAGTCCAGCGAGGCGTAGCCCTTGGTGTTGGCCTTCAGGGTATCGAAAAAGTCGTAGATGATCTCGTTGAGGGGCATCTGGTAGTGCAGCTCCACCAGATGGGTATCCAGATACTGCATATCCTTGAACTCGCCCCGGCGCTCCTGACACATGGGCATGATGTTGCCCACGAACTCATTGGGGGCAATGATGGAGACCTTCACATAGGGCTCCTCGGCGTGCTCGATGGTGCCGGGGTCCGGGTAGTTGTGGGGGTTATCCACCTTCACCATGGTGCCGTCGGACTTATAGACGTGGTAGATGACGCTGGGGAGGGTGGTCACAAGGTCCAGATTGAACTCCCGCTCCAGCCGTTCCTGAATGATCTCCATGTGGAGCATCCCCAAAAAGCCGCAGCGGAAGCCGAAGCCCAGCGCCACGGAGCTCTCCGGCTCGAAGGTCAGGGAGGCGTCGTTGAGCTGAAGCTTCTCCAGCGCATCCCGCAGATCCGGGTACTTGCTGCCGTCCTCGGTGTAGATGCCGCAGTAGACCATGGATTGGGCGGGGCGGTAGCCCGGCAGAGGCTGGTCGGCGGGGGCATCCGCTCCGGTGATGGTGTCGCCCACCTGCGTATCCTTGACGTTTTTGATGCTGGCGGTGAAGTAGCCCACCTCACCGGCCTGCAGGGCATCGGTAGGCTCATTGCCCAGCGGCTTCAGGTAACCGCACTCCAGAATGGTGTACTCGGCGCCGGTAGCCATCATGCGGATGGTCTGGCCCTTGCGGAGGGTCCCCTGCTTCACCCGGAAGTACACCACCACGCCCACATAGGGGTCATACTGGCTGTCGAATACCAGCGCCTGCAGGGGGGCCTTGGGGTCGCCGCTGGGGGCGGGAATATTCTGCACGATATCCTCCAGCACCGCCTGAATGTTGATCCCCTGCTTGGCGGAGATCTCCGGGGCGTCCATGGCGGGCAGGCCGATGATGTCCTCCACCTCCTGCTTGGCCTTCTGGGGATCGGCGGCAGGGAGATCGATCTTGTTGAACACGGGAAGGATCTCCAGATCGTGCTCCATGGCCAGATAGGTGTTGGCCAGGGTCTGGGCCTCCACGCCCTGGGTGGAGTCCACCACCAGCACGGCGCCCTCGCAGGCGGCCAGAGAGCGGGACACCTCGTAGTTGAAGTCCACGTGGCCCGGGGTGTCGATCAGATTCAGTTCATAGTCCTCCCCGTCCTGGGCATGGTAGGTCAGCCGCACGGCCCGGGCCTTGATGGTGATGCCCCGCTCCCGCTCCAGGTCCATGTTGTCCAGCAGCTGGCTCTCCATCTCCCGGGCGGAGACGGCGTTGCACTTCTCCAGCAGCCGGTCCGCCAGCGTGGACTTGCCGTGGTCGATATGGGCAATGATGCTGAAATTTCGGATGTTGCTCTGTTTTGTCATATTCGGATATTCCTCCATCGGCCGGTCCACGCAAGGCCCGCATCAAGGGCCCGGCGCGCATCGCCGTTCTTTCAATCGGAATGGGGGCCCCATAAAATCCGAGATTCTATGGGGTGGTGAGGCGCAGGGGAGCCGGATGCGGCATTCGCCGCCGGGCGGCTCTGCTCCGCCTGGGAGTCTCCTGTCACAGGGTTCCTCCCCGGGCCGCCGCTTTATGGGGCCGCAGCATGTTCTGCGTTCCACTGAATCCAGAAGCGCTCGTCCCAGAACTGGTCATAGTCATAGTGTACCACAAATTCCCGCCAGTTGGCGAGGGTCTCCTCCAGATTTTCCTCTGTCAGGCGGCCCTCCTCCCTTTGAAGCATGGCGAGAATCTCCCGGCAGACGCCGCCGGAGTGGTGGATATAGTCGCAGTAGTTGTCCAGATTCGTGACGATCTCCGGGTCCATGAGATAGCCGTAGAACTTCACATTGTCATACTGCAGCAGCGTCTGCCCTGCCTGGCGGATGGCCGCAAACACCGCCTCCGTCCTCCCCTCCCGGATGACCTTGTCCCAGAAGAGGATGCTGTACGGGGGCAGGAAGAAATCGAATTCCGTGTCCGGATGCTCTGTGACCCAC
>ENA-USUK01001195-USUK01001195.1-human-gut-metagenome-genome-assembly--contig:-NODE-1195-length-20170-cov-7.947793_pt1 | contig 20170 bp, 16 predicted proteins | sample MGYA00250062_ERZ773400 | MGnify/ENA primary metagenome ERZ773400 (study PRJEB29103, sample SAMN06111961) | human gut metagenome | biome: human gut; feature: ankylosing spondylitis patient; material... | reverse complement strand
GCCGCAGATTGTGCCGGATGAGCGTTTCCCGCGCCGTGGGGTCGCCCGCCCGCAGGGCCGCAAAGGTCTCGACCTCTTCCCGTGCGCTCAGGGGCTTGGGGAAACTCCCCGCTTCCAGATGCAGCGCCAGCACCAGAAATTTCGTGGCAAAAAATTGCAGCAGAGTCAACAGCATACAACGCACCTCCCAAACTATGGTCCTCCTACACTGTATGAGCGGGGACAAACGGTTCAGAAGTTGTCTGCATGCTGCACCTTCCTGTATCCTGTTCTTGCTGCAATCTGATTCATTGCAGTTTCAGCTTACAACAAAAAATGAGATAGGCCCCCTTTTTCTTCTGCTCCCTCTGTGTAACACATCATTGACAAACCTACACGCATCCAAGCTGTACATCGAAGACCTGACCGATGAATTTGTGGAGGATTACGTCATTCCCACCATGCAGGCCGGGGCAGATTACGAGGGTTATCTGCTGGGCACCAGCTTTGCCCGCCCCATTTTGGCAAAACGCGTGGTGGAGATTGCCCGCGCCGAGGGTGCGGATGCGGTCTGCCACGGCAGCACCGGCAAAGGCAACGATCAGGTGCGCTTTGAACTGGCCATCATGCACTTTGCACCCGACCTGAAGATCATCACCCCGTGGCGCGAGTGGGACATCCAGAGCCGCGATGAAGAGATCGACTATGCCGAGGCTCATCACATCCCGCTGAAGATCAGCCGGGAGACCAACTACTCCAAGGACAAGAACCTGTGGCATCTGAGCCACGAGGGTCTTGATCTGGAAGACCCAGGCAACGAGCCTCAGTACGATAAGGCCGGCTTCCTCGAATTGGGTGTCAGTCCCAAGACCGCACCGGACAAGTCCGAGTTTGTGGAGCTGGAATTTGAAAAGGGCGCTCCTGTGGCTCTGAACGGCGAGAAGCTGAAGCCCGTTGCCATCATCGCAAAGCTGAATGAGATCGGCGGCCGCAACGGCATCGGCCTGTACGATGTAGTGGAGAACCGTCTTGTGGGCATGAAGAGCCGCGGCGTCTATGAGACCCCCGGCGGCACCATCCTGTACAAAGCCCACGAAGTGTTGGAAACTCTGACGCTGGACAAGCTCACCGCCCACAAGAAGCGTGAGCTGGCCATCACCTTTGGCGAACTGGTGTATGATGGCCAGTGGTTCAGCCCGCTGCGCAAAGCTCTGAGTGCCTTTGTCACCTCCACACAGGAGCATGTCACCGGCAAGGTGCGTCTGGAACTGTACAAGGGCAACCTCATCAATGCAGGGGTCTGGTCGCCGTACTCTCTGTATCGTGAAGACATCGCCACCTTTGCCGCAGTATCTGACCAATATCTTTTTTGATTTGGCCATATATCACCATTCTCCGATATTTCGGTGCAAACACTACATGGTATTGACATCTCCATGTAGTATGGCTTAAACTATCTATGTCTTTGTTATTTCTCTTTGTCTAGGGCTAAAGCCGTTTTTATTCCACCAGCTTAGCTGGTGGTTTTTCTTCACTCAAGTTCTTAACAAAAAGAACGCCAAATCTTACGATTTGACGTTCAAAATCCGGTTCACCTCGCGCACTCATATCCAAACTTTTCTCCGCTTTCACGGCTTCCCCGAAAGCGACCGTTTCTGTACCTTCCTTATAGTTAAAGGTAATAAGTACCTTATCATCGTAGAGATAGATGGCATTGATGAAGGTATCCACCAGTGCCTGCCGCTGCTCCGGCTGGGTCATATCCAGCTTGCGGAAGCGAAGCAGCCAAAACCGGACGAACTCCTCTTTCATCTTTGGCTTAGCCAGCCGTTCCTCTGCAATGCGGGCTTGCAGTTCTTTTCGCTGTTCTTCCAGAGCTTCCAGCCGCTCCTTGGTAGAGCTGGTCAGAATGCCCATCTGGATGGCATTCAGCATATTGGTGATGCCGACTTCCGTTTCCTTCAACTGCTTTTCGTAGATGGGCAGGTCTGTGCTTTCCTGATTTTGCAATTCCATGACTTTGGCAATGATGGCATTCATGGAAGCGTCATCTTCCACCAGCTTCATGGTCTCGTTGACCACCAGATCTTCCAGCCACTGTTTCCGCACGGCCTTTTTATCGCAGGTCTTTTTCTTCTTGGCAGCAGCACACTTGTAATAGGTGTACATCTTCCCGGTGTGGCTGACACCGCTTTCTCCGAACATCAGCGCTCCGCACTTACCGCAGTACAGCTTGGTGGTGAGCAGATAGCTTTCCTCTGCCTTATGACGGGCAGGGGCCTTTTTATTTTTCGCCAGCTTTTCCTGCACCTTGTTGAACAGGTTCGCGTTTGCGCAGCGAAGCGGAGCAATGAAAGCCCCAGTGGGGCTTTTAAGCGACAGAACGGTCTGCGATAGCAGATGGAGGGGCCTCGCCCCGACAAGTTCTACAAATGTTTCCGAATTGTCAAGACGCAAAAATAAGTAGAGAGTTCCGCTGCTCGTGTAATGGGGTCGCCGTTTGCTCCGAACGAAGTTCCTGCCCCTGTTTTGCAGCGGCGTTGTCCGGCTTGCTCACGAAAAATGTGAGGGCGTGGTACGGTATCACGTTCAGGCGGCTCATGAAGTTGTCAAGGTGCGTGTACAAAAATGTAGCTAAATAAATTTAGCTACATTTTAGCGATAGCATAGCACAAGAACGATGATGCGTTAAGTGCAAAAAGAAAAATACCGCTCCGCAAGAACAAGCGAAGGATTTTGTCGAGTGAATCAGGCGGCAAAATGAATCGGGTGTGTTGTGGGGCGGTTGAAATCAAAGTGTTGGGAAGTCCTTTACGTCCTAATGTCTACAAAATATCTTATTCCAAAATCTGCCCATCTTCAATTTGAATGATCTTCCTTTATACGCCGCTATTTCCGCGAGAACTGACGCTCATTGGCGGTGTTGCACTATAAAAAGCTTTGCCGTTTACGGTGCCCTGCGTCATGCCAATTAAATCGATCAGCTGATCCTCAGAATATGCAACCGGACAGTTTTTCAGTTTCTTGGTGCTACACGAATAGGCTCCATCTGTTAAGGTGACTACACCCATCCGCTCCAGACTTGCCAGCATTTTTCCAAGTTCTTTTCGGTCACATTTTATTCCTTTTTCCGAAATAGCTGTTGCAATCTGGGATGCCGACAATGTTTTTTCAGTTAGCAACATGGCCAATGCAAACTTTGCTCCTTTTAAGTAGTGGGGGATGATTTTATTGCGTATCCAAATTCCCTTTTTCATGTTGCGCTTCTCCTTTCAGGATCTGTCCATCCTCGATCCGAATGACTTGCTGCGCCTTCTGCGCAATTTCTGGGTTGTGGGTAACAACGATAAGCGTTTGCCCGAACTCCGCAGCACATTCCATTAGCAGCCGCATCGTATCCTCACCCGTCCGTGTATCCAGATTTCCGGTTGGTTCATCGGCAAAAACGATGCGCGGTTTTGCGATGAGCGCACGAGCGATCGCCACACGCTGCTGCTGTCCACCGGAAAGCTGTGCGGGACGGGAATGCAGCTTGCCCGCAATGCCCAAGATCTCGGTCAGCTTATGGAGCATCTGTTCATCCGGTGCTCTATGATCCAGATAGAACGGAATCAGAATATTATCCCGCACCGTGTACTCCGGGAACAGGCGGAAATCCTGAAAAATAAAGCCGATCTTTTGCCGCCGCACCTGTGCCAGCTGCTCCGCATTCATTGCATAAATGTCCTGACCGTCCAGCAGCACCTTACCGGTGGTGGGCGGCAAGAGTCCTCCCAGAATTTTCAGGAGCGTGGATTTTCCGCTGCCGCTGGAACCGATGATGGACGCAAATGTACCGTTTTCAAGGGTCAGGTCGCTATTTCTGAGGGCGTGAACAGTGCTTTCTCCTTCCCCGTAGGTTTTGGAGATCTGCACAGCTTCCAGAATTTTATCTTTCATAAGATGTCCCCCTTGGATGCTTTTTTACGAATAAAAGAGAAGATCGGCAGCAACGCTGCGGACAGCCAGAACACCATCAGCAGAATGCTGACCATGATCTGACTTCCCACGGGTTTATGGAATTCAAACACCCGTCCGCTTGTATGGATACGGATCAGGTCGAGAATGCTCTGGATCGGAACGATACGCGAGACCGCCGCATAGACAACGATATTCACAAGCAGCGTTGTCCCAACGATGACCGGGAGCAGCAGCTTTGCATAGGACAGCACCAGTTTTTTCGGGGAAACGCCCAGCGTCAGGAGAAGCGACAGCCGCTGCTGCTGGACTTCATAAGCCGAAAGATTCAAAACCACCAGCAACGCACACCCCAGAAGAACTCCGAATACCGCAAGGATGCCGACAAGGAAAGCGCTCTGTGTGCCCTCGGTGTAGCTCTGGCTGATCAGGTCGTAGTTATCTGCGCTCAGAATCCCATTTCTGCGTGTGGCAATGGATGCAATGGAACGCCGCAGCGAGAAGTTATTGTCGGCAGCCAGCTTTACATTCAGGCTGCTGTATCCTTCTTTTTCCATATGGTAGCTTCCTGCGCCTTCAAACATTTTATGATAAAGAGCCGTGCTGACAAAAACCGTGCCATTGTAGAGGATCCGATCTGTTGTCAGCAGTGTGTAATTTCTTGCAGACTTTACGACACCGGCAATGGGCAGCTGGGCGGTGTACGTCCGGTAGACATCATTCCCGGCTTCATCCTGCCCGGTATAACGCTGGTATTGGATGCTCAACTTGTCTCCGGCTGCGAAAACCGGTTCAACCAACGTACTGCCATCCGGTTGGAAGCCCTGATAATATTCATCCGCAGCGGGGGCATAATAGCAATCTCTCCACAGGGTCAAAACAGAATCCCCTGCCAGCAGCGTCTCTATTTCCTCGTCCGAAACGCCGGCATCTGCGGCAATGCGGCGCAGTTCATCATCCGGCAAGGCGCAGACGATCGTATTCAGCGTTCCTTTTTTTGCATTTTGCATCAAGTTCGAAATGTCCGTATAGAAACCGTTGCCCTTGACCCAGATATCGGCAAGCATCTGGCTGGACTGGATCTTGTCTGACGTAACGGTATAGATATCGGTCAGATCAATTGCAGCGGAAACCTCTTCCACGCCGGGCAATGCAGCGAGGTCATCCTTTAAAGAAAACGGCATCCCGGAGGTTCCGTTCATCTTGATGGACAGACAGGCATACGGTGCATCCAGATCATACGGCAGCATGACACGCCAGCCGACATACAGACAACTGACGGCAATCAGCAATACCGCGTAGCCGACACCGATCTGCGGTGCAAGCGGCAGCTGTGCCAAGCGGAATTTTTTTGCAGGCTTCTCTTTGGGTCTTGCGGTCTGCGGGCGAACCAGCACCGCAGGCAAAAGTGCGCCCAGCAGTACGGAGAGCAGAAACAGCACTGCCAGCGGCGCAAGAGATGCAGCGGGGATTACCAAGAACGAAAGGTGCTTTTGCAGCCCCAGACCGATGGCAGCGGCACCGCAGCCCAGTGCAAAGCCAGCAGCAACTGCTGCAAGCCCGGCAAAAAGCGCCTCCCACAGGCACATGAGCCGGAGATCCCGATTTTTAGCCCCCAGCGTCAGGAAGGTATTGGTAGTATGTACACGCTTGTGCAGAACGATCAGGAAATACTGCGCCACCGCAAAAAAGCTGACTAGGATCGCTGCGACCAGCAAAAAGCGCAGGGAGAACGAGACGGTATCCTCCTGCGGGTAGGCATACTCGTTTGCCACTAAAGCAGGGTCGGTCGAAGCGGTCACAGGTGCGGCTGCATTCAGATAATAAAATGTCTGGAACTTTTGCCCGTCTATGGCAAGCGGCTCTGCTACAATGCCGCTGACGGTCAGGTTGCCGTTCAGATTCCAATAAACATCATAGGCAGGCAGAACACCGCACAGGGTATAGGCTTTTTCCATCACTGCGCCGGAGCCTGCCAGCGGGTCGTAATCATTGGCAGCGACCTTCAGCGTGACCGTCTGCCCTACGTCATAGGAGCAGCCCAGCGCATCCAGCAGAGTCGTCGTCATGGCGATCTCATCGGACTGCGTGGGGAAATCACCGCTGATCGGCACGATACGCCCCAGCTGTGCAAAGGTATCGTCTACCGTTCCGATCCCGCCCGCCACGCCATCGTCTGCACCGAGAACGATTCCGTTTTGGATCACTGTGCTGACCTGTGCGGATGCGGGCAAGGTGTTTTGTGCCTGTGCAGCGTCCGCAGCAGTATCCGACAAACGCAGGTACTGCCATGCGCCATATAACTCACAGCGGGTGTCCTGCAATACCTGTGCAGAGCTGACGGAGTAGATCACCGCCGCTGTCAGGAACGAGAAAACCAGTGTCAGCAAAAGCAGCAATAGGCTGGTCTGCTTCTTGCGGCCAAGCATCCCATGAAACGCCAGAATGATAGATGGACTTTCTTTGATTTTCATAAGCTGTCCTCCCCTATGTCTTACACGCACCTAGAAAAGGAATTTTTCTATTATAATAACGCTTTTCGGGGAAATTTGTTACACAGTTCTTTTAATTTTCTCAAATTCTGTATGGGTGCACATAAACCGCCGGGAAGTTTACCGCATATTCACAATTCGCCCTTCCGTACATCCTGACACCCCAGCCTCTCCCCTGCGTTTTGCAGGTGGAAAGGCCGGGTTGTTTTTATGCACAAGAGCGGAGTGGCTAAAGTTCGTTTTAATTGAGCTTCAATCATATTTCGTCAATGCATTTCGTCAGTTTTCACACATTTGAAGCAAAAAGTGCAAAAGTGATTGACTTTCTATCAAACTCCGTGTATTCTGAACACAGAAAGCCAAATGGTTTTTTCCCATAAGGCGCATAAAGCAAAAGACATAACAGGAGGTCTCATGTTATGAAAATGACCCGCCGTGATTTTTTGAACGTTTCTACTGCGGCTGCGGTGGTTTGCGCAGCTACACTTTTGCCCGTAGAGAAAGCCGCAGCCGCACAGCAGACGCTGGCTGCACAGAACCTTCTGGAGCAGGCGTATCTGTACGCCTTTCCGCTGGTGATCATGGATGCTACGCGGACGGCTTCCACAAACACCCGCACAGCTACAAGCAACAAGGCCCCATCAACCAGTTCATCCATGCGGAAAAGCTGGCAGATGCAACGACCCGTGTGGTGGTTACGCCGAATGTGGATACCATCTATACGCAGGCGTTTCTGGATGTCGGCGCAGAACCAATGATCTACGGCGTGCCGCAGACCGACCGCTTTTTTAATGTACAGGTGCTGGATGCGTGGACAAACACCGCCGCTGTGCTGGAAACGCCGGGGCTTTATGCCATTACCCGTGCAGACTGGCAGGGCGAACTGCCGGAAGGGGTGCAGCGCATTGATGTGCCTACCACGATGGTCTGGACCATTGCCCGCATCGTGCTTTCCGGACAGGAGGAACTGCCCAACGTCCGGGCTATTCAGGATAAGATGCAGCTGATGCCGCTTTCCGCCTATCAGGCGGGTGGATGGACCGCCCCCGCAGGCAGCTATGACCCTGCCAATGACTTTGTGCCGGTAAAGCACGTTCTTGCTATGGACGCAAAGGAATTCTTTGATACCGCTAACCAGCTGATGGAAACCAACCCGCCCGCTGCGGCAGATGCGCCGGTACTCCGGGAGCTTGCAGCACTGCATGTCGGCCCCGGTGAGAAGTTCGATGACAAGGCGCTGGGTCTGTTCAGCGGGCTGCGCTGGAAGCTGATGCTGCTCCAGCTGAAGAAAAAGCTGCAAAGCGAATCGAAGGGCTATACGCGCCAGATGGGTCAGTGGACCTATTTCGGCGACCCCATCGGCAACTTTGGCACAGCATATACCTACCGTGCCATGGTTGCGCTGCGGGGTCTGGGTGCCAACACCACCGATGTTGCCATCTACCCTAAAACAGATGTGGACAGCACCGGCACAGTCCTGACCGGCAAAAAGACCTATACGCTGCATATCGAGGCAGATCCTCCCACACTGGAAAAGGGCTTCTGGTCGGTGACCGCCTACGGGGAGAGCGATTTCCTCATTGAAAACCCCATTGACCGCTACTGCGTCAACGACCGCTCCGGTCTGCACCGTAATCCGGACGGCTCGATCGATATCACCCTTTCCAAAGAGGCACCGGCGGACACGACCAACTGGCTGCCGGTAGGAGAGGGAGATTTCCACCTCTTCCTTCGTATCTATAAACCGGATGCCACCGCACTGACAGACTGGCAGCCGCCGGTCGTCCGCACAAACTGATCCGTAATAAGGAGGAACCTGCTATGAAAATGACCCGTCGGAATTTTATTTCAGCTTCGGCTGCTACAATGCTGGCGTGCGGAGTATCCTTGTCTGCACATGCAGCCGGAAGCGAAGCCGAAAATAATAGCCTGAACTTTATCGCTGATTTCTTCAGCGACCCTTCAAAGCCGGGGACGACGCAGGATGCGACGAGCTGTACCGCAGAAAAAAACGCGGAGTGGTACAGCAAACTTGATTTTTCCGACCGGCGGGAGTTTGCCAACGCAACGCGCGGCCTGCTGGACGATCAGGAAGGCAGGGTCATTTACAACGATGACGGATCAACGGCGTGGGATCTGCAAGACTATGGCGATCTGGATCGCGATGCGCCGGATACGGTCAATCCAAGCCTGTGGCGGAACACCCAGCTCAACGCAAAAGCCGGACTGTTTGAGGTCTGCGACGGCATCTATCAGGTGCGCGGTTTTGATATGGCCAACGCGACTTTCATCCGCACCAACAACGGCTGGATCATCTTTGATGTCCTGATGTGCAAAGAAAATATGCAGGCAGCAAAAGCGCTGATGGAAAACCGGTTCGGACCGCTGGATGTCAAAGCTGTGCTGTACAGTCATAGCCATGTGGATCACTTTGGCGGCGCAGAGGGTGCGATCGACCGGAACAATGTAGCGGACCCCAACCTTTCTATCGAAAAACAGCTTGCCTCTGGCAAAACGGTCATCCTTGCACCGGAAGGATTTTTGAAACACGCCATCAGCGAAAACGTCTATGCCGGCATCGCAATGGCCCGGCGTGCGCAGTATCAGTATGGTACAGTGCTGGAAAAAGGAGAGAAAGGAGCACTCTCCATCGGCATCGGCATGGGACAGTCTACCGGTACGGTGACCCTCATCGCTCCTACCTACGAGATTGGGGAAGATGTTCCAAAGCTGACCATCGACGGGCTGGAGATCGAATTCCAGCTGACCCCCGGCACCGAAGCCCCTGCCGAAATGAACGCCTATTTCCCGAAGTACCGTGCCCTCTGGATGGCCGAAAACTGCACCGGCACCCTGCACAACCTCTACACCCTGCGTGGCGCACAGGTGCGGGATGCCAACGATTGGGCGAAGTACATCATCGAGGCTGACCAGCGCTTCTGTGACAAGACCGACGTGGTGTTCCAGAGCCACAACTGGCCGCACTGGGGCGAGGAGATCCACGAGTATCTGTTGAACACGGCTGCGATCTACAAGTTCATCCACGACCAGACCCTGCACTATATGAACATGGGGTACACCTCCAACGAGATCGCCGCCATGATCTCGTTGCCGGATGCGCTCGAAAAAGTCTGGTATACCCGCCAGTATTACGGCACGCTGCCGCATAACGCCAAAGCCATCTACCAGAAATATCTGGGCTGGTACGATGCGAACCCGGTCAATCTGGACCCGCTCCCGCCCAGCGAAACAGCAAAAAAGATGGTGGAGTATCTCGGCAGTACGGAAGCCGTTCTGCTTCGGGCAAAAAAGGACTACAACAAGGGCGAGTATCAGTGGGTGGCGCAGATCACAAAGGAGCTGGTCTTTGCAGATCCATCCAACCAGAAGGCGCGCAACCTGTGCGCCGATGCGCTGGAGCAGTTGGGTTATCAGGCAGAGTCCGGTGCGTGGCGCAATGCGTATCTGATGGGCGCAGCGGAACTGCGGAACGGCAATCTGTCCGGGCGTGCCCGCACGGCGAATGGTCTCACCAACAGTATGCGCGCAATGACGGTCTCCATGCTGTTGGACTATATCGCCATCCTGACCGATGCCAACGCTGCGCAGAACGATGACCTGACCCTGAATTTAACCGTAACGGATGAGAACGAGCAGTTCTATGTCACCCGCAAGAACGGCGTGCTGCTGACCTATCCGGGCGAGAACCGCCCGGATGCGCAGGCGTCCGTTACCTGTCGGCGGCTGCAACTGTTTGCTCTGATGACCGGTCAGCAGGCGGGTCAGGTCCAGATCACAGGCGATGCCACCGTCCTGAAGCGTCTGCTGGCGTATGCCTCCAAGTTTGAAAAGACCTTCAATGTGATCGAACCGTAAAACTGACCCCGCTTTTTAGCTTTGCTTCAAAAACCCGGGCTTTTGATAGCCGGGTATGTCAAGAGGGCTGGCACTGCCAGCCCTCTTTTTTGTGTTGTTTCTGCCTTACGGCACGCTTATAGTGGTCTTTCGTGCTTTTTCACTGATAGCCAGACCGTTGTTTTTGCCCCGCAGGGGGGCTACCGCCATGGGCTAACCGCGCCATTGCCGAGTATGACCGCGCTGTTCACGTTATTCTTGCTTGATTAAATATGAACGCTCCATTCAATTAAGACTACTGTCTATGGTACAATGATTATGTCAGATTCATTGAAAAAGATAGCATATTGGGCTTTAGTGCTAACTCTTATAGTCGCTGAGATCGGCTCCTTTTTCGATTTACTTAATATCAATCCTTGGTGCTATCCTGTTTATGCTGCGTTGCTGATACTATATAATAAATTTTCTTCATACAATCCGATAAGTAAGAATCGAATTTCAAAAATTATTGCAATAGGTTTCATTGTTATAGCAGTAGCTCTTACTATAATAAAGGGACTGGTTGCATAAAGGGGTGAAGAAAGTTTATGGATTGGAACATTGGTTGGGTATTTTGGATTGGCTGTTCGTATTTTCTGACAATCGTAAACTGCTATTTTGTACTTGTCAAAAAGGCAAAATATAATTACATCATCGGAGTGTCTGGGATTGCCTTTTTCTCAGTTGCCTTGCTTGAAGAATTACGAATGTTTTCGCAATGGATTGAAGATGGAGAAGTTGGAATGCTAACCCACGCTCTTCAAAATCTTCCAATTCAATTTACCATCAGATTTTTAATCGTGGTAGGCATAACAACACTGCTAATAATAATCGATCTGCATCGCACAAAAAAGTCCTAATCCAAACCGCAGACTATAACCATCATGAATACGCAATCGAACTTTTACCGTGAAAGTACGATTGACCTGCGAGAATTAAGGGTTTCTCTAAAACACAGTGTTGCTTTCCACTTGTACTGTGTATGTTTTGCCTATTTCATGTATTCATTCTCCTAAAGTGTTGACACCTTGCAGAGAATATGCTATTATTTCCGAAAGTCCCACTGATTTTGTGGATTGGTTACAAGCAATCCACAAGATGTGGTCGTGTTCATTTTGAACACAGCACAGGAAGTGGTTGGTTATCACCGTGAGACCCACCACTTCAGTGAGGGAAAGTCCGCAAAAGAATTTACCGCCCCGCAACACACCCGATCTATTTTGCCGCCGATTCACCCGACAAAATCCATCGCTGCGCTGCGTGGGCGGTATTTTTCTTTTTCACAAATAAAATCTTATGTAGTTGTTTAATCTTCCAAAATTTGTTTTTAGTTGTTGACTGCACAACTTCAAAGTGTTATTCTTGTGCTTGAAAGAAGTAGGACGTAGTGTCCGCACTGCGTCCGGCTTTCTTCATACAGTACCTTGAATCTTGCATAAGCCGTCTGAACGTGATACCGTGCCATGACCTCACACTTTCCGTGGGCGAGCCGGACAACGCCGCTGCAAAACTTCGTTCGGAGCAAACGGTGACCCCATTACATAAGCAGCGGAACTCTCTACTTATTTTTGCGTCTTAACAATTCGGAAACATTTGTAGAGCTTGTCGGGGCGAGGCCCCTCCATCTGCTATCGCAGACCGTTCTGCCGCTTAAAAGCCCCACTGGGGCTTTCATTGCTGCGCTGCGCTCAAAACGCGGTCTATGCGTTTTGAGCGCAGCGGTAGAGGGGGACAAACGTCCGGGCAAAGCTCCCTTTGCGGGTGTCGTATTTTGTCTTATCCGGCAGCCACGGCAAAAAGCAAGCCGCCTTGTGCTGTGGGGATGGCACCAGCCGCCCTTGTGGAGGTGCTTCATCTTCTCCTGCACTCCCTCCTTCTTTTGACATTTCCTTTGACCGTAAGCAGGGGGATGCATCGATTTTGCACTCATTTGTCCGCGTGCGTCCAGCAGCGTCCGGCTCACCACAGAGCTTGCCGTCTTGGAAAGTGCCAGCCCCACTTCCTGTTCCAGCTCCCGGATAGCATTGGTCCGGCTGGGCTGAGAAATATAGAACTGCTGCACTGCATGGCTGATGGTGCCGGTGCCGGCAACAGCCGTGACATAGCGGAGTTGTTGAAGGGTCACGGCAGTTTCCTTTCGGCGTGTTTTTTCTATCCTACCGCAGAGCCGCCAAAAACGCAACGTATTTTCTTCTTTGAAATACCAAACGAACATTGCCGGCATATCCAAGATACGTTTTACCCGCCCTGCAATTTCCCTTATAATAGCACCGCAGTCTTGAAACGGCTGCAACATTCCCATATCACAAAGGAGGCTTTCCGGTATGGGACAACGGCAAAGTGAGATCATCAAAAATCACATGGAAGTCTACTGGCACGACTATGCGTCGGCCAGCAAGGGCGTCCCCATTACCGAGGCGGGGCTTGTGGAAAAAGCCTCCGTCATTGGACGCACCGGGCTGATGCTGCTGGAATGCGGCACCGGCGCATGGCGTGTCCGAAGCTCCATGAACACCCTTTCGCGGGAGCTGGGAGTCACAACAACAGCGGACATCGGCCTGTTGTCCATTGAGTTCACCTGCTTTGACGGTGACCAGTGTTATACCCAGTCACTCTGTCTGACAAATACGGGCGTGAATACCTCCCGGCTGAACCGACTGGAGCATTTCGTCAACGACTTCGACCGGGAAGGAAAATTTATGACCGGCGAAGAACTGCACAGCCACCTCGATGAGATCGAGCGCATCCACGGCTTGTATTCGCCCATCGCACTGGGCTTTGCAGCTGCACTGGCCTGCGGCTGCTTCACCTTTCTGCTTGGCGGCGGCATTGTGGAAATGCTGTGTGCCTTCTGCGGTGCAGGCATCGGCAACTTTGTACGGTGCAAGCTGACAAAACACCATTTCACCCTGTTTCTGGGCATTACGGCGTCGGTCTGTTCAGCAAGCCTCGTGTATGCCATCCTGCTGAAGCTGGCAGAGGTGCTGTTTGCCGTATCGGCGCAGCACGAGGCGGGGTATATCTGCTCCATGCTCTTCATCATTCCGGGCTTTCCGTTCATTACCAGTGGCATCGACCTTGCCAAGCTGGATATGCGCTCCGGGCTGGAACGTCTGGCCTACGCCATCCTCATCATTCTGGTGGCAACCATGACGGCTTGGATCATGGCACTGCTGCTACATTTGCAGCCGGTGCAGTTTCCTGCCCTGAGCCTGACACTCCCGGAAGAGATCGTGTTCCGGCTGCTGGCAAGTTTTGGCGGTGTGTTCGGCTTTTCGCTCATGTTCAACAGTCCCCGGAACCTGGCAGTCTGCGCCGCCCTTATCGGTGCGGTAACGAACACGTTCCGGCTGGAGCTGGTGAGCCTTGCGGGCTTTCCGCCCGCTATTGCAGCGTTTCTGGGCGCACTGCTGTCCGGATTGCTGGCCTCCTGCCTGAAGAGCGCCGTCGGTTATCCCCGCATCTCCGTCACCGTGCCGTCCATCGTTATCATGGTACCGGGACTGTATTTCTACCGTGCCATCTATAATCTGGGCATCCTGTCTCTGATGGACTCCGCCACATGGTTTGCAGATGCCATCCTCATCATCGTGGCACTGCCGTTAGGGCTGATCTTCGCCCGTATTGTCACTGACAAGACTTTCCGTTATTGCACCTGATGTGCAGCATTTCCATTCTCCCATATACGGCAAAACGCAGCGAATCTTTTAACGGTTCGCTGCGTTTTGTTTTGCTGTGATGCACTTATAAAGGGAGTTCGTTTACAGGGCGTTTACTCGCCGTAAACGATCTTGGTAGCAGTTTCCACATGGCGTTCCAGCCGGTCGGCAAAGTGTTCCAGCGGCAGAAAAACGCCAAGTTCATCGTAGCGGGTTCCGCCGTCCTTGAGCGTATCCTGTCCATAGTAGACCACGGAACGGGGCAGTGCGTGCTGCAGCTTCATCTGGATATCCCAGACGGTGGAGTAGGCCTCCGCTTCCGTCACCTTCTGCTTCACGGTGTCCGGCAGTTCGTAGATCAGCAGCAGCCCCAAATGCTGGTTGTAGTGGTACTCCACCACATCCATCGATCCTTCATCGTAGCCGTGATACTTGCAGTAGCCGCTGGCAAGGTACATTTTTACCTTTTCCTGCTTCTGGAACACCCGGATGAACCGGTCATATACTTTGCTGCTCACGGCAAATTTGTTGTTCGGCAAAAGAACGCCGGCATCATCCGTCAGGATCACCGGGTTCGGCTGGCCGTCCGCATTGAACTTAAAGGGGATCAATGCCGCATTCCGCAGCAGATCAAACATACTGTGCTGACAGAGCGCCATCAGAAATGCAGACAGATCCTTGTTCTCGTAGGCATCGAATAATGCCGCAGCAAACTGTTGTGCACTCAGCGTCGGCGCATCCAGTACGTCTGCCATGTCCAGCGAATCGTTGAAGGTATCCATCAGACGGCGGCAGGCTTCCGGATTTTTCAGGATCTCCCCGAACAGTGCCTCTGCTTTTTCTTCTCTTGGAAATATCGTTGCCATTGAGCAAGCCCTCTTTCTCTGAATTTCCAATGGTTATTATAAGGGCTGCGGGCAGAGATGTGAAATATCGGTTTTGTATCGACGGCATTTTATTGGGATATGAAAGATATGCTCTCCGTCTGCTTTGATGCAGCCGGGCGGGGTGAGTCTGCTTTTGTCATCATCTGCTGGAACTTCCGCGCCGCCGTGTTCAGCGGGCGGTGGTGGTCGTAGACGAGGCAGATGGAGCGGGTGGGGATGATCTCCTGCAAGTGGAGCTGGACGAGCTCGCCCCGCGCCAGCAGGTCTTTTGCCATGGGTTCCGGCACAAAGGCGAGGCCCAGCTCGCTTTTCACCAGCGTCAGCATCTGGTCGGTGGTGGCGGCCTCGGTGTCGGGCCGCAGCACCGCGTCGTGGTCGAGGAAGAACTGCCGGTAAAAGCTGCGGGTCATGCTCTCGTCGCTCAGGGAGATGAGCGGGTAATTGCTCAGCTCCTTTAGGGTCAGGCTTTGGCTGGCCAGTGCGGTGAAGGTCCGGCCGCCCACCAGCACCTCGTAAAAGGATTTCAGCTCCACCAGCTTCAGCCCCGGTTCCACCTCGGCCGGGGTGGAGATGATGGCGAAATCGACCTCGCCGTTCTTCACGGCCTGCAATGCTTGGGGAGTGGAGTGGTTCGAGATGCGCAGCCGGATGCCGGGGTACTCGGTGTGGAAAGCCCGCAGCTTTTCGGAAAGGTAGATGTTCAGGGCCGTCTCGGTGGCGCTGATGCAGATGGCTCCGTGTTCCAGCGTGGCGCTGGCACTCAGCTCTTCCTCGGCGTCTTGGATCTGCACCGCCGCCGACGCGATGCGGGAATAGAGCATCTCGCCCTCCGGCGTCAGGGTCACGCCCCGGTTGGAGCGGATGAACAGCACGCAGTTCAGCTGGCTTTCCAGCCGGTTCATCGAGTGGGTGATGTTGGGCTGGTTGTTGCCCAGCACCCGCGCGGCCTTGGTAAAGTTTTGGTATTTCGCTACATAATAGAAAATTTTGTAGTATTCCCAGTCCACATACATGATGCGTCTGCCTCCTCCATGTAAAAATCACATTGCAGCTATGTGCAGGATACTTTTTACACATTCTTTCTCTGCTCGTATAATAGCAACTGCAATCGGAAATTGCAAGAGGGAATTTGAAAGTATTAAAGTTGGTTTTGAACGGAGGCAGTTACCGTGTCTGAAATCAAAAAGGTCGTGCTGGCATATTCCGGCGGTCTGGATACGTCCATCATCATTCCGTGGCTGAAAGAGCATTACGACAACTGCGAGGTCATCGCCGTCTGCGGCAATGTGGGCCAGAAAGGCGAATTGGAAGGGCTGGAAGAGCGCGCCAAGGCAAGCGGCGCTTCTAAGCTGTACATTGAAGACCTGACCGACGAGTTCGTGGAGGATTATGTCATCCCCACCATGCAGGCCGGGGCCGATTACGAGGGCTATCTGCTGGGCACCAGCTTTGCCCGCCCGATTTTGGCAAAGCGTGTCGTGGAGATTGCCCGCGCCGAGGGTGCCGACGCCGTCTGCCATGGCAGCACCGGCAAGGGCAACGATCAGGTGCGCTTTGAGCTGGCCATCATGCACTTTGCACCCGATCTGAAGATCATCACCCCGTGGCGTGAGTGGGACATCCAGAGCCGCGATGAGGAGATTGACTACGCCGCGGCTCATCACATCCCGCTGAAGATCAGCCGCGAGACGAACTACTCCAAGGACAAGAACCTGTGGCATCTGAGTCATGAGGGCCTTGACCTCGAAGATCCGGGCAACGAGCCGCAGTATGATAAGCCGGGTTTTCTCGAACTGGGCGTTTCCCCCAAGACGGCCCCGGACAAGTCCGAGTTCGTGGAACTTGAATTTGAAAAAGGTGTGCCGGTCAGCCTGAACGGCGAAAAACTGAAGCCTGCCGTCCTCATTGCCAAGCTGAACGAGATCGGCGGACGGAACGGCATCGGCCTGTACGATGTGGTGGAGAACCGCTTGGTCGGCATGAAGAGCCGCGGCGTCTATGAGACCCCCGGCGGCACCATCCTCTACAAGGCCCACGAAGTGCTGGAGACTCTGACGCTGGACAAGCTCACCGCCCACAAGAAGCGCGAGCTAGCCATCACCTTTGGTGAGCTGGTCTACGATGGCCAGTGGTTCAGCCCCCTGCGCAAGGCCCTGAGCGCCTTTGTCACCTCTACGCAGGAGCATGTCACCGGCAAGGTGCGTCTGGAACTGTACAAGGGCAACCTCATCAACGCCGGTGTCTGGTCGCCGTATTCCCTCTACCGGGAGGACATTGCCACCTTTGCCGCAGGCGGCGACTACAAGCAGAGCGATGCCACCGGTTTCATCAGCATCTACGGTCTGCCCACCAAGGTGCAGGCCATTGTAAACAACGAAAAAGAAGGTAAATAAAGAGTTATGCTTACCGCTGTTACTGGAATCAACTGGGGCGATGAGGGCAAGGGCCGCGTCATCGACCTGCTGGCCGAACATGCTGACATCGTTGCCCGCTATCAGGGCGGCAACAATGCTGGACACACCGTCGTCACCGAGAAGGGCAAGTTCATCCTGAACCTGCTGCCCTCCGGCATCCTGCACCCGGACGTGACCTGTGTGCTGGGCACCGGCATGGTGATTGACCTCGAGCACCTCGCAAACGAGATGCAGGCCATCGAAGCCCGTGGTGTGGAAGTCAGCCCCAAGAATCTGAAGCTCTCCGATAAGGCCACCATTTCGATGCCGTGGCACAAGGTGCAGGATGGGCTGGAAGAAGACCGCCTTGCCCAAAAGGGCAGTGCCTTCGGCTCCACCCGCCGCGGCATCGCCTACGCCTACAGCGACAAGTACCGCAAAAAGACTCTGCGTTTGGGCGACTTGCTCCACTTGGACGAGAAGCGCACCCAGAACCGGCTGCATATGATTTTGGACTCCAAGAACATGGAGCTGGCGGGCTGCTACCATCAGGAAAAGATGTCCTACGATGCCCTGCTGAACTGGTGCAAGTTGCAGGCCGAGCACTTTACGCCGTACATCTGCGACGTCGGTGCTTTTTTGCAGCAGGCTCACGACAGCGGCAAACGGATCGTGCTAGAAGCCCAGCTGGGTGCTATGCGCGACATCGATTACGGCATCTTTCCCTTCACGTCCAGCTCCAACACGCTGGCCGCTTACGCGCCGCTGGGGGCCGGTATCCCCAACTGCAAGCTCGACCATGTGGTCGGCGTGCTGAAATCTTACTCCACCTGCGTGGGTGCAGGTCCCTTCGCCGCCGAGAACGCCATGGGCGAAGAGTGGAACGAGAAGCTGCGCAAGGCAGGCGGCGAATACGGCGCGGCCACCGGCCGTCCTCGCCGCGTCGGCCCCTTCGACTGCGTAGCCAGCCGCTATGGTTTGGCCTGTCAGGGCGCGGATAAGATTGCCCTCACCAAGCTGGATGTGCTCAGCAGCATGGAGGAAATTCCGGTCATCACCGGTTACAAGTTGGATGGAGTGAAAGTCCCCCGCTTCGACACCCTGTCTAACCTCGACCGAATGGAGCCGGTGGTCACGATGCTGCCCGGCTGGAACAAGGATATTTCCGGCTGCAAGAGCTGGGACGAACTGCCGAAAGAAGCCAAGGGCTATGTGGAGTTTCTTGAAAAGCAGCTGGATCATGAGATTCAGTTCGTCTCCACCGGTGCCGAGCGCGAGAAGTTTGTGCTGAAGGGAGAATGGCTGTGAGACACTTCATCGAGCCGAACAGCTTTTCTCTGGACGAGCAGTTGGCCCTTCTCGACCTTGCCGACCGGATGGAAGCGAATCCCGCTCCCTATGCGCACCTGTGCGACGGGCGCATTCTGGCGACGCTGTTCTACGAGCCCTCCACGCGCACCCGGCTTTCGTTTGAGTCGGCCATGCTCCGCCTCGGCGGCAAGACGCTGGGCTTTGCAGGAGCCCAGCTCTCCAGCGCCAGTAAGGGTGAAACCGTGGCAGACACCGCCCGCGTTGTCAGCAACTACGCCGACGTCATCGCCATGCGCCATCCCAAAGAGGGTGCCCCGCTCCGGGCGTCGATGTACGCACGAGTGCCCGTCATCAATGCAGGTGACGGCGGACACGCCCACCCCTCCCAGACCATGATCGACCTAATGACCATCCGCCAGTGCAAAGGGCGGCTCGATCACCTGACTATTGGCTTTTGCGGCGATCTCAAATTTGGCCGGACGGTCCACTCCCTGACCGCAGCCCTCAGCCAGTTTGAGGGAAATCGGTTTGTGTTCATTTCGCCGGAGGAACTGCGCATCCCCCAGTACGTCAAGGACGAGACACTGACGCCTCTCCATCAGACCTACAAGGAGACTGCCGACCTCGAAGCAGAGCTACCGCATCTGGATGTGCTCTACATGACCCGCATTCAGCAGGAGCGTTTTTTCAACGAAGAAGATTATCTTCGGTTGAAAGGATGCTATGAACTCGATGCCAAGATGCTTCAGTTGGCACAGCCGGATATGCCAGTACTGCACCCGCTGCCCCGCATCGATGAGATTAAACTGGATGTGGACAACGACCCTCACGCCGCCTACTTCGATCAGGTCCACAACGGCGTGTACATCCGTATGGCGATCATTCTGGCCCTGCTGGGCATCCCCGACCCGTTGACCGGAAAGAAGGTGCTGGAATGCTGAGCATTGAAGGAATCCAGAATGGCTTTATTTTAGACCACATTCCCGCTGGAAAGGGGCTGGAACTGTATCAGCTTCTGGAATTGGAAGATAGTTCGGCATCTGTCGCTTTGCTGCAAAATGTCCGAAGCGGCAAATGCGGCCGAAAAGACCTGATCAAAATTGAAGGGACAGAACTTCCAAAGCGAATTGAAATTCTTGGAAAAGTAGACCCAAACATTACTGTCAACATTGTCCAGCATGGCGAAGTCGTAAAGAAATACCATCCTGTTCCACCGCAGAGATTGGTGAATGTGGTACGCTACAAAAATCCTCGCTGCATCACTTCCATTGAAAGCGGCTGTGACCAGATTTTCCGTCTGGGCAAATCCGGCGAATACTATTGTACCTACTGTGGGCAGAAGATGTAGTTTTGTTTTGATACATATATTGAAGGATGTGTCATACTTTTACTGCTTTACCACAATAAATTTTTGCAAAACCATCTTGACGTACTTTGCAATCCATGATAATCTCTGTCACAAATCCCCGCCCCGCAACACACCCGATCTATTTTGCCGTCGATTCACCCGACAAAATCCACCGCTGCGCTGCGTGGGCGGTATTTTTCTTTTTCACAAATAAAATCTTATGTAGTTGTTCAATCTTCCAAAATTTGTT
>ENA-USUK01001182-USUK01001182.1-human-gut-metagenome-genome-assembly--contig:-NODE-1182-length-20277-cov-4.835545_pt1 | contig 20277 bp, 15 predicted proteins | sample MGYA00250062_ERZ773400 | MGnify/ENA primary metagenome ERZ773400 (study PRJEB29103, sample SAMN06111961) | human gut metagenome | biome: human gut; feature: ankylosing spondylitis patient; material... | reverse complement strand
CGGAAGAAGAGGAGGAATAATGATTACGGTAGATACCTGCGGAATAACAGCATACAGTCCGCTGATTCCTGCAATAAAAGCGATGTGCACTGCCACTCCGGGTGAAACGATAGAGATTATCATGAACCATGCTGATGCGTTTCAGGATCTAAAGGAATATCTGTCCGAGCAAGGTATCGGCTTCCGTGAAATCTATGACGGAGAACAAATGACATTACAGTTCACAATCAACGGGAAGTTTTAAGAAAACACTCCAATGATTGGAAGAAAACATCCTGATGATTGAAGTTAAACATCTCAATGAATAAAAAAATCATTGGGATGTTTTTTATTATCCGTATCTTTGCAGCATGAAAGAATATCGATTGACCGACTGGTTACCCACTACCAAAAAAGAAGTTGAACTTCGCGGATGGAATGAATTGGATGTCGTTCTATTCAGTGCTGATGCTTATGTGGATCATCCTTCTTTTGGTGCTGCCGTTATCGGACGCATTCTCGAAGCGGAAGGTTTGAAAATAGCCATCGTTCCCCAACCTAACTGGCGTGACGACCTGCGCGACTTCAAGAAGTTGGGACGTCCACGGCTATTCTTTTCTCCTTGTTCTTCCTGGTAAGTGACTCCGGTCAACACCTTCGAATCCGACGGATTGATTAAATGGATTCTCTTTTTATAAATATAGTCTTCCCCCAGATTCTGCATCCAGTAAGAATAACTCCGCAAAAAATATTCCCCCTGACGAATATCCTCCGGTACCTTTAAATAGCCGGCAAAAACAGAATCGATCAAGGCCAGCTTCACCTTTTTAAGCACCGAATCCCGGCGGTTGACCAGATCGACATACACGAAACGGCTATAAGGAGAAGGCCGGTGGGTAGCCGCATCGACCAGAAAAGCCCGGAACCGGATCGTATCTCCGGCATGATAAGATGGACGGTCGGTATGCAACCAAACCTTTTCCTGCATTCTGGCCTGTCGTAAAACCATAAAGTTGTGAACGACCCGGGTAAAAAAATCCGGATTGTCCGAAGCTGTGAATCCGACGATACAACAACTTACCACCAGCCAGAATAAAAAACGTTTCATGTCATAGAAATATTTCCGGTTCCCGTCGGGTACTGAAATTCTTAAACAACAGATCGGTATAAGGAGTCTCGAACAAACGCGCCTCATTAGGACATTGCTTTACACACGCACAACACTTTATACAACGCCCGGCATCGCTGACGATCTCTTCTTCCAAACGAATAGCCTGCACCGGACAAATCCCGATACAAAATCCGCATTGCGTGCATAATTCAGCTACCGTCTCAGGAGTCTGAGGGGTTTTGGGACCTTTTACTTTATAGGGGAAATTTCCTTTTACCACGATAGGGGCCACTTCATCCAAAGTCTGAAAACGGTTCAATAACCGCCCTACTTGCTCACCGAAAGCCCGCGCTTTCTGTAAATCCGGATTATCCGGCCTTCCTCCGGCTATCGGCCGGTCGGGTCTGCTATAAGAATGTTCACCGATAAAAGCAGCGCCGGCAACAGGCACAAACCCGTGAGCCACACACCAATCCCTCAATTCCAGCAAAGCATCGTCGTAATCCCGGTTACCATAAACGACCACCGCAACGGCAGGTGAATCCTGTCCGTAAATGCCTTCCATCCGCTCCAAAGCTGTTTCTGCGATACGTCCCCCATATACCGGAACGACAATTACCGTGATTCCGGAATGAATCGTGAGGTTTTCCTCCGGTTTTTCATAAGTCAGATCGGTTTCCGAAACGTGCCCGGTTCCCAGACCTTGCAAAACGGTCTCACCAATCATATGAGAAGAATGAGTCGGAGAAAAACAAATGAGATGTGCGTAATCGTAAGTCATAGAATAAAGTGTTGATTTTTCTTTTGCAAAAATAACATTAGTTACCATTTTTCCAAACGGAGTCGATGAAAACCTGACATTTTTTCCAAAGGCTCAAGGACTTGCAGAGAGAATAATCAGTTTGTAGATAAATGTATGACATTTTATGGAATTTACACTACTTTTGTGGACTTAATCATACGAAATCTATCTTGACAGATCTGTTTCCCAATTATACCGAAGAAAAACAAAGCATCCGCAAGTTCTTCAGGAGCTATGTTTACCCGGCCATGTTCAACATGGTGGTCATGGCTTTGTACAACATAGTCGACCGGATATTCATCGGGCAGGGAGCCGGCGCTTTGGCTATCTGCGGACTGGCCCTGACGCTTCCTTGTGTTTCTTTGTTGAGTACCGTCGGCACCCTGACCGGAGTCGGAGCTGCTGCCCGCATTTCCACTTCGATTTCTTTAGGCAACCGTTCCCTGGCCTGCCGTATCCTGGGAAATGCCACTGTATTGAATATCCTGTTATCTACGATTCTGATCGTTTACTCCCTGTATCATCTGGACTTTATCCTGGATATCTTCGGAGGAAGCGGGCAAACTATCCCCTATGCCCGTAAATACATGTCTATTCTGATCCCGGCCAGCTTGCTGACGAATCTGAATTTCACCTATTGCCATGCCATCCGTGCCTCCGGTTTTTCCCGCAAATCGATGACCATCGTCTTCGCGGGAGTGATTGCCAATATTATCCTGGACCCGATCTTCATTTTCGGTTTCGGCCTGGGCATTGAAGGAGCAGCCATTGCAACAGCCCTATCTATGTGTATCAGCTCAGTATTGGTGATCCGTCATTTCAGAAGTCCGTCCAATATCCTGAAACTCCAAAGTAAATGTTTCTCTCCCCGGTTTCCGATCTTAGTTTCCATCGTCGGAATCGGTATGGCCGCTTTTATCATGAACATCACCACAGGTATGGTGAATATTATTATGAACCGCTATCTGGAAAACAACGGAGGAGATTACGCTATCGGAGCCTATGGGATCATCAGTAGTTATTCCATCCAGGTCTCTATGTTGCTCATGGGAATATGCCAGGGCATGCAGTCTGTCATCGGTTATTTTTATGCGGCGGGCCATCGGCAGATGACGCTCCATATCCTGCGGAAAGCCATCCGTACGGGAAGTCTGATCGCCTGTTGCGGCTTTATAATCGGCGAAGCATTCGCTCCCTGGTTGGTCAAAGCCTTTACTTCCGATCCGACGCTGCTACAACTCAGCGAAGAGGGGCTGCGGTATACTTTTCTCGCCATGCCCCTGTTAGGGTTTCAACTGATCGTCACCAGCTATTTCCAGTCGATCCGGCAGGCACCTAAAGCCATCACCATGAATATTTCCCGTCAATTCTTATTTCTGATCCCGGCCCTGGGACTGTTTTCACACTGGTGGGGACTGACAGGCATCTGGCTGGCCATCCCCTTCGCCGACCTGATGGCCACACTGATCGCCCTCTTTTTCTTATGGCGGACCGACCGGAAAGCGGATTAATGGATCAGTTCGTATACATTCATTTCCTCCCCCACTACCCAAACCAGATCGCCGGCTTCGAACACCGTATCGGCATCCGGATTTCTTAACGAGGCCGCTCCCCGTTCCACACCGACTACGACACATTTGTGTTTGTCCCGGATTCCGGAATCCCGGATACTCTTCCCGTTAAAAGGAGAATCTTCGGTGACCACAAACTGTTTCAGGCATACTTCGCTCTGTGTCAGGTCTGAATCCATCGGTGGCAAGGTCATGGACTGCAGTTTATTCCCAAAACGTTCCAGCTGCTCGTCACTACCGATCACCTGCACCCGGTCTTGTGGAAACAAGCGTTCTTTACCACCCGGAATATTGATACAACTCTGTCCCCTGAAAACAGCGACGACCATCACCCCGAAGCGACTTCCCAAAGCCAGATCGGCCAACGTATATCCGGCCCACAACGATTCGGACGGAATTATAAAATCGGCCATATGTAAATCCCGTGACAGCAGATGCCCGGCAAATTTCGGAGGCACCTGTGTTCCGGCATGCCGGGCATACACCTCTCTTACCCGGAAATTCCGCAAAAAATGCCGTTCGATCTGGATAGACTGCTTTTTCAGGTAACGGGAATAAAACATCCCGGCCACCAACACGCAAGCCACTCCCAGTAACAAAGCGATAGAAGCTTTAAAAAGCGACACGATCACTACCATGACATACAATATCGCTATCACGAAACGGAATATGACCAGCGACACCAAATAAGCCCGGCTGAAATAACCATCGTTCCACAAAGACTGAAATTCGGCCGAATGGTTTTTCTTGGCTACGATAGCCCGCAAAAAAGGGGCGATCAATAACAAAATCAGAACGGCACACAACAACCCTCCCCAAAAACCGGGCAGCGATCCCCGGATCAAGGGCACCAGAAATTGAAACGAGAGAATCAGAATAGCGATGATGATCACCGAATAAATTACCATTATCCGGATCAGCGAGGTCAGTAAACGCTTCCAGTTACTTTCATGATTGACCACCCGGGTACCGGAAGTATAATGCTCGATAAAACGCTTCCATTTCCGTGGCAAATGTTTTTCGACATAAGGATAAGCCGGCTCGGCAGCCCGGATCATATAAGGAGTCAGAAATGTCGTTATGACGGCTACAGCGATCACAATCGGATATAAAAAGTTACTGGTCACCTGCATCGTCATACCCAGACCGGCAATAATAAAAGCGAACTCCCCGATCTGGGTCAGACAAAATCCCGACTGCAAAGCCGTCTTCAGCGGTTGCCCGGCCAATACCACTCCCAGGGTACCGAATACCGACTGTCCGATCAAAACGGTAAGCGTAATAATCACAATCGGCCAGATATATTGGGCGATCATCCCCGGATCGACCATCATCCCCACTGAAACAAAGAATATCGCGGCAAACAAATCTTTCACCGGTTTCACCAGACGTTCAATCTTTTCCGCTTCGATCGTCTCGGCCAGAATAGACCCCATCACGAAAGCCCCCAAAGCAGAAGAGAAACCGACGGCTGTAGCGAACACTACCATCAGGAAACACAAACCGAGAGAGACGATCAGCAAGGTCTCGTCGCCCATCAGCAAACGGGTACGCCTGAAAAAAGTAGGAATAATATAAATCCCGGTCAGGAACCACAACAGCAAAAAGAACAAGAGTTTCCCGATACTATACACCATTTCCATCCCTTCGAAATTCTTACTGACAGCCATCGTAGAAAGCATCACCATCAAGACGATAGCGACCAGGTCCTCGATGACTAAAATTCCGAACACCAGCCCCGTAAAACGTTGTGTCCGCAACCCCAAATCCTCGAAAGCCTTATAGATAATCGAAGTCGACGACATGGCCAGCATACCTCCCAGAAAGATACTGTCCATCTGTTTCCACCCCATCGCTACCCCGACGATAAAACCCAAAACCACCATACCCACAATGATAGTCAGGGCAGCGATGATAGCAGGACCTCCTACCTTCATTAACTTTTTAAAACTGAATTCCAATCCCAAAGCAAACAACAGGAATACCACCCCGATATCTGCCCAGGTCTGAATATTTCCGCTGTCGATAACCGTCGGGGTTAACGTGATATGCGGTCCGGCAAGAATACCGGCCACGATATACCCCAATACCGACGGTTGTTTCAGACGCTTGAATATCAGGGTCATCAATCCGGCAGAAGCCAGTATAAGAGCCAGATCCGTAATTAATGTAGGTAAGTGTGACATAAACAACGTAATTTGGCCACAAAATTAGCATTTAAACCCTAATTCCGTTCACTTGATCGTCCGCTTATTGAGGAATTCCATAAATTTATCTTTCGAGGACTCTGCTATCGGAATATAAGTCTTTCCGAAAACGATCCGGTTTCGCTCGATGACAGTGATCCGATTCAGATTGACGATAAAAGAACGGTGTACCCGGCAAAAAGAAGCCGGCAACATCTCTTCGAGGGATTTCATACTGATAAGAGAAACGATAGGCGAAGTCACCCCTTCGAGGTATATTTTTACATAATCTTTCAAACCCTCGATATAACAAATTTTAGCCAGTTCGACCTTGACCAGTTTATAGTCCGATTTCACAAAAATACAATCCTCTTCCAAACAGGCTCCCTGCATTTCACGGTTTTTCTCAAACCAATTCAAAGCCTTGTTAGCAGCCTTTAAAAATTCAGGATAGCTGACCGGCTTCAATAAATAGTCCAGCGCATCCACCCGGAAACCTTCCAAAGCATACTGTTCGAAGGCGGTTGTAAAAATCACTTTGATCTGTTTATCCAACACCCGGGACAATTCCAACCCATTCAGTTCAGGCATCTGGATATCGAGGAAGATCAGATCCACCGCCTCTTCGCGTAACACCTGCAACACCTCCAAAGCATTCGAACAACGGGCAACCAATTTCAAAAAAGGTGTCCGCTTGACGTAACTCTCCATCAAATCCAAAGCCAATGGCTCATCATCGACTATCAAACAATTCAGTTCCATCCGTTTCAACTTCCGATCTTCAATTGGGCGACAAATTCATTTCCCTCCCGTTCCGTCCGCAAATCATATTTTCCGGGATACAATAAATCCAGCCGTTTTTTTAAATTTTCCAGGCCGATCCCCGATCCGCTCCGGTCGGTTTCTTTCTTGGGAAAATAACTGTTTTCAATGTAACAGCAGATTCCCGAATTTTCCAACCAACTGAAACGGATATGAATAAAAGAAGGCTCCGTGGGGCTCACTCCGTGTTTAAAAGCGTTTTCGATCAAAGTGATAAACAACAACGGAGCGACCAGCACACCTTTCCCATCGTCCGGCAAATCGACCTTCAACTCTACATTTCCCGACAACCTCAGACTCATCAACTCGATATAACTCTTCATGAAATTCAATTCATGATCGAGCGATACGAATTTCTGATTGTCTTCATACAACACATGCCGCAACAGCCGGCTCAGATCATGGACGGCAAACTGAGCCCGGTCAGGATCGATAGCGATCAGGGAATAGATATTATTGAGGGTATTGAACAGGAAATGAGGGTTCAACTGGCTTTTCAGATTCTGCAATTCCGCTTCGGAACGGGCATTTTCCAATTCTTTTTTTTCTTGCTCGAGGATATACCAGTTTTCGGTCATCCGGATAGCGACACTCAGAGCCGCCACCAAAGCCATCATCACTCCATCCCGGATAATAAAAACACTCCGGGGAGGAAAAGGTCTCGAATGCCTCGGTCCCTCATTGACAAAATGAATAAAATAATACTCCTGCCATCCATGTAAACATAAGCTCAGCAACACAAAAAGGAATAAATTGACAATAATAAATACCAATAACCTTTTCCGGAACAACAAGCGATCGATAAAAATAAAATAATTGGCATAAAATACAGTAATAAAAGCGATGGGAACACCGACATACCCCAGAAATTTAACCCAGGTCATCGAATTACCCTCTTTCCACGTAAAGAAAAGGGGAAAACCGAACACCAATCCCCAACCGATCACCTGAATCAGAAACTTTAAAATTTTATTCTTGTCACTCATATTACAAAGATAAAGATTTATTTGTTTATTTACCGGATCAACCGGTAAATAAACTACTCATACCGGATCGCTTCGATCGGATCGAGATTAGAAGCTTTCTGTGCCGGATACCAACCGAAGAAGATTCCCGTCACCGTACAGACCACAAACGACAGTACGACAGAATACAGCTGCACATATACCGGCCATCCCGCAACCAACTTGACCACCCACGAGGCTCCGATACCGAACACCACACCGATCAATCCACCGGTCACACTGATCAGAATCGCCTCGATCAGGAACTGGGCCAGAATATCCCGCCCCTTCGCTCCGATAGACATTCTCAGTCCGATTTCCCGGGTACGTTCGGTTACCGACACATACATGATATTCATAATCCCGATACCGCCGACCAGTAAAGAGATCCCCGCAATACACGCCAACAACATCGTCATCATGTCCGTTGTGGAATTCATCATCGAGCTCAGTTCTTGTTGGGAACGGATGTTAAAATCATCGTCATCCGATTCTTTCAGCCTGTGATTCCTGCGCAGGATACTCGCAATCTCCTCTTCTGCCAGTTCGGTCTGATCTTCAGAAAGCGCCGAACAGAATATACTTTGTAAATGGGTGATGGCCAGGATACGTTTCTGGACGGTTGTATAAGGTGCTAAGATAAGATCATCCTGGTCCATCCCCATTGTATTATAACCTTTCGATGTCAGGACTCCGATAATACGGAAAGGTATTTTTCCGAAGCGGATAATTTGCCCCACCGGATTTTCCCCATTGGTAAACAGATTATCCACGATCGTTTTCCCGACGACACAGACTTTCGCCGATCCGAGAATATCCTCCTCCGTAAACATATCCCCTTCCGCCAGGGTATATTTACGAATTTCAAGATAATCCGGATTTATCCCATAGATACTGGTCGGATAATTATTGGATCCGTAGATCGCTTGTCCACTGCTACTCACCGATGGCGAACAAGCCGAAACATAACGGGTTTCATCGACAATCGCCTGATAATCGTCCAGTTTCAGACTTTGCATGGCAGCCGGATCTTGCCGTACCCCTCCCCGCATATCCGCACCCGGATGAATCATGATCATATTAGAACCCATCTCCGCGATCTGAGCACAGATACTCCGCTTAGATCCCTGACCGATAGCCAGCATGGTAATCACCGAAGCGACACCGATAATGATCCCCAACATCGTCAGAAATCCCCGCATCTTATTATTTCCCAGGGCCCGCAAAGCAATCCTGAATAAATTCGCAAAATTCATTGTATTTCGATTTAATTAATCCTCATTCTTCGGTAAAGCGGCCAGCGTCTCTTTGGCCGAAGCAATCTTTTCATTCCGGGTATCCTGAATCACCCGCCCATCCTTCAACACGATAGTCCGGCTGCTATACGCCGATAATTCGGGATTATGGGTGACAAAAACAATAGTCCTTCCCCGGGCATACAATTCCTGAAACAACGTCAGAATCTCGAAAGAAGTACGGGTATCCAGGTTTCCCGTAGCCTCATCGGCCAAAATCAATACCGGATCGTTCACCAACGCCCGGGCTATAGCCACCCGTTGCTGCTGTCCTCCGGACATCTGATTCGACTTATGATACAACCGGTCATGTAACCCTACCGAATCGAGCGCTTCTATCGCCCGTCTTTCCCGTTCCTTAGCCGAAACCGCCGGATTATACATCAACGGAAGCTCGACATTCTCGATCGAAGTAGTCTTCGGAAGCAGGTTATAAGACTGGAATACAAAACCGATCTTATGATTCCTCAGCTCCGCCCGCTCATTCTTTCCCATCTGCCGGACCGAATACCCGTCCAGCCAATACTCCCCGGCTGTCGGCGTATCCAGACACCCCAGCACATTCAGTAAAGTAGATTTCCCCGATCCGCTGGTCCCCATGATCGTCACGAATTCTCCCGGCTGAATAGCAAAGGATACCCCCCGCAAAGCATGTACCGTCTCATTTCCTACCAGAAAATCACGCTTGATATCTTTTAATTCAATTATAGCATTCATTGTGTGTGAGTTATTGAGTTGCTGAGTTATTGAGTTACTGAGTTGCTGAGTTATTGAGTTACTAAGTTACTAAGTTGCTGAGTTATTGAGTTACTAAGTTACTAAGTTGCTGAGTTAATGAGTTACTAAGTTCCTCTACTTTCTAAATCATCGATTTACCTTCTCCACCAATTTCCCGCAACTCCCCCTTATCTCCTCCTCCCCATCTTTTAGCCTATAGCTTCCAGCCTATAGCCTTTTACATTTTACTTCTTACTCTTCTTATCTTGTCCCGGTGGTTTCGGCATAAAGGGACTGGATTCTGTTTCTCCGGGTTGCGGAGTTCCCATCGCTTTTTTACCGGATTGTTCCATCGCCACGACAATCTCGTCTCCCTCAGCGAGACCACCGGTGATCTCCAGGAGTGAAGTCGTCGCAGTAGCCGTCTGTACTTCTTTTTCTTCCAACGTTTGTCCATTCTTCACCCACACTGTTTTCTGTAAGGCAGAATTATCCACATGGATCGGTTTCAGTACGATTCCATTAGCTTCGGCCAAAGCCTGATCGGGCATAAATTTCAATGCTTTGGGAGGAATAGTCAATACGTTATTCTTCTCCAGTGTATAAATCGACACGGTAGCCGTCAATCCCGGTTTCAGTTTCAGATCCGGATTAGGTGCACTGATCACCACTTCGTAGGTCACCACATTCGATTCCACGGTAGCCTCCAGCCGTACCTGAGTCACAACCCCTTCGAACGCATCGTTCCGGTAGGCATCTACGGTAAAGGTAACCCGCTGTCCTTCGCGTATTTCGCCGATATCGGCCTCATCCACGTCTGCAATCACCTGCATCTCCGTCAAATCTTTAGCAATGGTAAACAAAGTCGGAGTTTCGAATCCGGCAGCCACCGTCTGTCCTTCTTCCACTTCCCTACTGATAACGACACCATCTATCGGACTGGTAATCACGGCATATCCCAAATTTCTTCTCACCTTTACAATATCGGCTTTCGACTTTTCGTAGGTACTTTTAGCCTTTTCATAATTATACGTCGCCTCTTCATAATCGCTGTCGCTGATCAGTTGCTTTTCGAACAGCACTTTACTGCGGGCATAATTTTTTTGCTGATACTCGTATTCTGCTTTGGCATTCGCCAACTGAGCCTCCTGCGATTCCAGTTCTGCCTGTAAGGTCACCTTATCCATCTCGGCAATCAGCTGCCCTTTTTTCACAACACTATTGTAGTCGACATAGATACGGTCGATGATACCCGAAACCTGCGTACCGACATCCACCTTGGTCACCGGCTCTACCGTCCCTGTCGCCACTACGACATCCGTCATCGAATTACGGGTCACTTTTTCAGTCTGAAAACTGATTTTCCCTTTTGAAGAAGTACCCATAAAGAAATATCCGCACAAGGCCAGAACTACGATAGCTCCCCCGATCGTTATTAATTTCCCTTTTTTCATATATTCTTTTTTATATTGTCATACAATCACTTGGTTCTCACATACCTCTATCATTGGATACTGATCTCTATACCCTGATAGAAATTCAACAATTGCTGATTCAGGATCGCCATATATTTGGCTTGTATCAACTCGAGCCGGGCAGCCAGCAAGTTGTTTTTCTCCGTCATCAATTCTACCGTATTTTTTGCTTTCAGGAAAAACTGCTCCTGAGTAAGCTCGAAAGACAATTCTGTAGCGGTCAGATTCTCCCGGGCCGAACGGAAACGGTTCTGCGCCGATACCGCATCCTGATAAACCGTCTCTACCGATTTCAGTAATTCTTTCTGTACGTTCTCATAATTGAGTTGGGCATTCTCGATATTCAGTTTAGCCAGATTGACCGCCGTCTTGGTCGAACGTTTATTAAAAATCGGTATATTCAGCGTCAAACCGATATTTTCACTCCAATTGTGTTTCGTCTGTGTCCCGAACCCCGTGCCGATACCCGAAGCATGACTGGTTCCTAAACCGGCAGACAAGGTAACGTCAGGTAAATATCCCGCCCACGCTTTCTCCTTCTCCAGATTCGCTACCCGGATATTCAATTGGTTGTATTTCACTTCCGGCATGATTCCCAGCGAAGTCAGGTAAACACTCTCTTTAGACGGTAAAACGACCAACACGCTTTCATCTGTCAATTGCGGAATAGCCAGTTCCATCTGGTCGTTCACCCCTAATTCGAGCAATTGTTTCAATTCCAGCTGAGCATTTGCGAGCGTTGTCCGGGCTACAACCAACTGATATTTATCGGTGGCATACTGAGCTTCCAGCTGAGCGAGATCGGCTTTCGATAATGCTCCAGCCTCCAATAAAGCTTTGCCACGATCCCGCTGGGCTTTGGAAACTTCTACCGTCCCTTCGTTAATTTTCACCGCTTCGTCAGCATACAATACCTGGACAAATGCTTGGGTAATCGCCAGTTCGATGTTATTTTCAGATTCCTTGATCGTCAACCCCTGCACCTCATTTTGCAGGTCCATCTGTTGTACGTTCTTCCGGATTTTTCCTCCTTCGAACAGAGATACGGAAGAATTCAGGTTATAACTTCCGGAATACGAATTTTTATCACCGGCTTCGGGACGGGGACGGTTCACATAATTGTGAGCCGTTGTAAAAGAAAGAGAAGGCAGCCGGTCCGCTTTAGCCTGCTTCGTATTTTCTAAACTTTCTTCCCATGCGATCCGACTTTGCCGAATCTGAATATTATGTGCCCGGGCATAATTAATGCAGGATTTCAAATCCCACACAGCCGGTTTTTCCTGAGCCATCACCGGGGCGGACAACACGACCAGTCCCAGGACTATCCCTTTCCAATATGCATTCATAATGTATCTTTTAAGTTCATTTTCACGTTACAAATGTATTTTCTGTTCTCCACCCCTACAATTTAAATATATACATTCCCCCTTTTTCACGACGAATCCCCCGATTCACGTTCATGGTCAGGGGCAGCTCCACATATTCCTCCGTGTAGATGGTGGAATAGCTGCTGACGATGGCATCCAGCACCCGGCGGGCGTAGCTCGCACCCAGGCTGCCGTCCACCACCAGCGTCACCTTGTATTCGTCCGGGAAGTAGGTAGACTCTTCCCCCTTGTCGATGAGAGCTTCCTGCAGGGCCTTCTGGTCGTCCGGGATCAGCTCTTCCACCGTGCAGTGGGAGCGCACAAGGTTGATGCCGCTTTGCAGCCCAAGGCTCTCCATGGCCTGCGAGATGACCTTGGAAGAATAAATCTCGTCCACGTTCATGGCGGTGCCGTCCGGGGCAAAGCCGTCCTTGATGCCGTCGTGCAGGTACTTGATGTTCACACTGGCGGTGTAGGTCTGGTTGTTCTTGCAGTACCAGTACACCACCACTGTGCCCGCCATGGTCACGGCCAGCACCAGTGCAAAGAACCGCCGGAGGTAGCGCAGGATATCAAACTTTTTCAACGCTGTTCCTCCTTCCGGATCTGCCGGGCGGTGCGCACCATGCACAGGCCGAAGCACAGCACCACAAAGGCTGCCATTTCCACGATCACCCGCTTGAGGCCGATCTGCTGCACAAAGGAGCCGGCCGCATCGTTGAACACCAGGTAGTTCTGGGTCTTATAGATGATATAGGAGGCATCCGTCACCCGCAGTGCCTGCTGGATCTGATCCATGGTGGTTTCCAGTTCCTGCAGCATGGCGTTCACCGTGGTCAGGCCCGCCGGGTCGCTCATGGTCTGCATTTGCTGCACCACATACTGGGTGGTGGTGATCACATCCTGATGGGAGGTCGCCTCCGCCAGGGCACCGTCGGCGTCGCTGGCCATGGTGTCCAGCGCCGTTTTGGTGCGGGACATATAGAACTCGCGGTTCTCGTCCAGCGTGGGGATCATGACGATGGCGCTCATGCTCTCATCGTACAGGCCAATGCCCAGATTGTCGGAGTTGTAGTAGGCCATCTGCTCCTGATAGTCCAGCTGCTCGATCTGCAGCTTGTATTGCAGCATGGCCGTCAGGGAAGAAACGTCCGCCGACAGGCCGCCCCGCAGGATATAGGCCTGGATGCGCGGGATCTCGTAGTGGATCACGTTCTGGATCTGCTTGGACAAGCTCAGGAAGGTGTTGCCGGTGGTGGCGTCCTGATAGCTCTTGTTCTCGCTGACACGGGCCGTGAGGTAGCGGTCCAGCTGGTCGGCCCGCAGCGTCAGGCTCTTGAGGCGCAGATACGGCTCGGTGTCAAAGTAATCCGGCATGGTGCAGGAGAACACGCTCTGGTTCTCGCCGTAGTGCTCCATGAAATAATCCTTGTAGCTGCCGCAGAAGATCCGGAGCAGCGTGGCTGCGGTCAGGTGCTGGCAGGGTTCTTCCAGCTGCAGGCTGATGCTGCAGCTGGTGGTGATGTAGTTTTCCGAGCTGCTCACGTTGGTCACATCGGTGGGTTCCACCGTAATGGCCTTGCGCAGCTGTTCCACCGTCATCTGACCTTCCAGTCCGGCGTTGTACAGGGTGCTCTGCAGCACCTCGTCGGAGGTTAGGTCGGTAGTCGTAAACCGGGTGCGGTTGGGGTTGAGCCCATGCGATGCCTCGGAGTAGTTCAGGGTCATCTGGGCCGAGGCCACCCGGCTGCTGTCCTGATATTGTGCGGTGCACAGCAGTGCCGCGAGCAGGATGCACACCACGATCAACGGCACCCGCAGGCTCCAGAAGCGCAGCACAGCCTGTTTGAAGATCTGCTTGATCTTTGTCACCACGTCTCCGGGCCTCCTTTCAAGTTCGTTCATCTCAGTACCAGTTCACATCCACCAGAACCAGCTCCGGCGGATTGTATACGCGGGGGATCTGGTTGGAGTCGCCCAGGCCGCAGCCCACGATGAGGGGTGCCCCGCTGTCCAGCCGGTACATGCCGCCCGCATACTCCGGGAACAGCCCCTCCTCTGCGGTGTACAGCCGCCCCAGCACCGGCAGGCGGATCAGGCCGCCGTGGGTGTGCCCGGCCAGCGCCAGGTCAAAGGGCGCATCCTGCATGTAGTCCACAAAGGCCATGGGCACATGATTGATGCAGATGCGGAAGGTGTCGTACTGGCGGCTCAGGCTCTCCACACAGTCGCTGGCACCGTATTTGTAAAAGTCCTTCAGGGCACCTTCCAGCCCGATGAGCTCCACGTTGTTTTCCCCGATCTGGATGGTGCGGGTCTCATTGCGCAGCAGCTGCACCCCGGCCTCCGAAAATTTTTCGGCCAGCTGGTCATCCACCCCGCCGTAGATCATCTCGCTTTCGTGGTTGCCCAGCACCCCGTACAGCGGGGCCACATCGGCAAGGCTGCGGCACAGCGAAAGCATATTCTCATACTCCGGGTTCGGGAAGGTGACAAGGTCACCGCCCAGCAGGATCAGGTCCGGGTCCAGCTCCTGCACGGTCTGGATCAGCTCCTCGTTGTGCTCGCCGTATTCCCGCAGGTGCAGGTCCGACAAAAACAGGACCCGCAGCTTTTCCGACACATGGCTGGAGGTCACCCGGTAAAAGGTCACCTGAAAATGACTATTCGTATAATCCATGTACAGTTTCAGTCCGGCAGCTGCCACGCCGCACAGCAGCACAAAAGCCGCCAGCAGCTGCAGCAGCCGGTTCTGCCACCATCGGCGGCGTGCGCCGTCCGGCGGGGGCGTTCGTTTTATTCTTGCATGTTGCGCCATGCTCTTCTGCCTTTCCTGGTCAATGGGTCAATGATTCATCACCCGCCGGAACAGCTCCGGCGAGAGGGCAAACAGCGCTGCCTTGGCCCGGCGGCGGGGCGTGCAGGCAAACTGCAGCATCCGCAGCCGCTGCGGGCGGTAGCCCGGCAGGGTCCTGCAATCGAACCGCGCCGCGCAGTCCAGATACTTCCAGCACAGGTCATCCTGCAGGCGGCGGCGCAGCGCCCGCGGGGTCACCGTACGGTAGATCTCCGCCAGACTGTCGTAGATACGCAGCCGGTCCTGAACACGGCGGGTGCTCAACCCTTCCGCGTGCGTGATGGAACCGGCGCGGCAGTTATCGTAATAGTAGATCTCCTGCCCGGTCAGCACCACCCGCTGCGCCTGCAGCAGCACCCGCGGCGTGAACTCTTCGTCCTCGTGCAGGATACCCTTGCAGAACTGCAGGCCGTTTGTCCGCAAAAAATCGGTGCGGTACAGATGCCGCCCCACTTCCACCCGCAGGCCGCCGGTCTGCAGGCATTTCAAAAGATACTCCTTACCGGTGTAAACTGTGTGAAAGGTGAAGTTTTTTTCCACCGCTTCTTCCCAGCGGGTCATCACCGGTTCCTCGCGCAGAAAATGCGCCTTGCCGATGACCACATCGGCCCGGTCCTGCAGCGCCATCTGCAGCAGGCCGGGGCAAACGTTCTCTGCCAGCCAGTCGTCACCGTCCATGAACAGGATATACTCGCCCTGTGCATGGCACAGCCCGCAATTGCGGGCGTCCGACAGGCCGCCGTTGGGCTTGTGGAACACTGTGACCCGGCTGTCCTCCGCCGCCAGTGCGTCACACACCGCGCCGCTGTCATCGGTGCTGCCGTCATCCACGATGAGCACTTCCAGCGGCACATCCGGCTGCGCCAGCACCGAGCGGACACAGCGCTCCACATAGTCCCGGATGTTGTACACCGGGATCACGACCGAGAGCAGGCCCTCGCACATCGCTTCTTCATTCCGCATCGTGTTTTTCCTCCGTCGCTCCTTTTTTGATCGTAAGCGTGTGCAGCAGCCCGCGCAGGGTGTCCACATTGCGCCAGTCCAGCACCGCGTTCACCACAAGGAACAGCGGCAGCACCCACAGCCCGAACAACGCACCCTTCAGGCACACCATCCGGTAGCCGCCGCCATAGCAGCGGTCAAATCCCAGCAGGTACAGCAGCACAACGCAGAGCAGCCCGTTGACGCCCAGCCGCACAAAATCGCCCACCGGCGACTCTCCCAGCACTTTGGTCCGGGTAAAAAGGATCAACGCCGTATAGCGGTACAGGTGCGCCGCCAGTGTGCCGAACAGGCAGCCCGCGATGCCGAACCGCAGCACCGACACCACCGACACCAGCAGGTTGATGCCCATCTCGATCAGGGCCTGCTGCCGGGTCTCTTCAAAGCGGCCGCTGATGTTCAGCAGCATCCCCGACGGCTGCTTGGCGCTGAACAGCAGCTCCACCGCCGTGAACAGCACCAGCAGGCGGGTGTCAAGGTACTCGGCATCGGTCACACCGGACGTATACAGCGCGATGATGGGCATCAGGAACACAGCCACGGTCGTGAACAGTGCAAAGGCCGCGGAAAGGTAAAGGGCATCGTACAGCCGGTACAGCCGCTTGAACTTTTCCGGCTCCACATAGAACAGCTGCCCCAGCCGAAAGCTGATGCTGTTGACGATCGAGTAGAACAGCTTTTCGATGTTGGAGAAAAACAGCATATAAATGGTGTACACACTGGCCGACGCCAGACCGCACAGGCTGGAGATCAGGATCGTGTCGGTGTTGTTGAACACGATGCTCGTGAGCTGATGCACCAGCACCGAGCCGCGCTGGGCCAGCGCCTCCAGATTGGGGGTATCGTGCGCGTTGAGCCACGGATAGTTTTTGCGCATATAGGCCGTAAGCACCAGCACCTGGAACACCGAAGGCACGCAGTAGGTCACCTGCACCAACAGGATGCTGCGGGTAAACAACAGCGCCAGCATGCGCAGCAGGTTGCCCGCCGCCATGGTGGCCGTGGTGATGTAGGTGATCACATAGTTTTTGCCTTCCACTTCCATAAAGGAGCGGTATTTGCCCTGCACCAGATAGCTCATGATGCCCGGGATGCCGTAGAACACCACGATCAGGCTCACGGTGCCGTAGGACAGCACTGTGTTGATGCACAGGGGGTACAGCAGCGCAAACACCACCGTGACCAGCAGATACACGATACCGGTGCGGCGGTAATAGTGATGCGTGGCCGAAAAAATGCCGTTGATGGCTTTCCGGTCGCCCACGGCCACCGGAAGGTAATAGGCCTGCTGCGAGGCCAGGCCCACGCCCGCTTCCAGCAGAGTCAGACAAGAAAAGATCTGCTTGATGGTGCTGTCCAGACCGTTGAGCTCCGAACCGAAGCTGGTGAGGTACAGCCGCGGCAGCAGCAGGCCGAACAGGATCACCGACAGGTTGTACAACAGCGACGAGCACATGTTGTGCAGCACCCGGCGGCGGCTTTCGGCCGCGGTCAGGACCGGCCCGACCGGGTTTTGTGCGTTGTCCATCACACCGCACCTCCATGCGAAGGCATCGCCTTGAGCGGATCTCCGGTCACATGATGGTACACTTCTTCATACCGGTCCAGCATGATGTCATAATCAAAATTGGCCCGCACATAGTCCAGCTGCGCTTTGCTCTGCTCCGGGGTCAGCGGCTGGGCGGTGTCCCGCTCCAGTGCCCGGGCCAGACTGTCGGTGTCCTCGGTGCGGAACGCGGTGCCGTAGTCGGCGGTCACAGTGGTGTTCTCCGGGATGTCGCTCACGAGGCACTTCACCCCCAGCGACAGTGCCTCCAGCAGCGAAAGCGAAAGGCCCTCGGTATGGCTGGGCAGCACAAACAGGGCGCAGTTGCTGTACAGCTCCAGCAGCGCGTCGCCCACCACATAGCCCGTCGTGATGATGTTGGGGTTGCCCGCGATCTTCTCCTGCACCGTGGTGCAGTACTCGGTCTCCGCAAAGGGGCCGGCCAGCACCAGTTTTTTGTCCGTGTGGGCTTTCAGATAGCCCTCCACCAGGTCCAGCGGGCCCTTTTCCGGCGAGATGCGGCCCACATACAGAATGTAGCTCCCGGCTTCCAGCCCGTATTTTTCGCGAATCAGGTTGCAGGGCAGCGGCTGGCGCATCTGCACCGCATTGGGGATGAGGATGGCGGTACGATCGTACTTCTCCTGAAAATAGTTCCACTCGCTCTCCGACAGCACTACCAGATCATCCGCATACTTTGCGGCCACCCGCTCACCCAGCTTCAGGTAGGCGCTGGCAAAGCCGCCCCACTTGTCCACCTTCCAGTTCAGCCCGTGCACGGTGCACACCGTGTGCTTGCCGAACAGCTTGGCGATCACCAGCGGCACCGATGGGCCGATGGCGTGGTAGTGGATCACATCGCAGTCTCGCGTCAGGGCGTCAAAGGTGGCCAGGAACGAATAGACCATGGCATTCAGCGACGCCTTCTGAAAGGTAAAGATGCGGCGGGCCTGCACGCCCTCGGTCGTGTAAACATTGTGCCCCTTCTGCAGGCCGCGGTTGTACACCGTGACCTCATAACCGCGCCGGACCAGGCTGGCTGCCAGCCCGCCGACCATGACTTCCACACCACCCGAACGGGACGGGAAGTCCTTGTGCCCGATCATTGCCACCTTCATACCAAAATCTCCCTTTCCGTGACAGCGTTTGCTGCCGTTCTGCCGGTCGTGGCTGGCCGGCTTCTGTGTGCAACTCAATTGTAACATACCCGCAACACCTGCGCAACGTTTCCGTGCATTGTTTTTGGCATAAATCCCCGCAGAGCCTGCATTTTTCTCCATTGACCGGGCCGTACCTGCGCCAAATGTTTAACAAAGTTTAAGGCGTTCCGTGCCCCCAAATTGATTGACATACTTTTCACAGGTATGCTAAACTGTTTTTGTTGGTTCTGTGCAGATTTTTCCACAGAGCAGGGCCAAAAATCACGAAAAGACACAAGAAGAGAAAGAGAAGGAAACCACTATGAACAAGATCTCCCGCAAAGGCTTTCTGAAGATCGCCGCTGCCGCCGCCATGAGCGGTGTCACCGCCGGTGCTCTGGCTGCCTGCAATGCAGCCTCCGGCTCCACCTCCACCGCTGCTTCCGGCAGCGCTGCCGCTTCCGGTGCAACCGGCACCTACATCCCCGGCACCTATGAGGGCACTGCCGAGGGCATTTCCTCCACCGTCAAGGTCACCATGACCTTCTCCGACAGCGCCGTGACCGACGTGGTCGTGGACACCTCCGGCGAGACCGCTTCCATCGGTGCTGCTGCTGCCGACGAGCTGCGCGATCAGCTGCTGGCTGCCGGTTCTACCGAGATCGACGGCGTGTCCGGCTCCACCATCACCTCCGAGGCCGTCATGAAGGCTGCCAAGAGCTGCTATGCACAGGCCAAGGGCGAGGCCGTTGTGTCCTCCGTTCAGCTGCCCACCGGCGACGAGAACGACTGGCTGGGCACCGAACCCGACATCGACGAGGCTGCCATCACCGAGACGGTGGACACCGACATCCTCATCGTGGGCGCCGGCAACGGCGGCATGTTTGCCGCTGCCTATGCAGCCGCCAACGGCCTGAACTTCCGCATCATCGAGCAGAACGGCAACGTGCAGGACACCCGCCACTGGTACGGTGCCATCGACTCCGCCGCAGCCAAGGCTGCCGGTGAGGAGCCCTTCGACCGCGCCAAGCTGCTGAGCGAGATCTCCCGCTACGCTTCCGGCAAGTGCGACCAGCGCGTGGTCAAGACCTGGATCAACGAGTCTGCCGCCATGCACGACTTTATGCGCAGCATTCTGGAAGACAAGTACGGCTGGGTCTGCGATTTCACCTCCGGCAGCGAGGCTGCATGGCCTGCTGAGAATGCAGAGCACAACACCGACTACCTGTTCCCCGTAGAGGAGCACAACTACATGGCCAGCGAGCGGGAATCCGGTCTGGCCCGCAACGAGCTGCTGCTGCAGTACATCCAGGAGCTGGGCTACGGCGTAGACTTTAAGACCAGCCTGGCTAAGCTGGAAAAGAACGCCGAGGGCCGCATCACCGGCATCATCGCCCAGAACAT
>ENA-USUK01001175-USUK01001175.1-human-gut-metagenome-genome-assembly--contig:-NODE-1175-length-20319-cov-4.912113_pt1 | contig 20319 bp, 15 predicted proteins | sample MGYA00250062_ERZ773400 | MGnify/ENA primary metagenome ERZ773400 (study PRJEB29103, sample SAMN06111961) | human gut metagenome | biome: human gut; feature: ankylosing spondylitis patient; material... | reverse complement strand
GGTCCAGCAGATACTGGATGGTGGGCAGGGCGGCGCGGATGCGCTTGTCATCGGTGATGACGCCGCTGCCGTCCTTGGCCATGGGCACGTTGAAATCGCAGCGCAGCAGGACCTTTTTGCCCTTCACGTCCACGTCCTTCACGGTCTTTTTGTTGTAATTCATGTTTGGGAACCCCTTTCCGTAGTACAAGATGAAAAGTCCATATGTAATATGTAAGGAATCGAGATCGGGTGTTATTCCTCCGCCGCCATGCTGCCCACGCCGGACAGACTGGGGAACCCGTTCTGCTTCAGCGCTTCATAGGTCAGGATGGCCACAGAGTTTGCCAGGTTCAGACTTCTGGCATCCTCCCGCATGGGGATGCGGATGCAGCGGCTGCGGTATTTTTCCCGCAGCCACTCGGGCAGTCCGGCGGTCTCCTTGCCGAACATCAGCCAGCAGTCGGGGGAAAAGCGTGCCTGGGAATAGTCTCTTGGGGCTTTGGTCGTGGCCAGCCACACATCGGGCTGGGGATGCAGGGAGAAAAAGTGCTCGATGTTGTCATACACCGTCAGGTCCACCATGTGCCAGTAGTCCAGTCCCGCCCGGCGCACCGCCTTTTCGCTGATGTCAAAGCCCAGGGGGCGGATGAGATGCAGCCGGCTTCGGGTGGCGGCGCAGGTGCGGGCGATATTGCCGCAGTTCTGGGGAATCTCCGGCTCCACCAATACGATATTCAGCACGGAGCCGCTCCCTCCCTTCCCGCCCCTGCGGGCGCATCGTTTCATCGATTCATGTATTGTAATGCAATCCGCAAAAAAATGCAACTATAACTTGCAGAATCCACATATTTTTTCTTAAAAATATAAAATTTTCCTTCGCTTCACCGCAAAAACCGTCGCTTTTTGCGGCTCCCTCTCCTCCATGAGAGAGATTTCCTGCCCTGAGAAAAATTATTGCCGGGAAAATATGTGAAAATACTGGATTTCTTTGTAAAGTCTGTTATAATAGAGGCAGTATGCAGAGAGGGGGAGGATTCCCATGGATCGTAGTGTGGTATTTTTGGATCTGAAGGGCGGCTGCGCCCCCTGTGACAAACCGCTGATGCTGCGGCCGATCCTGTTTTGCCCGGTACTGACCTGGGTGGCACAGGAGTTGACGGTCTGCGGCGCTCAGCGGTTTTTTATTGTGTGTGACGAGGCGTGGCAGGACGAGGTACGGGAGGTCATGGAGGGCTTCGACACCCGGCTGTTCGCCTCCGCTCAGGAGGCGCTGGCCGATGCAGAGGGTGAGGTCATCGTAGTCCCCGGCCCCGTGGTGCCGGTGTACGGCCCGGAGGACAGCCGCAGCGTATACGCCGCCGAGGTCGGGACGCTGAAGGCTCGTCTGGAGAGCGGCATCCCTCTGACGGACTGCCCGGCGGAGGCCTGCGGCATCCGCAGTTTGTGGCAGACGCAGGCGCTGCCGCCGGTATTCCGCCCGGTGGCAGATGAGGCGGCGCTCAGTGCCGCCATGCCGGATGCCCGTGAGCTGCTGCTGCGGCGCATGACGGGCGTCACCGTCGTAGACCCCGCCACGACCTATATCGATCCCCGCTGCTCCATCGCTCCCGGCGTGACCCTGCTGCCGGGCACTATCCTCCGGGGCCATACCGCCATCGGCTCCGGCTGCGAGATCGGCCCCAACGCCATGGTGCGGGACTGCATCGTGGGAAAGGACACCACCATCAACGCCTCGCAGGTCAATGAGAGCACCATCGGCAGTCACACCACCGTGGGGCCCTTCACCTATGTCCGGCCCAACTGCCGTATCGGTGACCACTGCCGGGTAGGGGACTTCGTGGAGGTGAAGAACTCCGTCATCGGAGACGGCACCAAGATCAGCCACCTGACCTATGTGGGCGACAGCGACGTGGGACAGCGGGTGAACTTCGGCTGCGGCACCGTCACCACCAACTATGACGGCCACAAAAAGCACCGCTGCACCATTGGCGACGATGTGTTCCTGGGCTGCAACACCAACCTCATCGCCCCCGTCACCGTGGAGGACCGGGCCTACACCGCCGCCGGATCCACCGTTACCGACGACGTGCCGGAGGGCGCTCTGGCTATCGCCCGTCAGCGCCAGACCAACATCCGGGGCTGGGCGGACCGGCTGCGGAAAACCTGGAAGAAATAACGTGAGTTACGACGGCAGTCGTCTCAATATACCTGCACCAAGAGAGAGAAATTTTTGGAATATGATAGAAAGCGAGTGTGTAAAACAATGATTTCTCATGGCAAGGACATCAAGCTCTTCACCGGCAACTCCAATCCGGCGCTGGCGGAGGAGATCTGCAAGCTTATCGGCACCAAGCTGGGTGAGGCCGAGGTCAAGTCGTTCGCTGACGGCGAGGCCTCCGTCTCCCTGTATGAGTCTGTCCGAGGCAGCGATGTGTTCCTCATCAACTCCACCTGCAAGCCCGTCAACGACAGTCTCATGGAGCTGCTCATTATGATCGACGCCTGCAAGCGGGCCTCCGCCGGTCGTGTCACCGCTGTGATCCCCTACTTCGGCTATGCCCGTCAGGATCGCAAGGCCAAGAGCCGCGATCCCATCTCCGCCAAGCTGGTGGCCAATATGCTCACCGCCGCCGGAGCGGACCGTGTGCTGACCATGGACCTCCACGCCAGCCAGATCCAGGGCTTCTTTGACATCCCTGTGGACAACCTGCTGGGCAACCCGGTTTTCGTGGACTACTATGCCAAGAAGTTCGGCTCCAAGGCCGAGGATATGGTGGTGGTGTCCCCGGATGTGGGTTCCGTGGCCCGTGCCCGGACCTTCGCCCAGAAGCTGCATATGAACCTTGCCATCGTGGATAAGCGCCGCCAGAAGGCCAACCAGTGCGAGGTGATGAACGTCATCGGCGACGTGGCCGGCAAGGACTGCATCCTCTTTGACGACATGGTGGATACCGCCGGTTCCCTCTGCAACGCCGCCAAGGCCATCGTGGAGGTGGGTGGTGCCAACCGTGTGTTTGCCTGCGCCAGCCACGGTGTGCTGTCCGGCCCCGCTCTGGAGCGGCTGGAGGCCAGCTGCATCGAGGAGCTGGCGCTGCTGAACACCATTCCGGAGTCCATGGGCGAGGGGTGCAGCAAGATCAAGTATCTGTCCGTGGCCCCCATGTTTGCCGAGGCCATCGAGCGCATCTATCAGGAGATCTCCATTGCCAAGCTGTTCAACTGAGCGAGCTTGTGAGAAACAGGCGGGTGAGGATCACCCGCCTGTTTTTTTGTGGGGAGGCAAAGCAGGGAAATACTCTTCTCCACTTGAGATGTCCCCCACGCAAAAAGGAACGTGCCATGGCACGTTCCTTTTTGCTAATCATTTTCTTGCTTCAGCTGTTATTCTCCCGTTTCGGCTGCTTCCCTGTTTCAGCCACTGCCCCTTGCTTTGTCCGTCAGGGACGGGGCTGCTGCTGGGTGATGCAATGGATATTGCCGCCGCCGAAGGCCACCTCACGGGTCTGCACGCCCACCACCTCACGGTCCGGGAACATCTCCTGCACCTGCCGCACTGCCAGAGCGTCGTTCTCGTCGCCGTACTGGGGCAGGATCACACCGCCGTTGACGATGAGAAAATTCATATACGAAGCAATACTCACCTCGCCGTTTTCACGGGGGACGGTACCCTCCACGGCGTCGATGGTCTCGGCGCCCTCCAGTCGGCAGGGCTCACGGGTCAGGCACAGCTTATGCACCTTCAGCCGCCGGCCCTTGGCGTCGGTGGCCTGAGACAGGGTGCGGTAGGCGTCCTGCGCCGCCTGATAGAAGGGGTTGTCCTTGTCCTCCGTCCAAATACAGGCCACCTCCCCCGGCGCCACGAAGCAGGCCACATCGTCGATATGGCCGTTGGTCTCGTCGGGGTCGATGCCATCCCGGAGCCACAGCACCTTCTCGCAGCCCAGATACTGGCACAGCTTCTCCTCGATCTCCGCCTTGGACAGATCGGGATTCCGGCCGGGGGACAGCAGGCACATCTCCGTGGTCAGCACGGTACCCTCGCCGTCCACATGGATGGAGCCGCCCTCCAGCACGAAGCCCTCCGTGCGGTAGGAGTCCACGTCCGCCATCTCACAGATCTTCTGCGCCACCTGATCGTCCTTGTCCCACGGGAAGTACAGGCCGTCGTACAGGCCGCCCCATGCGTTGAAGGTCCAGTCCACCGCCCGCAGGCCGCCCTGACCGTTTACCAGAAAGGTGGGGCCGCAGTCCCGGACCCATGCGTCGTTGGAGGACACCTCCACCACCCGGATCTCCTCCGGAAGGCGGGCCCGTGCATTCTGATACTGTCCGGCGCTGACGCACATGGTGACCTTTTCAAACCGGGCAATGGCACGGGCCACCTGACAGAAGGTCTCCTGAGCAGGCTTGGCTCCGCTGCGCCAGTTGTCGTTGCGCTCCGGCCAGAGCATCCACACCCCGTCCTGGGGTTCAAATTCCGCAGGCATCCGGTAGCCGTCCGCCTTGGGGGTAGAGCCGATGATACGTTTTGCCATATGATGCTTCCTCCTGCAATCAGTGTTGGGGCCGCCGGGCCGCTATGAGCACCTCGCCCAGCAGCACGCTCAGCACGGAGCCGACGGTGATGGGCAGCACGCCGGTGAGTGTCTCCCGATTCCACGACAGCGGCACGGCGGTAAAGATGATGGATAGAATGATCAGGGCCATAGGCACATAGGCCAGCCACTTCAGAAAGCCGCTGCGGCCCGGCACCCGGAAGGGGCGCTCCCGGTCCGGGAATTTCCGCCGCAGGGTCAGAAACGCCGGAAACACCGGCAGATAGCTCAGCAGCAGCATCACCAGATTCAGGGCGAAGAAGCTCCAGAACAGGGACGAGTCAGGGCTGAGCCGCTCCATCACCGCCCCCAGCAGGCACACGGCAGAGGCCACGATGCCGCTGGTGACGGCGGAACCCACGGGCATATCGTTGCGCTTCCAGCGCCGGGCGAACACCGCCGGCATATCGCCCCGGTCGGCGGCGTAGGCGGCGGTGGAGTTGACGCCCATGGACCATGAGATCATATTACCAAAAAGCGTCACCAAAAATAAGAGGGCCACCACCCGCACCAGCGTACCGCCGGCCCCGCCGGTCATCAGGGACACGGCATCGATGAGACCGGAATCCGGAATGATGTCCCGTACCGGCACGGCGGCGCCGATGCCGAAGGCGGAGAACAGGTAGATGGCGGCGATGACGATGCCGCCGGTGACGATGGCCTGCGGGATCTGCCGCCGGGGGGCCTGCATATTGTCGGCGTAGGTGCAGACCACCTCGAAGCCCAGAAAGTTAAAGAGAATGACGGAGATATAGGACAGGCTGTTCAGGTCGAAGGACGGCAGGAAGGTCCGGGCCTCCATATTATTGACGAAGCCGTTTTTCGACACGTACACGATGCCCAGCACCCCCACCGTCAGCGCCAGCAGGATCTTGATGGCGGCACTGAGGTTCAGGATCAGGATGCTGTCGCACACCGGATAGGCGGCGATCCATGTGACGATCCAGATGAAGGCCAGCTGGATCACCAGCGACCACACCGGGCCGATGCGCCCGCCGAAGATCACCTCCAGCAGCTCCGGGCATACCACCGCCAGAGACGCCATCCACAGCGGGAAATTGATCCAGTAGTACCATGAGGCCCGTGCGCCCCAGCGGGTGCCGGGATAGGCGGTCTGGATCCAGTCGTACAGGCCGCCGTCACCGGGAAAGGCCGTCCCCAGCTCCGAGGCGATGAGGCCGTAGGGCAGCAGGAACGCTGCGATCATGAACAGCCACCAGAAGTACTGGCTGTTGCCGATGGAGGCCACCGGCGCCGCCGCCTCCGCCACGAATACCACGCAAATGACGGACAGGATCACATCCGCCAAGCGGAATTTTCTGCGGTTTTCCATAGGCCGTCAGCAGTAGATGCGGTCCTGCAGGAACCGCTCCAGCGTGTCCCGTGCAGCGGCGCTCTCCAGCTCCGTGTGCTCCGGGCGGCAGCGGGTGAAGTAGACCAGCAGGCCCCGCATGGCCGTCAGGCGGTTGCCGGCCTGCTCCCAGCACAGGGAGGAGGCGGAGTCCGCCACCTCATCCGTCACGTCCTCGCCACGGGTGGCCGGCAGGCAGTGGAGGAACTTGCAGCCGATGGCTCCCAGCGCCATCAGCTCCCGGTTCACCTGATAGTCGTGGAACACCTGCACCCGCTCCTCCTTGGGCATCTCATTTTCGTACAGGCCGTACCACACGTCGGTGTAGATGAAATCGGCGTCCCGGACGGCGGAGCGGTCATCCGTCACCAGCCAGCTGCCGCCGGAGAGCTGGCAGTTGCGCTCTAAAATGGTCTGATGCTTCTCCGTCAGCTGGTGGCCCGCCGGGCCGTAGTGGACGAAGTGCATCCCCAGCTTGGTGGTGATGAAGCCCAGCGAGGCACAGACCTGCGTGCCGTCCCCCACGAACACCACCTTCACGTCCTTCAGGCGCTTGCCCTGGGGCAGATGCTCGAAGATGGTACACATATCCCCGATCTCCTGCGTGGGGTGGTTGTAGTCGGACATTCCGTTGAGCACCGGGATGGTGCAGGACTGGGCCAGCTCCACGACGGTCCGATGCTCGATGACACGGGCCATCACCACATCCACCAGACGGGACAGCACCTTGCCGGTATCCCCAATGGTCTCGTGGCCTCCCAGCTGGATCATTCCCGGCCCCAGATACTGGGCGTGGCCGCCCATCTGGCTCATGGCTGTCTCGAAGGAGACACGGGTACGGGTGGAGGACTGCTGGAAGATCATGCCCAGTGTCATGTCCTGCATCAGGGGCGGATAGTACCCGCTGCGGACGGCCCGCTTGATGGCAAGGCTCAGCTCGATCATATCCACCAGCTGCTCCCGTGTGAACTCATTTGTGTCGATGAAATCTTTCACCATAGCTTGCGCTACCTCCTGCGTCATAAAATGGAAACGCCCATAGTTTGCGCCGCAGGAAGCGGAATATGTACGCCATGATGTCCTCTTTTGCAATTTCCCCTTGTTATCTGCGGATAAATGCGATATAATGCTCTGTATTAGTATCAATCGTATCATCGGGCAGTCTGCCCTTTATCCTGAACGGAAAGGAAGAATACTATGATTAAGGTCCAGTCCCAGCGGGGCGAGATCAGTATCAGCAGCGCCGTATTCACCAGCATCACCGGCGCCGCCGCTACCAACTGCTTCGGCGTCAAGGGCATGGCCTACCGCAGCATGACGGACGGCTTGGTCCATCTGCTGCGCCGGGAAGCCATGAGCAAGGGCGTAAAGGTCACCTATAACGAGGACGGCACGGTGTCCATCGAGCTGCACATCATCGTGGAGAACGGTGTGAATATCGCCACGGTATGCCGCTCCATTATGGGCGAGGTCAAATATGTGGTCACCAAAAATACCGGCGTGGAGGTCCGTGAAGTGAATGTCTTTGTGGACTCCATCACCGTGTGATGAACGTCGGTAGGAGGAGAAGCAAGAGCATGACAGAAAAAATCAGCGGCGGCGCCTTCAAGCAGATGGTCGCCTTCGGCGCCGCCTGTATCACCCGTGAAAAGCAGGCCATCAACGACCTGAACGTTTTCCCCGTGCCGGACGGCGATACCGGCACCAATATGAGCCTTACCATCCAGACCGCTGCGGCGGAGCTGAAAAAGTGCGAGCCCGCCACGGTGGGCGAGGCCGCCAAGATCACTGCCAGCGCCCTGCTGCGGGGCGCCCGTGGTAACTCCGGTGTTATCCTGTCCCTGCTGTTCCGGGGACTCTCCAAGTCCGCCAAGGGGTTGGAGGAGATGGACGGTGTACAGCTGGCGGCGGCCATGTCCGAGGGCGTGACCACGGCCTACGGCGCCGTGATGAAACCCGCCGAGGGTACGGTGCTGACGGTATCCCGTCTGGCGGCGGCCAGAGCTGAGGAGGCAGCGCAGGAGCAGAACTGCGCCGAATATGTGCTGGCGGAGGCCATTGCCACGGGCTATGAGACGCTGGCCGAGACCACAGAGATGAACCCGGTGCTGAAAAAGGCCGGGGTAGTGGATGCCGGCGGCAAGGGCTACCTCATCATTCTGGAGGGGATGCTCAGCAGCCTGCGGGGCGAGCCCATGCCGGAGGTGGAGGAGGAGCCGGAGCACGACAAGGCGGACTTTGCCGCCATCGGAGACGAGGACATCACCTTCGCCTTCGACACGGTGTTCATCGTCCGCAAGAACGATCCCAACGTGGATCTGGCCCCCTTCCGGGCCTATCTGGACAGCATCGGTGACAGTCTGGTCATCGGCGAGGACGACGAGTCCTTCAAGGTCCATGTTCACACCGACACCCCCGGCGAGGCCCTGATGGCGGCCCAGCGATACGGTACGCTGGAGTTGGCCAAGATCGAGAATATGCGGACCCAGGCCGCCGATCTGGCAGCGGGCCGCAAGGCCCAGAGCACCGACGATCTGGACGCCATCGAGGCGGAGCTGGAGCAGGCCGAGCAGGCGGAGGTCCCCGCCGAGAAGCGCTACGGCTTTCTGGCGGTATGCGCCGGAGACGGACTGGCGGCAGCCTTCCGGGATCTGGGCGTGGACCGGGTGGTATCCGGCGGCCAGACCATGAATCCCTCTACGGAGGCCATTCTGCGGGAGGTGAACCACACCCCCAGCGAGATCGTGTTCGTGCTGCCCAACAACAAGAACATCGTCATGGCAGCCCAGCAGTGCGTGGGGCTGACAGAGAAGCAGGTCATCGTGGTACCCACCCACAGCATCCCTCAGGGCATCAGCGCCATGATGAGCGTGGACACGGCGGAGGAGGATCCACAGGCTATTCTTGCGGCCATGACCGAGGCGGCCGCCGCTGTCACCACGGCCCAGATCACCTATGCCGCCCGCAACTCCGACTTCGACGGCTTCGCCATCAACGAGGGCGACTATCTGGCCCTGCTGGACGGCAAGCTCTTCGGCACGGAGCGGGACATCACCTCCCTGCTGACCCGACTGGCGGCGCTGGCGGCGGAGCGGGAGGCGGCCTTCGTCACCCTGTTCTACGGCGAGGGCGTATCGCAGGAGGAGGCCGAGGCGGCGCAGGCCCTGTTCACCAAGGCCTGCCCGGAGACGGAGATCTCCCTCCTCAGCGGCGGTCAGCCGGTGTACTACTACACCATCTCCATCGAGTAAAACCGAGTCTATCGCACCGAAGCATTCCCCGGACAGGACACTGTCCGGGGAATTTTTTCTGCCGGGCGGGGCTTTGGGTTTCCCCGGCAGTGGCCGGCATTTTCCGGCAAATGATTTTTCGGTGTGATATTGCAAAATGGTCGCCCTTGTGTTATGATGAGGAGGATAACGTTCCAGCCATTGAACTGGACTCCGTTTCTTTTTCAGCAGACGGTCCCGTCCCTGTGAGGGGACAGGTGGAATAGGGTGCAAATCCCTGCGAGTGGGTCACTGTGAAGCCCTCCCGACGGCAAGTCCGGCGGGGCGGATAAGTCAGATACACCGGGCCGTCCGCTGCGGTACCTGCCTACACCGGGACTGCCTGCACAAAGAGAACGCCCTTTTATGCGTCCGTGCTGCCGAACCGGCGGCACGGACGCTTTTGCTTTGTGCCATCAGCAAAAGCCGCCCCCGGCCACGGGGGTCCGTACGGCAGACAAGAAAATCCCATCGGAGAGGAGGTGAGGGCTGCGGCCTGCACGCAGGGCCGCCGATCCCGACTGACACCACGACATATTTGAGAAAAGGAGAAACGAAATGCAGACAAAGAGCACGTCGTACGGAAAGAAGCTCCTTGCGCTGATGCTGTCCCTGCTGATGCTGGTGAGCGTCCTGCCGGTCTCGGCCTGGGCCGCTGCCGATGCAAAGCCCGAGAAGATCACTCTGGTGGGCAGCAGCGATGCGCTGGAGTACGAATTCTCTAGGTATGTGGAGTATACCGCATCCTTTGAGAATATCCCCCTTTACAAGGTTTATGTTCCCACCGGCACCAAGACGGTCCAGCTCTACGGGACGGTCTATGTAAACACCTCCTCCGGCAGCAGCTATGTCAGTGAGGCGGATTTTGCCGAGTGGATGCCCGGCTTCGAGTATTGGGACCCCGCCGCGGTAGGCTCCTCGGCCCCCTATACCATCGAGACCCGCACAGGCAGTAACCAGACAAAGAACCTGTCCTATGTCAAAACGGCCAGCGGCTGGGCCAATGGCAGCAATTCCTATCTGCTGGAGTTCGTGGAGAAGGACGACTCTCCCGCCGCCCCAGCCCCCGTTCTGACGGCGGATCTGTCCACGGCGGCTGTCACCTACACCTGCGGCGATACGGCCAATGCTCTGGCGGTGCAGGCCACCGGCAGCGGCACCCTGAGCTATCAGTGGCAGGTGAGCACCACCTCCGCCGCCGACGGCTTCGAGGACATCACCGATGCCACCCAGAGCAGCTATACCCCCTCCACCGAGGCACCGGGCAGCTTCTGGTACCGTGTGGTGGTCACCAACACCGTGGCGGGCAACAAGCCCACCAGTGTCACCAGCGCCGTGGCTCCCGTGACGGTCAACGTTCCGGAGGGGATGCGGCAGGTGAAGATCATCACCTCCCAGGGCCGGGGTACCGGCATGACCCTGACCCTGAAGGATGCTGCGGGCCGGCCCGTATCCATCCCCGCAGACACCAGCGGCGACTACACCGTATATGAGTTTCTGACGGCTCCCGGCGTCTATACCTATGAGGCACGGGACACTGTGCGGGGCAGCGAATATCTCCTTGGCACAGGCACCCTCACCGTCACCGAGGGTACCGGTGAGCAGACCTTCGAGCTGTATCTGGTCTATGTCTACGCCGTCAAGAGCGGCTGGACGGCAGACGACTTCACCACCGAGGTCAAGGCCGCCGACGGCACCGTGATGACTCCCGGCAAGCCCCATCAGTTCGCCAGCTATGTGGGCTATCCCTATCTCATGGTTCCCGGCACCTACACCTGGTCCATCCAGCCCTCCGAGGCCAGAGCGGCAGAGGGCTATCAGGCCACTCAGCCTGCCCGCGAGACGCTGAAGACTGCCTCAGGCGCCGCCTTGTGGAGCGCCACCCCGACCCAGATCGTAAACACTGACTTCGTGGTCCCCAAGGGCGCTCATGTCGTTATGACCGGCATTCCCTCCACCACCTATGGGCAGGGTGCTCTCGTTGCCGCCAGCGCCGATCTCACCGGTGACGACAGCGATGTCTACACCTTCCGGCTGGTAGCCGGCAGCAGCTACATCTACCGGGCCACCGGCGATGGGCTTGTCACTAACGCCAGTATGTTCAAGTTCGACGGCAGCACCAGCCGTTATGACCTGACGAAAACCATGACCGGCGATCCCAAGGCCATTCTCCGGGACGAGAAGAGTGACGCGGCGGATATCCGCCTCAACGGTGTGGACTACACCGGCAGCGTCGCCCTGACCGTGGGCGGCATGAAGCAGCTGCGCCCCCTGCGTATGTTCCAGATCGCCAACAACAGCAGCACCGGCATGAAAGGCTCTACGCTGGAGCCTGTGTTCCACTACACGGCACTGGATGTGGATGGCACCAATGTGGTCAGCGTGGATGACAGCGGCCGCATCACCGCCAACAGCGCCGGTACGGCCATTGTTCTGGTGACCTATGACGCCATGTATGTAGCGGATTCCGGCTGGTCCATCAACAAGAACAAGACCTTTGGCGCCATCTGGCCGGAAAACACCGGCGTGGTGGTGGTGGAGGTAGGCAAGAACGCCGCCACTGGCCCGGATGCCAACATGACCATCAACAACGGTGACCGGAAGGTCGCCGGTAACAAGCTAGATGCCGAGGCAGACGTGCTGTACTACACCGGCGATGACGGTTGCCAGTACACCTTCCGGCCCGCCGCCGGCAGCACCGTTACCCTGCTGCGCCCCACCCTCACCGAGACGGCCATGACCTACACCGGCGGCTTCGGCACCGACGGCGTGACCACCAAGGGCGGCGACGTGACTCTGACTCTCACCGAGGGCAAAAACATCGTCAAAATCAGCAAGGATGGCGCCGACACCTATCAGGTCATCACCGTGAAGAAGGCCGGGGTAGTCATCACCAACAAGACCGACCCCACCCGTGATATCCTGCCCGGCGACACCGTCACCGTGCAGCTCACCGGTGTGTATCACCCCGCCAACACCATGGCGAACCTGTATAACCTCTACGCCTACGTCTCTTACACCGATCCCGGCAGCGATGATACCGTCACCGGCTATAAGAACCTCTTCCAGCGTCACCTCTTCGACCGGGCGGACGGCAACGACTGCCGCACCGTGGAGGTAAAGATCCCCGCCAACTGGGATGCCGATGAGCCCTATGTCCTGACGGACGGCGTTCTCAACTTTTACGGCAACGGCAAGGATATCGGCTCTCACCGCAATTCCCTGCCCGATCTCTCCACCAACGTTCCCTATATCGGCAGCTACAGCAGCTTTGCACTGGGCGCCCTGCCGGATATCACCATCCCTGTGGTCAAGCCCAATACGGCGGACGTCACCTTCTCCGTGAAGGATGACTCCGGAAACGCCATCAACAGCTGCACCATCCAGCTGACCAACAGCAGCAACGATACCGTCACCATCAACGCCACCGCTGCCTCCGCCACCCGCACGCTGGCCAGCGGCAAGTGGAGCTATGTAGTCACCAAGGAGGGCTATCTGCCCGCTAAGGGTACACTGACCGTGGTGGGCGGTGAGGATCAGGCCGTGAATGTGGAGCTGCCTCTGGTCACTGCCATTCAGGTCAAGACTCTGCCCAAGAAAACCGTTTATACCGAGGGCGACACGCTGAATACCGCCGGTCTGGTGGTGCAGGCTGTCACCAGAAACGGCGCTTCCACCCTGTCCGCCGACCAGTACACCCTCTCCCCCACCCTGCTGAAAACCGTGGGGCAGCAGACCATCACCGTGACCTTCGGTCAGCTCACCACCACCTTTGAGGTGACGGTGCGTGAGGATATCGTCACGCTGGAGACCACGCTGGAGGATGGCATCACCCAGCGCAACTCCCGCATGACCTTCGACGTCTTTGCCAAGGACGGCGACGGCAACAAGCTGCCTGCCAGCGAGGTAACGGTGCTCCTCAACGGTGATCCGGTGTCCGTCAACTGGGACGATGACACCAAGACCAGCTATACCCTGCACTTTACCAAGGAGGGCGTCAACACCGTCGTTGTCAAGGCCCACAAGGCCTCTCTGACCTACACCATCACCTATGTGAAGGCCGAGCCCGGTGATGTGGTGGGCAAGGCCGTGTTCACCGTGGAGGCCCTGTCTCTGGGCGGCGGCTACATCATCGAGCCCTGCTATGTGGACATCATCGAGGGCGAGAACGCTGCTCAGGCGCTGGCCCGTCTGCTGGAGGAAAGAGGCTTTACCTACAGCAACACCGGCTCTCTGGAGAGCGGCTTCTATCTGTCCCACATCCAGGGCGATGCGCTGGCGGGCATTGATCCCACCGGCGACAGCATCCCCCAGGCCCTGCGGGAGAAGCTGGAGGAGAAGAACTTCGATATCCAGACCCGGACGGACGAGACCAGTCTGGGTGAATTCGACTACACCAGCGCCTCCGGTTGGATGTACTGCCTGAAGAACGTATTCCCCAACGTGGGCTTTGCCGATTCCTATCTGTCCGAGGGCGACGTGGTGCGTGTGCAGTTCACGGTGGCCTACGGCTCCGACATCGGCGGCGGCTTTGCCATGGGCTCCGGCGACAGTGCCGGTTACTTTGACATGGCCAACAAAGACGTTTTGACCCGCCGTGTAGCGGCCATCAACGCCGAGATCGAGGCGAACCCCTACTATCTGGAGCAGAACTGCCTGACCAAGGCCTATGACGCCGCTATGGACGTGCTGACCACTCTGTACGTCTCTCAGGCCGACGTGGATGCCGCTTTGGCGGATCTGCCCGATCCCCCTGTGGGTCACCAGCTGACCGCTGTGGAGAAGGTTCCTGCCACCTGCGAGACCGCCGGCGTGGAGGCTTACTGGAAGTGCTCCGTCTGCGGCAAGCTGTTCAGCGATGCCGAGGGCAAGACCGAGACGACGCTGGAGAAGCTGGCTATCCCCGCCACCGGTCATGCCTATGGCACCCCGGTGTGGAAGTGGACGGATGACTTCAAGGCCACTGCCACCTTTACCTGCGCCAACAACGACGCTCATGTGGAGAACGTGACGGCCATCGTCACCAACGCCGTGACCACCGAGGCCACCTGCGAGGCCGACGGCGTTCGCACCTATACCGCTAAGGTCACCTTCGAGGGCAAGGAGTACACCGACACCAAGACGGAGGTCATCCCCGCCACCGGCCATGCCTATGGCACCCCGGTGTGGAAGTGGACGGATGATTTCAAGGCCACTGCCACCTTCACCTGCACCAACGATGCCACCCATGTGGAAAACGTCACGGCAGAGGTGACCAGCGCTGTCACCACACCCGCCGCTTGCGAGACCACCGGCGTCCGCACCTATACCGCTAAGGTCACCTTCGAGGGTAAGGAGTATACCTCCAGCAAGACCGAGGTCATTCCCGCCACCGGTCATGCTTACGGCGAGCCGGTGTGGAAGTGGAACGATGATTTCACCGCTTCTGCCACCTTTACTTGCGGCAATGATGCTTCCCATGTGAAAAACGTCACGGCAGAGGTGACCAGCGCTGTCACCACGCCCGCCGCTTGCGAGGCCGACGGCGTTCGCACCTACACCGCCAAGGTCACCTTCGAGGACAAGGAGTACACCGACACCAAGACGGAGGTCATCCCCGCTACCAGCCACGACACGGAGCTGGTGGGTGCCAAGGATGTCACCTGCACCGAGGACGGCTACACCGGCGACGAGGTCTGCAAGGTCTGCGGCGTCACGGTGAAGCAGGGCGAGGTGCTGCCCGCTCTGGGCCACGACTACAAGGATGGCAAGTGCAGCCGCTGCGGCGCTGAGGAGCCTACCACTCCCGTGGAGCCCGGCAAGCCCGCCACCGGCGACAGCAGCACTCTGGTGCTGTGGCTGGCTCTGCTGGCCGTCTCCGGTATGGCTGTGACGGTCATTCCCTCCCGCAAAAAGCGCAGCCGGTAACAAACAATCACTGGCTGACTCATTCACCGGGGAAGCTGCCTGCGGGCAGCTTCCTCGGCTTTTTATCTCCTTGTATACGCCGGGCAGTTGTGCATCCCAGCGCACAAGGCCCAAAATTTTCGAGTGACAAGCTGTTTGAATTGTGATATAGTGATCGTACCACCGATGGACAAGGACGGATGCAGATCCGCCCTTGTTCCGCTATGATATGATCGCAGCGTGGGGCCGGGACAGAGCACCGCACCCCTATAGAGGAGGCTGATTATGAGAGAGATCGCACACATCCGGGCCACGATGCTGGGGCGGTTTGCCCTGCAGCAGACCGGCATGAAGGAGCCCCGGATGGTCAGTCTCGCCGGCCGTTCCGGACGGCTGTGGACGCTGGTGGCCTACCTGATCCTGCACCGGGATCGGGGCATCCCCGCTCAGGAGCTCATCGACCTTCTGTGGCCCGACGGCAGCGGCAGCAATCCTGCCAGCACTCTGCAAAATAACGCCAGCCGGGCACGCAACGCCATGGCTACACTGGGCTTTTCCGACACCAAGGGCATGATTCGCTACGAAAACGGCCTGTACCGCTGGGTTCCCGGGACCGATACATGGCTGGACGTGGATGTCTTTGAGGATCTGGCCCGCCGGGCGCTGGAGACCTCCGACCCGGAGGAGCTCCGGACACTGGGCCGGGAGGCCGCCGATCTGTATCAGGGGGATTTTCTGCCGGATGCGGCCGACGAGCTGTGGTGTGCCGATCTTCACGCCTACTATCGCTCCCTGTTCGTGCGGCTGTTCCGCAGACTGGTGCAAGAGCTGATGAGGACTCAGGAGTACGCCGAGGCGGCGGCCCTGTGCGCCCAAGCGGTGCATCTGGACCCTCTGTCGGAGGAGTTCAATCTGCTGCTGATGCAGAATCTCACCCGCAGCCATCAGGCCCAGCAGGCGCTGGACCACTACGAGGCCCTGCAAAAGCTGTATCAGGAGAGTTACGGCCTGACCCCCTCCCCGGAGCTGGAGGCCGCCCGCCTCACCGCCTCGCAGGAACTGTACGGCGGCGGCATGGGGCCGGCGGCTCTGGAGACCTTCCTGCTGGCCGGTGACGGCGAGAGCAGGGCGCTGGCCTGCGACAACGGTACCTTTCGGGAGATCGTGCTGCTGTACCTGCGTTCCATGCGCCGTGACCCCGACCTGAAGGCCCAGCTGCTGATGCTGTGTCTGGAGGGCTGGGAGGCGCAGCCGGAGAAAAATGCCGTCTATATGCAGCAGATGAAGCTGATCCTGCAGGGCTGCCTGCGCTCCGGCGACCCCTTCACTCAGATTGGCGCCGGGCAATACTGGGTACTGCTGCCGGGCGCCGGGTCGGAGACCCATAGCGCCATCGCTCAGCGGCTCCAGCAGGCGATGCACCAGCGTTTTGCCCAAAGCAGCGCCGTCTTTCGGACTCGGGCCATCGATCTGCGGGGCATGGTCCATCTGGCCGAACCCAAAGACTGACACCCCACCGGACGGCTCCGCCGCCGATTTCAGAAAGGATGGATCGCTCCATGCAAGAAAACCGAAGCATTGCGCCGGGTCTGGGGGCCTTTCGCCTGACGCTCCAGAACCGGGAGAACGGCTTTTGCGGCTATGTGTACAGCGCCGCTCTGGGCTGCCGGGCGGAGTTCACCAGTCTGGCCCGGCTCATCGTCCTGCTGGAGGAGTGGATGAACACCGCCACCGACAGTCCCGTGCCGGAAAAGCCCTCCGCTGCGGCGGCCCCCGCCGATGTGGAGCTGGAGGTCCGGCTGCGCCAGCATTACAGCTGGCAGGGGCAGCTCCGTGACCTGAAGGGCGGCGCCGTTTTCCCCTTCCACAGCGTGTTGGAGCTGCTTTTGCAGCTGGAGGCGCTGCTGGAGCAATAAGCACAATACAGGCACGCAGGTCCCGCATGGGCCTGCGTGCTTTGCAATTTGTGCGCTATTCGTGGACAAAGATTGACTTCCCGGCGGGGATACGGTAAGATGGATAAAAAAGAGCAGGAGGGATCGTATGGAACGACACGATGCGTACTACCGGCAGTATGTGCAGATCCTCCGGGAGGAGCTGCGCCCCGCCACCGGCTGCACCGAGCCCATCGCCATCGCCTACGCCGCCGCCAAGGCCCGCAGCGTGCTGGGTGCGCTGCCGGATCGGGTGCTGGTGGAGGTCAGCGGCAACATCATCAAGAACGTCAAAAGCGTGGTGGTCCCCCATACCGGCGGGCTGCGGGGCATCCCGGCAGCTGCGGCGGCGGGCATTGTGGCCGGGGACGCCGAGGCCCAGCTGGAGGTGCTCTCCGCCATGACGGAGGCGCAGAGCGCCGCCATCTCTCCCTTCCTGAAGGTCGTGCCGGTGGAGGTACGCCACGCCGACACGCCCTATATCTTCGACATTCAGGTGACGGTTTTTCACGGCCCGGACAGCGCTCAGGTGCGCCTTGTGGGCCACCACACCAACGTGGTATCCGTCCGGAGGGACGGTCAGGTACTGCTGGAGCGGGAGATCTCCGAGGGCTCCGGCAGTCTCACAGACCGCAGCTGCCTGACGGTGGAGGGCATCGTGGCCTTTGCCGACTGTCTTTCCACAGAGGACGTGGAGGAGGTGCTGGAGCAGCAGATCCGGTGTAACATGGCCATCGCTGAGGAGGGCCTGCGCCACGATTACGGAGCCAACATCGGCAAGACCCTGCTGCGGGGGCATGAGGAGGATCTATCCTATCGGATGCGGGCCTACGCCGCCGCAGCCAGCGATGCCCGGATGAACGGGTGCGAGATGCCGGTGGTCATCAACTCCGGCAGCGGCAATCAGGGCATCACCTCCAGTGTGCCGGTGATCGTCTGCGCCCGTGCCACGGGCCGCAGTCATGAGGAGCTGCTGCGGGCGCTGGCGGTGGCGAATCTGGTGACCATCCACCTGAAAACCGGCATCGGGCGCCTGTCTGCCTACTGCGGAGCCGTCAGCGCCGGATGCGGCGCCGCCGCAGGGCTGGCGTATCTGCAGGGCGGGGATTACGACACCGTGGCCCACACGGTGGTCAATACCGTAGCCATGGATTCCGGCATCATCTGCGACGGGGCCAAGGCCAGCTGCGCCGCCAAGATCGCCGCCGCCGTGGACGCCGGGCTGCTGGGGCTGGCCATGTATCGCAGCGGCAACCAGTTCTTTGGCGGAGACGGCATCGTGAAAAAGGGCGTGGAGAACACCATCGCCAACGTGGGCCGGCTGGCCCGACTGGGCATGGCGCAGACGGACAAGCAGATCATTCAGCTGATGATGGAGAGCTGACCACAGCGGTGGGACAGCCTTATGCGTATAGAGCAGGCACGCAGGGTGGTTCCTGCGTGCCTGCTGCTTGTCTCCGGCGGGATACTTTTTGCCGGCAGTTTTTCTGTTTTGCCTCCGGCGGCGTGCAAACGCCGGAAATCTCCCCCTCACGGGCGAAACATCCTCTTCCCCACCTACGTGGTAGGTAAAATTTGAAAAAAGGGGTTGACAAGCGCAGTTAGAGATGTTAAACTACCATCAAGTTAGAGATATCTAACCAACCGGGTCTTTAGAGTATCCGAACATCGCAGAACCACGAATCAGGCGATCGAAATCAACCAGCCATCTCCCCGCCGCATATTTGTCGGCCGGGAAGCCATGATAAGAAAGGAACACCTATGAGCATTGTCATTCTGGGCGGCAACGAGTGTATGGAGCGCCGCTATATGGATCTGTGTCAATCCTACCGCTGTCGGGCCAAGGTCTTTATCAAGCCTGTGGGCGGCCTGAAAAACAAGCTGGGCGACCCGGATCTGACCATTTTCTTCACCAGCACCATGTCTCACAAAATGGTCCAGAGCGCCTTGCGGGAGCTGAAGAGCTGCGACACGGTCATCGAGCGCTGTCACACCAGCTCCCTGTCCGCTCTACGGAACATTCTGGAAAAGCACGCCGGATAAGGAGGACTTACATCATGTCTGAGGAGCTTGTGGTGCGTCAGTGCGCCCCTACTCTGGCCGGGATCAAGACCGGCAGCCTGTTCTCCTGTCCCTGCGACTCCCCGGAGGAGCTGCGGCAGGAGGTGCGCCGCATCAACCGTCTGCTGGCGGGCAAGGGCCTGTGTCTGCTGCCCCTTCGCTTTGACGGCGGCCGTGCGCTGCTGTACCTCTACCGGCCCAGCCGCCTGCGGCAGGATCTGGAGGATGCCGAGGCCGTGCGCCTGCTGGAGGAGTCCGGGTACCCATGTCACAGCGCCGGGCAGTGCGTGGCCTGTCTCATCCGCCGTCTGCGGGAAAATGACGAATTCCCCCACGAGATCGGGCTGTTCCTCAGCTATCCTCCGGAGGATGTGCGGGGCTTCATTGAGAACAAGGCCTGCCGCTTCAAGTGCGCCGGACTGTGGAAGGTCTATGGCGACGAGGAGCGGGCCAAGGAGCTGTTCCGTCAGTATAAGCGCTGCACCGACCGGTGCTGCGCCCTGTGGCGGGCAGGCTCCGGACTGGCGCAGCTGGCCGTGTGACATATTTTTCAACAGAGAAAGGAACGAAACCATCATGAAAAAGACTGCGGTAGTGTATTGGAGCAGCACCGGTAACACGGAGGCCATGGCTCAGGCGGTGCTGGAGGGCATGAAGGAGGCCGGTGCCGAGGCGGTGCTGCTGACTCCCGACGCCGTGGATGTCAGCGCTCTGGCCGGTATGGATGCCATCGCCTTCGGCTGCCCCGCTATGGGCTCCGAGGTGCTGGAGGAGTGCGAGTTCGAGCCCATGTTCTCCGGCTGCAAGAACCGTCTGGGCGGCAAGAGTGTGGGCCTGTTCGGCTCCTACGGCTGGGGCGACGGTCAGTGGATGCGTGACTGGGAGAAGGACTGTGACGACGCAGGCATCCAGCTGGTGTGCGAGAGCGTCATCTGCTGCGAGACGCCGGACGACGCCGTACTGGAGGCCTGCCGGGCCATGGGCAAGGTTCTGGCGGAGTGATTTTCTCCATGTCTCATCGGCTGAAAAACCGTCTGAGCACTCTGGCGCTGGCTCTGGGTCTGTGCCTGCTGACAGCGGCGGTGAAGCTGCTGTGACTCCTACTTCTCCTCAAACGTAAGTGATCCCTCTCCTCAACATAAGTGACCTTTTTCCTCAGCGTTTTCTCCGGGGCTGAAGTTACCGATCATCAGGGTGAATTCGTCGAATATGACGGCTTACTTATCAATATGACCAACTAC
>ENA-USUK01001172-USUK01001172.1-human-gut-metagenome-genome-assembly--contig:-NODE-1172-length-20355-cov-40.402456_pt1 | contig 20355 bp, 14 predicted proteins | sample MGYA00250062_ERZ773400 | MGnify/ENA primary metagenome ERZ773400 (study PRJEB29103, sample SAMN06111961) | human gut metagenome | biome: human gut; feature: ankylosing spondylitis patient; material... | reverse complement strand
AGAGTAGTTTTTTCAAGCAGAAGACGGCATACGAGATTGGTCAGTGATTGGAGTTCAGACGTGTGCTCTTCCGATCTATGGTAAGAAGACTGCCCGCCCTGTCATACAGTGTTTTTCCTGCTTCCGTTAATGTAATCTTTTTGGTGCCCCGCAAAAAAAGCTGCACCTGAAGTTCTTCTTCGAGCATCTTTACCTGATAACTCAGCGGCGGCTGTGTCATGTGGAGAACGCGCGCCGCACCGCTGATCGTACCAGCATCCACAATTGCCCGGAAGTATTCCAGTTGTTTTACATCCATAGCTTCTCCTTATATAATTTTTATTTGTTTAAGACATAAAAGTAATATTTTTCATATATCTTAATTCATGGTATACTAAATGTCAACAGAAAGAAAAGGATTTAAGGAAAAAATGAAACGAATTGATTTTGAACATGGCTCCATCCCCGGCAACATCTTAAACGCAGCGATTCCCATGCTGGTTGCGCAGCTTTTAAGCCTGCTTTACAACATCATAGACCGCATTTATATAGCAAGAATCCCGCATATTGGCACAACCGCTCTCGGCGCGGTCGGCTTATGTTTTCCGATTATTGTGATCATCACGGCTTTCAGCAACCTGTTCGGCAGCGGCGGTGCTCCGCTTTTTTCCATCCGGCGGGGGGAAAATAATTCCCGGAAAGCTTCCGAAATTATGAATACCTCCTATACGATGGTCTGCGGCGGCGCAATTGTTTTAATGGTCATTGGACTTCTGTTTGCACGCCCGATCCTTGTTCTGTTCGGGGCATCAAAGTCCGCACTTGTTTATGCCTATCCATACCTGATGATCTATCTGGTCGGCACACTTCCGTCCATGATCTCCACCGGTATGAATTCGTTTATCAACGCGCAGGGATATGCCATGACCGGCATGACATCCGTTGCCATCGGCGCGGTGGCAAACTGCATTCTCGATCCAGTTTTCATCTTCGTCTTTTCGCTTGGAATCCGGGGTGCTGCAATTGCAACCGTGATTTCCCAGACACTCTCCGCTGCATTTGTCCTCTATTTTCTGAAAAAACGATCGGAGCTTAACGTACGGTTTCTGACCAGAAGCGAACTCTCCCGGTGCACGGAAACTGCCAAAAACATCGTAAGCCTCGGAACCGCAGGATTTATTATGCAGCTTACCAACAGTTTAGTCAGCATCTGCTGCAACAACGTACTCTCCGTGACCGGAGGCGATATCTATATCTCCGTGATGACAATCATCTCCAGCGTCCGGCAGCTTGTCGAGACACCAATTTATGCCATGAATGAGGGAAGTTCCCCGATTTTAAGCTACAATTACGGGGCGCACCGCCCGAAGCGTGTAAAACAGGCAATCGGTACAATGGCGGTTATGATCTTTGTGTATACCGCCGCCATGTGGTCGGTCATTATCGTTGCACCACATTTCCTGATCGGGATTTTCAGTTCCGACAGTGAACTGATCAAAGACGCGGTTCCTGCCTTAAAACTGTATTTTGCCGCATTTATTTTCATGGATCTGCAATACATCGGACAGACCACGTTTAAATCATTAAATAAAAAGAAGCAGGCAATTTTTTTCTCCCTGCTTCGTAAAGTATTTATTGTTGTGCCACTGACCTACCTGCTCCCATATGCACTTGGCATGGGAACAAGAGGTGTGTTTATGGCGGAACCGGTCTCAAATGTGATCGGTGGAAGCCTGTGCTTTCTCACGATGCTTGCTACCGTGATTCCGGAATTAAATCATATGGAAAAACAAAAATAAGTTAATCTTCCATACCTGCGCGCAGCGCTGCTTCTTTTGCTTTTACGTCGGAAAGGAAATGCTCTTTGGCAAAGCCCATATCCTGCACCAGCTCTATGGTCCCGAGATATGTGCCTGTGGCATCCCGCACCGCCATATAGGTAACCAGCATGGTTTTTCCGTTTTTCGCCATCCAGATCGGCACTTTGTCGAGCGTCCCCTTCCGGAATTCCCCGATGATGTGCCGCACCTGCTGCTCCACTTTCGGCGGATGGCAGGAAAATACCTCGCGGGTACATCATAAGCGAGCTGGAAACGACAGCATCACTTGACCCGTCTCTTCCTTTCCCCAAAAAGGAATACGAGGAACTTTGCAGACTCCATGGTTGTGTTCCTGTCCCGACTGACGGGATACCGCCCTACGAAACGGAATTTGCCATCGGCTACCGGCGCGGAATTGTCAACCATAAGGTCGGGAAGATCAGGTTCAGCCTACCGGGCAGCTATCTCGAAGATACGGATGAAGGCACCCTCGTCTATTATGATGCGGCTGCAGACAACTGGCACACGGTTAGATGCACCGGATACTCTACCGATGGTGAGCCGGATTTCCTTGATGTGGAAGAGGAAATGATTGAAGAAAGGGAATTTGACGGCGGAAAATACCGCCTCTATGACATGGGTATCGACCAAGATTCAGAGGATGAAGAACCTTATCCCGTTTACAGCTGTCATGCACTGTGTCCCAACCAGTACACCCTCTTCACGTTGTGTGCCTCCCGGTTAGAGGACCTGAAAAAACTTTCAAGTGAATTCCTCCCGACTTTGGTTGCAGACCAGCCTATAGAACCGGAAAAAAAGCAAATCATATATACCGGAGAGAACATGAATGACGAATTGATGGAGCAGATAGACGAATGGCACAAGGCCGAAAAGCATCAGGAAATCATCGATGCACTGGAACAGATTCCGGAAGCCGAACGGGATTTTGAAACGACCGGCTTTCTTGCAAGGGCGTACAACAATATTGAGGAATATGCCAAAGCCGCGGAACTGCTCGAATCCGTCAGGGAGGAAGGCGCTGAAGATGAACGGTGGAATTTCAGAATGGGATATGCCCAGTATTTTCTGAACAATTATCGGGAGGCCCTGGATTATTTCAGCAAGGCAAGGGAACTTAATCCGGAAGATGAATACACCCTGAGTATCATCCGTCAGTGCAATATGCACTTGCCGTTAACCAGACGAGTGAAAGAATTCTGGAACTGGTTTGTAGAAAACGAAGAAAAGCTGTCTGGCATGATGAATCCGAAATCCATGGAGGAAGCTGATGCCTTCATGGAGTTTATCAGTAAAGGAACCAATCTGATATCGGAAGACATGCACTTCAATATCGGAGGTGACCATGAGTTCACGTTCTCGGTCGAAGGATGGCCGGATCTCTTCATCATCTATCCTTACATCATATCCTGTATGCCGGAGTGTCTGAAAGGCAAATGGAAGTTCTTCCCCTTCAACCCGGGCAAGGTCGGGTCTTTCGCATACCGTGTACACGATACCGATGTCGATATGGGCAAGATCATGGTAAAAGCATCCTATGACGAAAAAAGAGAAAACTTCAACATCAGGTATTACGACAAAAATCTTTGTGCCTTACCGGAAGAAAATAGTGACGGAAACTTTCATGTCATTTTGGAACTTGTACTGGGAGAAGGTGTCTCATTCAAATATGTCAATGGTATAGAAAGAGCGTCAGGCATTGAGGAAGGCATGATTGCCTTGTCCGGGTTGAGACAGCACATAGAGGAAACCGTGAAATCCCACGGCCATGAATTCTTCGAGAATCCGAAGGACGTTTATACGGGATATCAACTGACCCCGAAGGAAAGTGATGAACTGCGCTTCGATGTGATAGTAGGATCTACCTGTCTGAGCTCCATCGTAGCTGACTATTATCATGGTTCAACCGAGATATTTGACCATGCCAACGGTTTCGGTGCACAAGCTCTTTACATAGTCTTCCAGAATGGTGCTGGCGAAGATAATATATTGAACTTCCGTCATGATCTTGAAGACAGGATAACAGAAGAGATTCTTGAACCGGGCAATCTCGGTGTGATAACAGGGGGTGCAACCGGAACGGAATACAGCTATATCGACCTGTTTGTCTATGACCTCAGGGCTTTTGTCAAGAAGGTTATACCTCTGCTCGATGAATACCCCGAATACTCTTTCTACATTTCAGACTTCATCCGTAATGGACGGATACACCAACTGACAGAAGCGGCCAGCGAGGCTATACCATACACCAAGGAAAATAAAGAAGAGTTTCTTGCCCAGATAGAGAAATGGAATGACATGGAAAAGTTTTCCAAGTGTATCAAAGCACTTGAGGACATTCCCGAAGCTGAACAGGACTACGACATGGTCATGTTGCTGGTGCGGGCATATGAGAATTATGCGATTCTGGGAGATAATGGCGAAGAACCGGAAGATGACGAAAAGGAAAGGGCGTTGAATAAAGCACTTGAACTGCTGGAATCGATCCGTGAAGCCGGAGAAAGTCAGGCAGGATGGAACAAGCGCATGGCATACGCATACCAATATCTTGTAGAACAGGAAGAAAAGGCGATAGAATATGCCAAACGCTGGGCGGAACTTGATCCGGAGGACAGCAGTGCAGTTGCTGTAATAAATGAGTGTAATGAAGAACTGGAAAAACGAAAAATAAAGTGTGAAAGTTGTTGTGATGATGATAATGGCGACAATAAGTCTATTGCTCCAGAAATGTACTCAGAAGATGAAATAGATATTATAGAAAAGCATATCGAGCACTATTATGGTAATTTTGAATTCGTTTTTCACGAAAAAGTATCACCGGACATTCATGTGGATATTTGTTTGATTCCTCCATCTGAAGAGTGTAACTGGTACACACTTGTGACAATGGGAATGGGGGCACACTTGATGAATGTGCCTAACCAATTGAAAGAAGATCAGCTGGAACGGGCAGAACTTGTCATCTGTCTGCCAGAGTATTGGAAATTGGATAAAGAACATTTGAAAGACGAAAAATGGTATTGGCCTATACGGTTGTTGAAAGAACTTGCTCGCTTCCCGGGAGAAAACAATACTTGGCTTGGTTGGGGTCATACAGTCAGTTATGATGGACCTCTTTCATATACGACAGAGCTTTGTGCTTCCATTCTGATAAATCCCCCATGTGGAAATATAGGTGGAAATACTTGTACACTACCTGATGGAGAGGAAGTCAATTTTTATCAGATAATACCTTTATATGGAGATGAACTGGAGTTTAAGCTCAAAAATGGAACGCAAAAACTTCTTGACAAGATGAATGACAATATTCTCCTTGTAAATCCGCACCGTCTTAATGTACTGAATCAAATAGATATTGAAACTAACCCAATACAATCCAGTGAAATTTCAATAAGCTCTGTTGCACGACAGGAAGTGATAGCACATATTGAAAAGTATTTTGGTAAGATTAACAATTTCTTGCATGATGACTCGTGTTCAGAATATCCATTGGACATAGCTGTTATTGCCCCGAGGAAAGAGCATAACTATTATACATTGATAACAGTCAACATGAGTAATCATGAAGTCCTTGAATCGGACGATATAGACGGCAATACCTGTCATCAAGAATTGCTTATCAATTTACCACCTGACTGGAAACTCGGATTGTCTGATTGGACAGAAGAGAAATGGTGTTGGCCTATACGACTTATTACGTCGTTGGCAAGACAATGCATACGTCATAGGACCTGTATCAGCTGGGGAAAGACAATGGAACTTGGAGGTGATAATACATTCTCAGAAGGCACCAAGCTCTGTGCTATTGTTCTCCTGTCTCCAAGTATATTTGGAGATAAGTCAAGTACATGTAAAACACAAGGAGCAGGAAGTGTTGAGTTTTATCAGGTTATCCCTTTATATAGGGAAGAGTTACAATTTATCCAAGATAAGGATATAGATGAATTCTTTGAAATATGTCCTGATGATGCGCTGGAAACAATTAATCCGTTGAGACTAAATGTTGTTACAGATGCAGAGAAAATAGGTTATGACATATCTTATATTGACGATGCGAAGAAACATGAAGAAAAGATAGAAGAGTTGCATTTGTCAGCAGATGAATTGGCTCCTTACAACCACATGGCGATTTATTTACGATGGTGTATAGAACACAATCTTATGAGCCAACCTTTCCTGTTTAGACATGGAGACCTGGTTGATAGGGTCAAAGCAGAAGACAGTATTGATTTAAGAGAATTTATTAGAGATAATGAGGATCTGCATGGCGGACTTTCTACTATCTTGCTAAACAGAGTGGGAACGATGTTTACCAAATGGTATAATTGGGAAAACCGTAGTACACCTTATGCCTATATTAAAGATATACAAGCATATGCCATGGACTATTTCAAAGGCAGGATATGGAATAGTGAGGATGAGACAGATGCTGCTTATCTGTTGCTGCCTTGGACAGAAAAATATTATCATGATATGGCAGCTCTCATTGACAGCCGTTTCAAAGAGTGGGAGGATGAACCACAGACGGATCCGCAATTCTTACATATACCGCAGGACAACATCAAATTACTGCTGAAAGATTGGAGTAAAGCCATTGAATGTACTGTAAGCAGCCGTGTTTTAGTAGTTGGATGTGAAATAGCAACTTGCATTCGTCAAAAGCCCTTTGCTGAGGACATGGGTTGGGACAGCGGTTGGCTTTTCCTTGCTGATGGGGATGAAGATAATGACGAATGTCGATATGAATATTGTGATTTGAATACCATCTGCAACTATTCTCCGGACGTTATGCAATATTTGGATTTTCCATATGACACCAGACTGGTTCGCAAGGAAGACGGCAAGTTATATGTGGATGAAGAGTGAAGTATAAATTAAAAACATTCAAGATATGAGACCAACACAATATGAAGCGGCTCTGGCTGCAATGACGGCCTGGCTCTCGCACCCGCAGGAACTGGGACACGAGCCGGCAGAGATAGAGTGTACAGGCACGTTCGTACTGCACGATATGACCTACTACATCTTCAAATACAAGGATACCAAGGACAGTGAATGGCTGCTGGGTGTGAATGGTGGATACGAAGGAGACAGCTTGTCTGACTGCGGCCATACCTTCAGTGAGATGGAACCTTATGACGAAAAGACGGCTGTCAAGGATGCTACGGCCCTTGTCGAGATGGTGCGTTCCTACTGGATGGAACAGGCAAAGCAGGCCGAGGAACGTGAGAAAAAGGCCGGCACATTCGTGGGATTCGCCTTGCTCTCCGACAACAGCTGGGACAAGGAAAAATACATCAGAGATCTGAAAGAACAGTGGGACATCACCGCTGAAGAGAAATCTGACGAGGAACGGAACCCCGAGTCACTGGTCTTCGACGTGGGTGACATGATGGCGGCGGTAAGCCTGATGCCTGCCCCCGTACCTAATGGCGAAGCCGAAGAATGCGCGAAGAACAATTACATGTGGTCGGAGGCCGAAAAAACAGCCAAAGAGCATAAGGCCCACATCATGGTTGCCGTTATCGGCAAAGAGGAGTCCCTGATCGAAAGAGGTAAACTGTACGTGAAGCTGTTGTCTGTCTGCTGCCACCAGAAGAATATAACCGGTATCTATACCAGCGGTGTCGTTTTCCAGCCCCGTTTCTATGAAGGCTTTTCCGGAATGATGAAGGAGGATTCGCTGCCTATATACAACTGGATATGGTTCGGGCTTTACCGTACCGAAAAGGGAATCAGCGGCTACACCTATGGAATGGAGTGTTTCGGCAAGGACGAAATGGAGGTCCTTGACGTGGATGCCGACCCGTCAAAGGTGAGAGACTTCCTGGCCAGCATGGCAGGATATGTTCTGGAATACGATGCAGTTCTCAACGACGGAGAAACCATAGGCTTCTCTGCTGTCGATAAACATAGGATAACACGTGGACAGGGTGTTGCCCTTCCGGACAAAGTGACTCTGAAAATCTCATACGGCAGCGAAGACGATGCCGATGGCGGTCCCGATTTCCCGGATGACACGGATGAAGTGATGGACGATGCGGAAGGCCATCTGGAGAAGTTCAAAGAGAAGGATCTGCCGTTAGATACAATTACGGCCTACAATCATCTGGCAATATATCTACGCTGGTGCATGGTAAATGACCTTATGAGGGATGATTTTCTTGAACAGTTCGGAGACCTTGTGTCCCGGATCAAAAGCGGCTCGGCCGATGATGACCTGAGGGTGTTCATAAAGGACAACCTGAACGGGCAGCTTACAAGATTCCTGTTCAATAAACAGGGCCGTGCATTTGCCGACTACTATTATGGCAGTTACTATGGCGCCAACGAAACTCCATTTTATCCCGGAGACATTGACAACCACGCCCTGGATTATTTCGGTCCGGAAAGGTATCATTCCGATGAGTTCAAAGAGGAAGCATACCTGTTTGTCCCGTATGACGAGGATTATTACCAGGCAATGTCACAACGCATAGACAGACGCTTCGCCAACTGGCAGGGGCTGCATATAGACAAAGATACCGTTGAGCCAGACGAACTGGCCCGTGCCTTCATGGATTATCTTGATTGTGAATGCACCTATTTCCCATCCATGAGTGACGATGACCCTATCATGTCAGCCTATACCTATGCCCAACGGCTCGGCGTGCGGGAAGGCTTCATCCCCGTTCTGGTCAATGTCGATGAAGGTTTGTGGGAAAACATAATCGGGAACTCGGATCCTGACAGCGAAAGCTCGGATGATTACACATTCAACCGGGAAAAAGTCAATGAATTCCGCAGAAGGCTGCTTGAGGCTCCTGTCATGGACGGGAAATCCATCCTTGACAAGCTGACCGGGCAGGACAACGATGATATTGATGAAGAGCCTGAAGGCGGATTCGACAACAACCGTTATTCGAGCTACTGGAATACCGATACGAACATGACGCATCCGCTGATCCTTGCCCGTATTCCGGTCACGGAGCCGTGGAAAATATTCGCGTACCTGCCATTCGGCAACTGGAACGACTGTCCTGCAAACCCCGAACTGATGGCCATCTCAAAGTATTGGTACGAGGAATACGGTGCTGTTCCGGGAACCTTTACCAGCGACCAGCTGGAGTATGAACTTCCAGCTCCCGTTCCGGAAGACAGAGCAATGGAAGCCGCAATACAGCAATATGCTTTCTGTCCGGATATGGACCAGAGCTGTGACGGCATAGGCAGTCTTGCCGACACGTTGCGTCAATCCAGAATATGGTATTTCTGGTGGGATTAACCGATTCTTTCACATTCAAAAGCATTTCAATATGAATCAAGTATTTCAACAAGACCTAAATACAAAGGAACTGCAGCCCGGAGGACCTTTACTTATAAACCTTCTGTTCAAGGAACCGGTTGAATTGCCGGATACGCAGAGGGTGGCTGATGTATGCCGGAAGCATTTCGGCAATGTAGAATGCCGCGAAGGTGATGACAAGTCTGTCTTCATCACAGCTTTGGACCACATGGTGGAGTTTGAGGACGGGAAAGCACCCGTGCAGTTCCTGATGACTTCGTGCATGGACTTTGACGGAAAGACCGTGGACGACTTCACCCGGAGCCAGATGTGGGACTGCCAGGAAAGCCGTGACCGTATCCTTGAGGAATGCCGGTACAGTATGCTCGCTACGGACTTCCTTGCCCGCGGCCTGTCTTCTCTGGAACGTGCCAATCTGGAAATGGACTACCTTGAAGCGCTCGCCGAACTGTTCCCGTCCTGCGAAGCGTTCTTCTTCAGCGGCAGCGGGAAACTGTTCGAGGCGGAGGAAATCCGCGGCAATCAGATAGAAGGTCCTGACCGGTTCATCCGCTATGCCGTAAACGTCCGTTTCTTCACGATTCAGGGTTCCGACGACATGCTGGTCGATACACTCGGGATGAACACGCTGTTCCTGCCTGACCTGCAGTACCACTTCCGCGGACTTGATCCGAACTGGATAGTGAACCATGCCTACAACGTGGCTTCCTATCTGCTTACAAGCGGCAACGAAATAGATTCGGGAGAAACCATCGATGGAATCAAAGACGGTGATATGGACCGCAGCATCCAGTGGAAATGCCAATACGAAGACGCGCTGATACAGCCCAAGCGTCCCGTACTTGACATCAACACGGGAGAATATGCAGCCGGGAACAGGGAATGATTTACCAATGACCAATTAACTTGTTGCGTATGCCATTGAACTTGACAGAAGAACAGATATTGCAGCTCGCTCCCGACGACTCATCTGTAAAGGCCGGCAAAGGACTTGCGACCTTGAGCAAATGGGTACTGAAGGAATGCAGCGGACGTGCCGTCTGGGGTCATTGCCAGGGAAGCGGAAAGAATCCCTACCAGACGGTGATAGACTTGAATGACATTGCGTTCAAGTGTTCCTGCCCGAGCCGCAAATTCCCGTGCAAGCATGGGCTTGGCCTGCTGTTGCTGTACGCCCGCCAGCCTGACCAGTTCACGCAGGCGGAAGAGCCGGAATGGGTGACGGCGTGGCTTGCCAAAAGAACGGAGAAGGCCGAAAAGAAGGAGCAGAAAGCCAAAAGCGAAACCCCTGTGGATGAAGCGGCTCAGGCCAAGAGGCAGGAGAAGCGGCACCAGAAGGTACTGGGAGGCATATCCGACCTTGAGGTATGGATGAAGGACCTGGTGCGCAACGGATTCCTGAATGTTCCGGAACGTGCCTATACCCTGTTTGACAACATGGCCCGGAGGATGGTGGATGCCCAGGCACCGGGACTTGCGGGGAGACTGAGAGCCATGGAGGCTATAGACTTCGACTCGGAAAGCTGGAAATCCGACCTGACGGAAAGCATGGGCAGGCTGTACCTGCTCATGCAGAGCTACAGAAACATGGACGGCCTTCCCGAAGAATGGAAGGACGAGATACGCACGCAGATCGGATATCCCCAGTCCAAGGACAACGTCCTTGCCGGAGAGCCGGTGGCGGACAGCTGGCTCGTGCTTCACAAGCAGTCCCGTAAAGTCAACGATATCAATACCGACATCTACTGGTTTTACGGAAAGGAAAGCAGACTTTTCGCCAGATACCTGAGTTTTGCCGTTGCCGGTACCTTTTCCACCGAGAACTGGATTCCGGGCAGTGCCTATAAAGGGGCGCTATGCTTTTACAACGGCACGGGTACATGCCGGCGTGCATTGTTCCGGGAGTCCGTACTCGCGGAAGAAAACTTTGTGCCGGCGTGCAGCCCTAACCTGAAGCAGGCTGCCGCGGTGTACCGCACGGCCATGCTGACGAATCCGTTTTTCGAGGACGTCCCCCTGCTTGTGGATGACGTGAGGGTTGCCCGTAACGGGAAAGACTACACGCTGCTGGACAACGCGGGCAATGCCGTCCGTGTGGCGATGCCCGAGGAAACCTTCATCGACATCCTCGCCATTACCGGCGGCAATCCGTTCGCCTCGCTGGTCATTGTAAACGGGGATATATGGGAACTGAAATCCATTTGGTACAACAAAGAATATCATACTTGGAGAGATGAACGTAACTGAACCTATCATACAGGCTGCACTGCTTGGAACAGCCAACCGTGAATTCGTTCCCGGAGCCTTTCCCGAGTCCCTTCAGACTCTGGTTGACGGGATCCACGGGAAAGCCGAAGACACGGAATCGTTCCTGTACATGACAGCCGCATCCGCCTTCGCCTACAGGCGTGCCGGATGGGAACCGGCCGGAGCGGAAGGCATTGTCCCCGTGAAAACAGCCCCGGAAGAGGAACTGCCGTATTTCGACAAGGACCGGAGTCAACTCTTTTCCAGACTCCACGGTACACGCTATATGCTAGCCTACGCCTACCGTCTGGCGCAGGGGTCGGGAAAAATCATTTCGCCCGAATACCTCCAGCCGCTTATCCGGCGTGCCTATGACCGCAACAATCCGTTGCGGTTTGAAGAACGCAGGCTGCTGAAAAATCTCGTCGGGAACAGAGGCTTATGGCTGATCAGGCAGATGGGCCTTGTCGGAGAGGAATGCGGGATCACCGATTCTTGGGATACGGCCACCCACGGCGAGCGTAAGGAGATGCTTGCCAGATTCAGGCAGCAGGATTCTGCCGCAGCCCTTGAACTGCTGCGGAAAGACTGGAAGAGCGAACCGGCCAACCAGCGCAACGAGCTGCTTGAATGTCTCCGGATAAACATCAGCAAGGCCGACGAGCTCTTCATACAGGAAGTGCTGGAGTCGGACCGCAGCTCCATTGTCAAGGAAACGGCACGGAAACTTCTGTGCATGATTCCCGATTCAGCCATGGTGATGCGCTGCTGCGAACTCCTGCGTGGACATATCAGACACAACATGCTTACCGGATGGTCATACGACGAGATCGGATACACCCCGGAGATGAAGGCCATGGGGCTGTCCGAGGTAAGCTCCAACAAGAAAGAGGGCGATTCCGAATTCATCCTGAGGCAGCTCGCCGAACGGGTGCCTTTGAGTTTCTGGTGCGAGGTATATGGCTGCGGTAAGGAAGAGGCCGCGAGAAAATTCGCCAAGCATCCCCCTTTCAGGAAGTTCCTGGAGCTGGAGGACCCGATACTCAACTTCTCGGACGGGCTGTGGGCTTTCCACACCCTGAAGGAAGACCCTTCCTATCTGCGCAAGCCGGAACTCGTGGCGATGCTCACTCCCTCCCAGCGGGAGGAAATCAGCTGGCCGGAAACGGTCCGGGATTTCGGATTCATACCCGACTCATGGTACGGCAACGACTACGAGGCATGGGGCCCGAAATTCTCTTCCAGCGTCATGTCTTGGATTCTGAAAAAGGATTACCTGTACTATGCCGCAGACATGGCGGAACGGCTTGTCATGCATATCCCGTCACATCTAAGGAACCTGATCAAGGCCAAGGCCGCCTCTTCGGCGGAGGCTTCGCCGTCCATGAACGAGTTCTGCTCGAAGATGCTGGAATTCATGGATCTTAAATCTGAAATAGACACTTTGTTAAATGAAAAATAAATATTGATATTCATATGAGCACTTTACTGAGACAACATGCCGAGCAACAGTTTGCAGAGGAACTTCATGAACTGAAAAAGAACGAGACCAACCCGATTCCCGAAAACTGGGAGATGTCACCCCAATCCGTGGTCACCTACCTCATGGGAGGGATACTGAAGAACGGTTTTGAGGTTTCACCGAAATACATAGGCAACCGCCGCCTGATGGAGATTGCCGTGGCCACCCTTGTCACCGACCGGGCGCTGCTTCTGTACGGTCTTCCCGGTACGGCCAAGAGCTGGGTCAGCGAGCACATGGCGGCAGCCATATCAGGCGATTCGACGCTGATAGTACAGGGTACCGCCGGAACGGGAGAAGAGGCCATCCGCTATGGCTGGAACTATGCCCGTCTTCTCGCCGAGGGGCCGAGTGAGGGTGCCCTGGTACAGACCCCGGTGATGAAGGCGATGCAGGAAGGCAAGATCGGCCGCATTGAGGAGCTTACCCGTATCGGTTCTGACGTGCAGGATACGCTCATCACCATCCTTTCGGAGAAGACCCTGCCCATCCCCGAGCTGAACAAGGAGGTGCAGGCCATCCGCGGATTCAACATCATAGCCACGGCCAACAATAGGGATAAAGGTGTGAATGACCTTTCAAGCGCACTGAAACGCCGTTTCAACACGGTCATCCTCCCGTTGCCCGACACGCTTGAGGAAGAAGTTGACATTGTCCGCCGCCGCGTGGAGAGCTTCGAGAAAGTGATGCAGCTGCCGGCAGAGAAACCTGCCCTTGATGAAATCCGTCGTGTCGTCACCATTTTCCGTGAGCTGCGTCAGGGAGCCACCGGCGACGGCAAGACGAAGCTCAAGAGCCCGAGCGGCACACTGAGTACGGCAGAAGCCATATCCGTGGTGAACAACGGCCTTGCCATGGCCGGCTATTTCGGTGACGGCCAGATCCATGCGGAGGACCTCGTTTCAGGCATCCTCGGTGCCGTGGTGAAAGACCCTGTACAGGACAAAGTGGTATGGCAGGAATACATGGAGACAGTGGTCAAGAACCGTGAGGGCTGGAAAGACATCTACAGGGCTTCAAGAGATATGATTTGATTGACGTATTTTGCATGAGACAAGTAATATGACAGACATTCATCTATTGGGAATACGTCATCACGGGCCGGGCTCCTGCCGGAACATCCTGCAGGAACTTGAGCGTATCCGTCCCGACCTCATACTGCTTGAGGGACCGGCGGAGGCCGAGGCTCTCATGCCGTTCGTCTCCTACGGGCAGATGAAGCCTCCGGTAGCCCTGCTCGGCTATCAACCCGATGTGCCGCAGAATGCCGTATTCTATCCGTTTGCCGACTTCTCGCCGGAATGGCAGGCTTTGCGCTATGCTCTCCGGGAGAATGTCACCTTACGCTTCTTCGATCTCCCGCTTGCCCATTCCCTTGCCTTCGAAGCGGAAAGGAAGGATGGCAACGAGCCTGTAGAAGCGGATGATGAAGCTATTAAACAGCCGGGTGATCCGTTTGACCTGCTGGCAGAAGCTGCCGGCTATACTGACGGTGAATCGTGGTGGAACATGAACATAGAACAGCGCAGAGACGGCAGCGGCATCTTCGAGGCCGTCAAGGAAGCTGTGACCGCGCTCAGGGAAGCCCTCCCGGAACATACCTCCCGCAGGAACCTTGTCCGTGAAGCGTGGATGCGTCGCATGATACGAGCGGCCCAGAAGGAACCTTTCGGGTGCATAGCCGTAATCTGCGGGGCATGGCATGTCCCGGCACTGGAGAATATGCCGAAGGTGAAGGATGACAACGAGCTGCTGAAAGGGCTCCCGAAGGTAAAGGCGGAATGCACGTGGATTCCGTGGACGTATGACAGGCTCACCTTCCGCAGCGGTTACGGGGCCGGCATAGACTCTCCGGGATGGTATCATTACCTGTGGCATCATCCGGAAGATGACGGCACCTGGTGGGTCAGCCGTATAGCGGCCCTTCTGAGGAAGAAGGACATGGACATCTCGGTGGCCCACGTAATCGAGACAGTCCGTCTGGCGCAGACGACAGCTGCGTTGCGTGGATTGCCCGCCCCGACGCTTGAGGAATACAACGAGGCGGTGACCACCGTAATGGGCTTCGGGGACGATATGCTGCTGCAGCTCGTCAGGGAATCGCTCATCGTGGGCAACTGTCTGGGCAAAGTGCCGGAAGCGGTACCCAAAGTCCCTCTCCTGATTGACGTGGAACGGCAGCAGAAACGCTTGCGTGTTCCTTTCACGGCGGAAATAAAGGAGATGACACTTGACCTGCGCAAGGAGACCGACCTGGAACGCAGCCTGTTCTTCCACCGCCTGGCCCTGCTTGACATAGACTGGGCCAAGCCGGAAACCGCAGGCGGCAAGGGTACTTTCAAGGAAAAATGGAGTCTTTACCATAGACCGGAACAGATTGTCTGCATCATAGAACGGGCAGTCTGGGGCAATACCGTGGAGGAAGCCGTGCAGAAGTACGTCTCCGACCGCATGACCGGAATCACCAGAATCCCCGAACTGACGGGACTTCTTGACCGGGTCATTCCGGCCAACCTTCCGGAGCTTGTGGAAGCGATGACCATCCGTCTTGACCGTCTGTCGGCGGCATCCACAGACATTGTGGAGATGATGGAAGCGGTTCCCGACCTGGTGAACATCGTCCGTTACGGCGATGTCCGCAATCTGGATTTCAGCAAGGTGGGCAACATGCTCCGGGCCATGGTGGCACGTATCCTTGCAGGAGGTCTGCTCGTCTGCATCAACATCGACGAGGAGGCAGCCGGAGAACTTCTTGAACACCTGTCGGCTACCAACTATGCCGTATCCACGCTTGATGACGAAGAGCTGAACGGCATGTGGTATGGGTTCGTGCAGCAGATCCGCAATTCATCAGGAGCGCATCCGCTGCTCTCCGGGTACGCGGCACGCATACTCTACGACAAGGGCAGGATATCGCGTGAAGAGATGCGTGACACCTTGAGCTTCTATTCATCGGTGGGCAACGCACCTTCCGACATCGCATACTGGTTTGAGGGATTCCTGCGTGCATCAGGTTCGGTACTGCTGCTGGACGACAACCTGTGGCAGCTCGTGAACGGCTGGCTCTGCGGTTTGAGCGACGCAAATTTCATAGAACTGCTGCCGGTGATCAGACGTACATTCAGCAATTTCACTACAGCCGAGCGCCGCAAACTCGGCGAGAAGGCCAAAGGATTCGAATTGAACGGAACCGATACCGGAATCGCCTCCGGGGAACATTCCTGCAATGACGGGGATGCATCCAAAGTAATACCCCTGCTCGGCAGACTTCTGGGAATCGGATAAAAAAGGAACAGAACATGGAAACAGAATATTTGAAAAGATGGCGTATGGCTCTCGGCGGGAATGCCGCTGACGGGACGGGTGTAACGCTGACGGTGGAAGAACAGCGCCTTGACAGTTCGCTGGAAGCCGTCTATGACAGTGACCGCCGCGGCGGACTCGGGTCGTCGGCCCCAAAGGTAAGCCGCTGGCTTGGCGATATCCGGGAGTTTTTCCCACAGACCGTCGTGCAGGTCATCCAGAGGGATGCCATCAAGCGTCTGCATATCGATTCGCTGCTTACCGAGAAGGAGATGCTGGCAACAGTTGTCCCTGACGTACATCTGGTAGCTACACTGATGTCACTCGGCAGGGCCATTCCCGAAAAGAACAAGGACATGGCCCGTCAGGTTGTACGCAAGGTCGTGGATGACCTGCTGCGGAAGCTCTCTTCCCCGACCCAGCAGGCCGTCACCGGTGCTTTGAACCGTTCGGCGAGAAGGCGCAATCCCCGTTACAACGAGATAGACTGGAAGACGACCATCATAAAGAACCTGAAGAACTACCAGCCCCAGTACAAGACCGTCATTCCGGAAGTCAGGATAGGCTACGGCAGAAAATGCAAGGCTCTGAAGGACATCATTCTCTGTCTCGACCAGAGCGGTTCGATGGGAACCTCTGTCGTATATTCCGGCATCTTCGGTTCGGTACTGGCCTCCCTGCCGTCCGTCAATACGCGTATGGTGGTGTTCGACACTTCGGTCGTTGACCTTACCGATGACTTGCAGGACCCGGTTGACCTGTTGTTCGGTGTCCAGCTCGGCGGAGGAACCGACATAGCCAGGGCCCTGACTTACTGTCAGGGTGTGATCACACGGCCGCAGGACACTGTGCTGGTACTGGTGACCGACCTCTATGAAGGCGGTGACGAGAAGGAGATGCGCAAGCGTTTCGCCTCCATTGTGGCCAGCGGTGTGCAGCTGATTGTGCTTCCGGCCCTGAACGATGACGGGGCGCCCTGCTACGACAAGCGTAATGCCGAGTATCTTGCCGGTCTGGGTGTTCCCACATTTGCCTGTACGCCTGACAAATTCCCCGACCTGATGGCTGCGGCATTGAGCAAGCAGGATATCGGGATGTGGGCATCAAAGAATATCAAAGAAAAATAGAGGAATATGGAACTTTCAGATGAACTGTACGACAGAATCGAAGAACTGTCAGAAACGGGAAATGAGGCGATGGAAAGCGAAGATTACGCGAAAGCCATCTCCTGTTTCCAAGAGGCACTGGACATCCTTCCTGAACCGAAGGAAGACTGGGAAGCATATCTCTGGCTCGTCGGCTCAATCGGTGACGCCCATTTCATGATGGGGAACTACGGCAAGTCGCTGGAGTTTTTCCGCAAATGCTACAATATCGGAGAGACAGACAATCCTTTCATCCTGCTGCGCCTTGGCGAGAACTATCTGGAAATGGAGGATGAAACCAATGCAACTGAATTTCTTCTCCGCGCCTATATGCTCGAAGGGGAAAAGATTTTCAAGGAAGACTGGAAATATTTCCAATGGCTGTCCGGGCATGTGAATCTCAAACAAAAATAATAACAAAATTATACGGCACTCATGAAAAAGGAAATAACAGACAGAATCAGGCTACTGGGCGGCAACGTAGCAAACCTGAAAGGGAATTCACTGAAAGAGGATCTCTGTGCCATTACATTCGATACGGCCTTGTTCCTTAAACCGGTGGACACGCCCTGGCTGGCTGCCGAAGATACAGAGCCGATTGAAGGTTTGGGCGATTGGGTGGATGAGCATATGGAGTTGTTCAATTCTGACAGGGAGGCGTTCTATAAGGAAATGACAGATACGTTCTTTACCTTGGATGAAGAACCTCGCCGCCAACTGTTTTGGGTTGCCAGACCATTTACGCCATTCCAAAAAGGGACACCGGATTTTGAAGAATGGAATGGTTGGTTTACGGATAATGCAGAGCTGGGTGAAATCATCAAGTATTCAAATTGTGCCACTCCGGATTTTGTAGAGCTGCTTTATACGGACGGTTATCCCAATTACTATCTCATCTGCCTGTCAGATAACGACCCTGAGAATCCTGTCGTCTGGAGTACGGATCATGAGGAATTTTTCACGGAAGTAACCAATGAGGGACGACTGAATGATTTTCTCGACAGGTTCATGACTAAGGAGGAATTCCTGAAATTGGTGAAAAGTAAACTTGAAGAGTGAATATAATAGTTGGATTAATGCTTTATTTTATAGCAAAGCTATAAGAATGGAGAAATTTCTTCAAAATAAATATAATAAGCGGTTTGCCCCCCCCTGAAAATCAGTTTGCCACAGAACATTATCAACCTCGAAAAATAAAAATATACGACATATGAATAGAATGTTGATACTATACATTTTTTTGTTGCTTTGCGGCACGGTTTCCGCACAACAAACAGTAGAATGGAATGATTTGCAGCCCCTGACGGATGATGCACACCGCACAGTATATTATAAAAAAGACAGTAAACGGCCGTTGCAGGGAAAATATCGCATTATACGAGGGCTTGACGAAGAACACGTGAAACTTTCAGACGGCATGATAAACGGTGACTATCATCGCTACCGTGACGGTTATTGTTTGCAGGACAGCCTTTTTCTTAGGATTGTTTTCAGCGGCAATTGCATCGTCGGCATATTGTGAAGCATTGATATAATCTTGGAAGAATTGGTCCGTATGGTTAGTATTGGCTTTCACCTTCTGCATGGACACATCAATGAAATAGTGCAGCACAGCACCGTCCGATTCACCTTTCGCTGTTTCCGCAGACTCTTTCAGCCATGCATAAGCCTGGTTCACATCCGGAGCCGGGGCATATTGCAGATAATCCACCGCTTTCGTACCTAAAGCAGAAGCCACACTCGGCACGCCTTTCATTTTTGTTGCGAACTCAGGAATATACTTCATTTTCTGATCATGCACAGTCATCAACTCATCGAAAAGTTTCTTATACTCTGCAGAGTTACGATCCTTAATCTGGCTCATCAAGCCTACAAGGATTTTTTGCGCATCGGTATAAGTATAATATCTCAGCGTCGGGCAATCTTTCAGGACGGCCATACAAGGAGCATAAGCGTCTTTATAGTTCTTTGCTCTTACCGCTTCATGCGAAATACTACTATTGGCATTACAATCACTTTGTGCGAAAGTACTGGTCACTCCACCCGAAAGGAGCAAAACAGCGACAAGCGTTTTAATTTTCATTGTATTTAATTTTTAGTTGTTATATTGTCTATTCTCATCATCCGGACATTAATCGACTTTCCGTTTGAAGAACCAGCGCTCGTTAAAGGTCACCCCTACACATACACGCAATGTATTTTCATTCAGGAATGCGGCGGTTTTACCTTTGGTTCTTACATACTGAGCCGAAAGACTCAACACTGAACGCGTACGCGGAATAGGAAGCCCGAAGCCGGCAGTCACTCCATATTCATCGGCGGCACGCACACCGTCTATTTTGTAATAGGGTTGGGAATAATAGGCTCCCAAACGATATTTCACATGCGCCAGATAGCTTCTTCCCATAGGATTCGGAAGGAATTCGGCGCCTAACGCTATCTTCGTACGGTTGCAGAAAGCATTCTTCGTATTCATATATGTAACCGAACTCCATTTCTGGAAAGTGAAGTCCGCCCCTATCGTCAGACGATTGTCGTACACATAGCTAAGACCTACACCCAGACTCATCGGGCTGCCGAAAGTGGCAACCGTATCCCTGCTGTTTATTGTAGCGCCCGTATTGCTGTCTCCCAACTGGTCCTGCACATTCGAGTCATTGCCCAAATCATGCCCCGGTGAAAACACGACACCCAGTGTAGCTTCATGCTTCTTGCCGAACGCCTGCGTATATTGCGCACCGATGTCCAGTTTATAGCTTTGTATGGACGTACCCGTCACCGTAGTCAATGGCAAAGTGGACGAATTGCCCGGAAATGTCATCGCTCTTGTGTGTGTTATATCCCCCCAAAGATACGAAATGTTCGCACCGACGGAAAGGTTTTTCAATATTTTAAATCCGGCTCCTAAATATAATTGGTGCAATCCGCCGTCCCCGTAATATTGCAACGCGCTGGACTGGGAAGGATAGTCCGGATCTTCCCGGTATTCCGTCATGCTATACCCTACATTTGAATAAGGCATCAATCCCAAACTCA
>ENA-USUK01001168-USUK01001168.1-human-gut-metagenome-genome-assembly--contig:-NODE-1168-length-20424-cov-15.390868_pt1 | contig 20424 bp, 18 predicted proteins | sample MGYA00250062_ERZ773400 | MGnify/ENA primary metagenome ERZ773400 (study PRJEB29103, sample SAMN06111961) | human gut metagenome | biome: human gut; feature: ankylosing spondylitis patient; material... | reverse complement strand
GTTTGTCTACATCACTTTTGATAAATTGTATATTTTTGAACATTATCGTAAAATTTTGTAAACTTTTTAATAAAAAATTTGCTTAAAACAGGCACATCAGCTGAGCTGATGTGCCTTCTCATATTGATATGCCATATTAGGTCCGTTTCCTATTCAACCGCTACTTCCACGTTTTTCCCACTGAAGGCGACTCCATACTTATAGATTGTCTGAATCCCGGCATTCTTCATCTCTGTGTCATATTTTTTATCCGTAATCTGCTTCAATGCGGCCTCAGACATATTTTTCAATTCTTCATCACTGCAGTTTTTCCCGGCTTTCAGTTCAATCAATATACCCGGCAACCCCTTGCGGATAGGTTTTAACTGAATATCATACCGGCCATCACCGGATTCCCTGTTAGAAGTCACAAAAGTTCCACTCATCAATGCGCACAGTCCCAGCATAAACCCATGATAAAAATTCTCTCCGACAGTATCGAAAAAACTCACTGACTGCGTCAGCATCATTTGAAGCTGCGATTTCAGTCGTTTATGATCACCTGAAAAAGCGGCCTCCTGAATCGAAATAGCTGTGGCCTGTGGAATCATATTTTCCATACGTTGTAGAATCTCTTTGTTATATACCAGAGAAATCTCACGGTTTGGCAATGCAACCTCACATAAAAAATCCCCATTGAAAGAAAGGGCTGTATTCAACACTTTTAAATATCCTGTCATAAGCAGAAAGCTATAAATAGTCGAAGGATTGCTTTTGATCTGTGGATAGATCACATCCGTGTCAATAAATGTGGTAAACGTTTCACCATTGACCAGAGAAGTAAGTCGGTCATATATCTCATTATCTGCCACTGCAAGTACTTCACCAATGACATCGTTACTTCCCGTAGATACCCAGAAGGGTCTCGGTTCACATTTGTTACTGAAATAACTGACCACCGACCAAGGATTGAAAATTTCTGTCTTTCCGAAGAGATAGCCATCATACCACTGACATATTTCGTCGTATTTATCAGCCGCACCGTAATATGCTGCCATCTCCCGGACCTCGTCTGCCGTAAACCCGAAGTAAGCGCTGTATTTGTTATCCAGCACAGAATTAATAGACAGATTGTTCATTCCACTAAAAATACTCTCTTTAGCTACCCGTAAAATGCCTGTGAGGAACCCAAACGACAGATGACTGTTGTCCTTGAAACCTCCGGAAAAAAGATTCCGCATAAACCGGATAATCTTATCGTAATAGTCCTCACTGTGCCCTTGTTGAATGGGAGTATCATACTCATCAATGATGATAACCGGCGCAACATCATAATGGCTGTGAAGCATTGCAGACAGATCAAGGAGTGCCGAAGATAATTCCACTTCTGTTGCGCTGCCGTTGACCAGCCTTTCATAGACTTTTCTGCTGTATCCGTCACATTTTTCACTGCTCTGTAACTCTTTGTGCCGCTGTGCCTCTTTTGCAAAAATGTCACGAAGTGCCGCAAATGTCTCTTCCCATGTGTCAAACTTCACATCCTTGAAAGTCAGAAAGATCACCGGATATCTGCCCTGGTAATCTCTATACTTTTGTCCGCAGGACCATATTTTTTTATCCCGGAAATACACAGAAGTATCTTTATCACTTCTTTCAAAATAAGTGCGCAGCATATCCATATTGAGTGTCTTGCCAAAACGCCGGGGACGGGTGAATAGTGTTACCATGGGGCGTTCATCAATAAAGTCTTTTATCATCATCGTCTTGTCGATGTAATAGTACTCTGAAGCTGCAAGACTATAATTAGACACACCGATAGGCAGCGGAAGCTTCTGTTCACACTCCTGTATTTGTCCTGGATTCATTTCAGCCATAATGCGATACCTCCACGTATCATTTTACAAATATAGCTTACCTATTTTACAGGACTTTGTCAATTAAGGAAGTAGCAGCCCGGATCTCCTCCAACTCCGGCATAGAGCACAATGCACCTTTTCTGGTAACAACGATAGATGCGGCAGCATTTGCAAATAAAAGCATCTCCCGGATGTCCTCCTCTGCTAGGGCATCTGTCCCTAATTCCAGAATCCGGTTTAATACTGCCCCGCAGAAAGTATCTCCGGCTCCGGTCGTATCAATGACATGTTCCTGATGGATTCCACGGCAATATATTTTCTCATCTTTATAATATGCTATGCTGCCCTTATTCCCCAATGTAACAAACAATATCTTTATGTCAGAGTGGTCCCTGATGAAGGAAACACCTTCCTCCAGGCTTTTCTGTTCCGATACAAAGGCAACTTCCTCTTCCGATATCTTCATGATATCACATTGCTTCATCCCATACATGATCCGCTTTCTGGCTTCTTCCGGTGTCTTCCACAGGGAAAGCCGCAGATTGGGATCAAAAGAGATCAGACAGCCATTGTCCTTTGCCACCTGAATGGCATACTGTGTTGCTTCAAAATTTTTATCATGAGTCATGGACAAGGAACCATAATGGAAAATTCTGGATCTTTTTATCAGCTCTCCGTCCACTTCTTCTTTTCCAAGCATCATGTCTGCACCGGGATTGCGATAAAAGGAGAATTCTCTTTCTCCATCTGCTGCTGTATGTACAAAGGCAAGTGTTGTAGGAATACAGGTATCCTTCACCAGTCCGTCTGTCAATATTCCTTTACTCCGGATCGTATTTTCCAGCAAATCCCCAAACATATCTTTCCCGACTTTACCGATAAATGCGACGTGTTTATCCAGTTTTCTTAACATAGCAAGCACATTGCAGGGTGCCCCTCCCGGATTGGCTTCAAACAACATATGATTCTGTCCGGAAGTCCCTGCTGTGGTAAAATCAATTAGTACTTCTCCAAGTGCTACTACGTCCAGATCTTTCTTCATAACTATGATCTCCTCTTAATTAAGCGTCAAGAAGTGTCTGAAATTTAAGTTTAAATTTCAGGCACTTCATATTGTCAGGCTTCTGTTTCAGGGAACAAATCCGGTCTTAAATGTGTCATATCGGTAGGATTCTTCTCTATGCGTTCAATAGGATTCGGGCAATAAACATTATATGTTTCCCTTGAGTTCATTTTAATAAAGGTTCCGGGATCATTCAATGCTTCTTCCTCTTCCTTTGTCGGTCTGTGTGGTCTGGTATATACATACGCAATGTGGGGATACAGACTGTCTCCCGGGGTCTTTCCGAAAACACTCTGTTTTGCATGGAAATATAAAGCCGAATAACCACCTGCATCAACATGTGCAAGTCCTCTCGGCAGAATAACCAGATCCCCTGCCTTAAATTCATAGTATTCTTCTTCACAGGTTTCATCACCCACACCAATCGTAACACTGCCTGATCCGGATAAGATGAATTTATACTCTTCTATATCAGGATGTGAATGAGAATCGAACGGTCTCTCTTCATCTGAGGATGCTAATTTTTCTGCCAGATTACAGATAGCAATGTCATCTGTCCATGTCAATGGATAACTGGATTGCCTAAGTCCTGCATTTGCATTATAAACAGGTGGTGCATCTTTACGTTTCAGCACTCTTGCTCCCAAAACTGTGGCATTCTTTTTTGCCTCTTTTATATTGCTGATGATATGTGTCTGCTCATCTATCGGTGTTACTTCAGCATATAGTTCATTAATATCATAAGTTCCGCTTTTCTCTGTATAATCGCTCCTGACATTCTCAAGGTTAATGTATTCTGATCTTTTGCCCGACACATTTCCAAAATCCAACTGCCGTGTCATTGTCTGATCATAACAGGTATAATTTCCCGGTTCTTTCTGATTATTACTTTCAGCTTCCGTTGGTCTGGAAGGTTTATTTACAGTAACCACCGGATGCGGATAACGATTTGTTCCGGCTACTGTTCCAAACACTCCTGTCCTGGCATGGAAGCAGATTGCTTTCCATTCTCCCTCCATATAGTAAGGTACTTCTCTGGGAATGATTACCATTTCCTGCTCCGTGAAATCATATTCTTCGGTTTCAAAGCTCTTATTATCATCTCCAAATATTACTTTTCCACTTCCCTCCAGAATGTAATAATATAGATTTACATCCGGATGATATTGGATTGTCCATGCTCTGTCATTATCTGTCTTTGATTCTTTTTCAATATAAGTGAACATTCCCAGGTCATTGACCTCAGATAATGGATAAAACCACTGTCTACATGCTGATTCATTCACATATACCGGTACCGCATCTGCACCACGAATAATTCGGGCTCCGGGAACAAGCGGATTTTTTTCTGCCTCTTTCATATCCTCAGCGCACTGTAAAATATCTTTTTCTTCTCTGATTTTTTTCATATCTATTTTGTACATATCTTATTTCCTCCATGATAATAGAACGGCATTTCAATTTCATAATACCTATAACTTATGATTTGACTCCTCCTGCCATAATTCCATCCATGATTTTTTCTTCAAAAATCATGATAAATACTATAATAGGCAATAAAATAACACAACCCATTGCGCTCAGCAAATCCCATGGTACATCATAGGCATTTGCTCTCGGCAATGTTGAAATGCCCACTGTTAAAACACTGATCTTCTGCGAAAAGAAGAGCGGAATAAAAAATTCATTTAAACAATTTATAAAATTGATGATGCATATCGTAGCAATTGCCGGTTTCAGCAAGGGAATAATAACATAAAATATTTTCTGTCCAAGGTCTGCTCCATCTATTTCTGCCGCCTCCTCTATATCAACTGGTATTCCACTCAAATAATTCCTCAAGATGAGAATAGAAAACGGAATCAAGGCGCTGGTATATAGAATGATCAGCCCCGGATAAGTATCCACCAACTTTAATTTCTTAAAGAAATCATATAACGGTCTCGCTGTAACTATTGCAGGGATCAATGCTGAAAATACAATCATTCCATATGCCATGGAAAGCTTTGGTGTAGAAAATCTTTCAAATGCAAATGCTGCTAATACACATATTATTGTTGATACAATTAATGTCGGTATAGTTATCAGCATTGTACAACCAATCTGTTGAATGATTCCTACCTGATCAATAAGTGTTTTATAGCTCTTCAAGGTAAAATGCTTAGGGATCCATTCAATAGGAATTGTAAACAAATCCTCATTTGGTTTAATTGAGGATATAAATATCCAATAGATAGGAATAAGTATAATTAACGCAACCATAACTGTTATCAACCATTGAAATATCTTAAATGCAATCTTTTTTTTAGTTTTCATACTGTTCACCTACTTCAGATATTTTTTTGAAACGGCTACATTGAGACCACTCAATATTAACATGATAGCAAACAATACAACCGCAATTGCCGATGCATAGCCGAGATTCAAATTGTTAAATGCCTCTATTAAAATCTTATATGCTAAAACTGCCGTTCCATCATGTGGACCTCCTGATGTCATTGCATATACAAGTTCAAAATTTGTCACTCTCCACATTGTGAAAAAAATTGAAATTGATAAAACCGTTTTTGCAATATTAGGCAATGTAATACTGAAAAAAGCTCGGACGGCATTAGCTCCATCAATCTTGGCCGCTTCATAGATATCCCCCGAAATGTATTGTAGTGCTGCCAGAACTAAGATTGCGAAATATGGGATGTCTTTCCATAGATCAACGATGATCACAGCTATTCTGGCAGTATCCACATCTATCAGCCAGTCATAATGGAAATTATCCACAAATCTTCCAATTAGATCGTTCACGAACCCATACTGCCCATTAAATCCCCAGCGGGCAGCTCTTCCGGCAACAATCATTGGCATTGCCCATGGAATCAGCACAATTGTACGGAGAAATTTTTTACCTTTAAATTTCATATTCAGGATTAAAGCCAGTACAATTCCCAAAATAATATGAAAAATCATTGATACCATTGTGAAGATTAAAGTGAAGCCTAATGAAGTGGCAATTTTTTCATCCGAGAGCATTCTCGCATAATTTTGCAAACCAATGAATTCACCTTTTCCACCTTGAATCACATTTAAATTTCTAAAACTGTTAATAAAGGTCATAAACACCGGATAAACTGTTGTTATGCTTCTTATCAGTATTACCGGTAAAATCATAATCCATGGAAGCCATCTTTTCTTACTGACTTTAGCCACTTGCATTACCTCACTTTACTATGAATATGTGGAAGCTGTAAAATCAAAACTGCGGTCTTACAGCTTCCTTCCAGATTTTTCTACTTCACTTCATCTGGGAAATAAGTCTTCATGCATTCCTGCATCTTTGAAATATAATCATCAAAGCTGATCTCATCGCTGACATATTTTTGAAATTCCGCACCCATCTCGTTAATATACTCAGATGAATTTGCAGGTAACGGACGTACTACCAGTGTAGTATTTTCCAGATACGGCTTTAACTCTTCAATACCGGGCACAGAGAACTCCGGATCTTCCACGACATCCGTTCTTGCCGGGATTCTGGAAAATGTTTCAGCATATACTTTCTGTCCTTCCAGACTAGCGGCCCATTTCAAGAAGATTTTTGCATTTTCCTTACGTGTTGATGCAGCATTTAAAACGTACTGCCATCCATTTGCATAAGTCTTCTCCTCTCCAAGATTTAACATTGGTGCAATATAAATATCATCTTTTCCATATCTTCCCGCCTTATCATAAGTAGGCATAAAGCTGGAATAATTCAGCATGGATGCAACGCTGCCATCCATAATTCTCTGGTTTAATTCCGTATACTGGTCTGCGATCTGTGACTTGGCAGTCCAGCCGTTATTTACCATTTCTTTTAAAAACTTCACTGCCTCCTGAGTCTGTGGATTAGACCAGTCATATAAATCACCACCAAATAAATTAATAAATTCACCGATATCATTCCAGACATATGTCTGTTCCCATCCTCCGCCATATCCATACACATTGTCCTTGGATACTTTTTCAAGAAATTCCACAAACTCGTCCTTGGTCTGAATGGAATCCATACCTGCTTCTTTTACATATTTGCCGTTGAGCCAGAAACAAAAGATTTCCATAAACATAGGAACACCTTTTCCGTCACTCATTTCGATAAAGGATTCCGGATATGCCGCTTTAACTTCATCAGTGAGCACATCATCCAAAGGCTCCAGATATCCTGCGTCAACAACCGGAAGCAGCATTTCCTGATCAGCCGAAATTACATCGATCGTATCATCTCCCGATGATAAAATTGTCATGAATTTAGCTGTTCTATCTGCGGTATTTGTAGGCATGGCAATAACTTCAATATCAAGTCCGGTTGCTTTTTCTGCCGCATCCAGATAATCCTGGAAATTGCTTTGCGTCGCAGCATCATCTAAAAACATGGTCAACTTATTATCTCCGGTTGTCTCAATACTACCAGTTGTCGCTGATCCGGCTGTGCTTTCTGTAGGCTCAGAAGCATTTCCGCATCCGCTCAGCACTCCAACAGTCATAGCAAGGCACATTAACATACTTACAATTTTTTTCTTCATTTTCTTATCCTCCCTAAATTAAACGTTTTGCCACTGACCTGTCTGATTACTTTTCAAACAGGCTTCAACAATTTTAGTAACATACCATCCTTCCGCAAAATCCGGGCTCTCATAAACAGCCTCAGTTTCATTTAATATGCTTCCGTAGAAAATCTCAAAGCCTTTCTCAAAGGCATCCTTCCATCCTACCGAATGTCCATCCGGCAGATCTGCAAAGCATCTGATTTTTTCAGATAAATTATTTTTACCTGCATAAATAATCTCATTCCCGGAATCCTTGTGGCCTATCCACAAATTTGCCGGTGTTTCCTGCTGCCATTCATAGGCTTCTCTGGTTCCGCCAATTAAGACTTTCAGATTGTTCTTTTTCCCCGCACATACCTGAGTGACGTTTATACTTCCTGTCATCCCCCCTTCCAGTCTGAATAAAATCATCGCTGCGTCTTCGTTCTCAACCGATACCGGCTCACCTTTTGTATCACAATTGTCCGTCCTTAGGGAAAACGTATCTGTCTGTTTACCCATATATCTTTTCTGATACTGCTTATGAAACATTGCATATACAGACACGATTTTCTGTCCTGTAATAAACTGTATCGTGTCAAAACAATGAGAACCAATATCTGCTACTGCCCTGGATTCACCTCCTTTATCCTTTTGGACTCTCCAATCAAAATCAGTATCATATAACAGCCAGTCCTGTAGATATTCTACCTGGATATGGCTGATCATACCCATCCTGCCATATTGAATTCTCTGTTGCATTTCCTGTACCATCAGATTATTTCTGTAATTAAAATTAACAGCCGTTTTTAATCCCTTTTTGCCGGCCAACTCTACCAGACTGGCACCATCCGCCGAATTTATCGTCAATGGCTTCTCACTATATACATGGCATCCTGTCTTCAAGATTTCACAGCTTACTTCATAATGGAAATTGTTTGGTGTGCAATTATGTACAACATCCATTTTTTCATTCGTCAGCATTTCTTTATAATCAGAATAATATTTTTGAATTCCATTTTTTTCACACCATTCACGCATACCCAGGTTACTGTCGGATCCCGCTACAATTTCAATATAAGGAAGTCTCCTCAGTGCCTCCACATGCTGTTTTCCAATAAATCCTAAACCGATGACTCCAACCCTAATCTTTTTCATACTTTTTACCCTTCTCCGGAAAGTTAATGAATTGTTTCAAGTATTGACGACTAATCTTTAATGAATTTTCAATGCTCTCCTTATCATTCTCAAAAGATTTATCTTCAATTTCAATACATGCAGCTCCTTTATAGCCTGTCTCTAAAAGGGCTCTTATATATTCTGCCCAGTCCACATCGCCGTGTCCAGGTATGCATGGAAGCATATACGTAAGTGGTGTTGCTAATATTCCGACTTCATTTCTGGCATCCTTATTCACTTTGATATCTTTATAGTGAACATGAAATATCTTATCCTTAAATTCATACAATGGCTTGATATAATCCATCTCCTGCCAGATGAAATGGGAAGGATCAAAATTCAATCCAAGCATTTCACTCGGAAGACGCTTAAACAGTTCTCTCCAGATAGCCGGTGAAACTGCCAGGTTCTTTCCTCCCGGCCATTCATCCTCAGTAAATAGCATCGGGCAATTTTCAATAGCTATTTTCACGCCCTTATTTTCCGCATAGTTTAAAATCGGCTTCCATATTTTTTCTGCCAATGCCAGGTTGTCTGAAACATTTAAATTCTGATTCCTTCCAATAAAGGTAGTAACCATGTTAACCTTCAATTCCGCTGCTGCATTAATTACCTTCGTCAAATGATCAATACTTTTCTTCCGACATTCGTCATCTTCATCCAGAACATTGGGATAATAAGCTAAAGCCGAAATTGTAATATTTCTATCCTTGCAATATCTCAATATCTCTTCTGCTTTGAGAGAATCGAGGGTGGATACATCAATATGCGTTACACCTGCATATTTACGTTCCGCTTTTCCTTTGGGCCAGCATGCAACCTCCAGACACTCAAACCCATTTTCCGATGCAAAATCCACCACCTGTTCAAATGAATAATCTGCCATCACCGATGTAATAAATCCCTGTTTCAATAAGCTTCCCTTCCTTTTTTATTTATTTTCATATAATTTACATTTTTCATTACTTTTTACATTTTTATTATACAAATCATTGACTTATTTTTCAATACCCTATATAATTTTCATAACAAGCGATATATTGCTTTTTCGATTTTAGTGCACTTTTACTAAGTATTGTGAAAATTTTTCATGCAGGAGGGGAATATGGCTATTTCCAAGGATGTAACAATTTCAGAAATTGCAGCAAGAGCCAACGTATCAATTGCAACCGTATCACGCGTCATCAACCAGGCCGGAAACACCAAAGCCGAAACAAAGCAAAAAGTTCTTCAGGCAATGGCAGAATTAGGACTGAATCCCAGTACTTACTGTGGTATTAAAGCCCCCGCAGACTCACGATCCATATTAGTCTGCCTTCCCAACTTTCAAAATCCATTTAATGCTGATGTTATTGAAGGTATCCAAAATGCAGCTATGGCTCGTGGCTACAGAACTTTTTTTTACGCAGCTTCTGATTTACGCTTTTCTTTATATGAATACGAAAAAATTATTGATCAGAATAATTTTTGCGGTTTATTATTAGTACACAACGTTTTAGATACAGAACAGTTAAACAAAATAAAATTAAAATACCCAGTAGTCATGTGTTCAGAGCATTGCAATCTGCCTGATGTTTCTTTTGTCTCTATTGATGATGTTTATTCATCGCAAATAGCAGTCAACTACTTATTATCTATCGGGCGCTCTCGGATTGCCCTGATTAACAGTCAGCTGACAAATGCCTATGCACGTTTTCGCGAAAAGGGCTTTCTCTCCGCCCTGAGCAAGGCCGGTCTGCAGGCAAATAGCAATTGGATCCTGCATATTACAGAAATTGATTTTGACATTGCCGTCTCTGTAATTACTTCTTTATTGAAGGGGTCCGACCGCCCGGATGCAATCTACTGTGTCTCTGACGTATATGGGGCTGCAGCCATCAAAGCAATTCAAAATTACGGTCTACGTGTTCCTGAGGATATAGCCGTGGTAGGCTTTGATAATATCAGTCTGTCAAAAATGGTTGTACCCGCCTTAACTACCATTAATCAGCCAAAAAAACAATTAGGTCATCAGGCTTGTGAAATTTTGATTAATCTTATCGAAAATCCTTCGACACCTCCACAGCATATTTTGCTGGATACGGAATTAATCGTCCGATCCTCCACCTAAAACATAATCTGAAAAAGCAGGGCAACCGTCCTTACAGACGGCGCCCTGCTTTTTCAATTAGAATACTCATATCTTGAAAATTTAATTTCATCACAGCATCTCACACAGTTCGATCACTTCATGATTGGGTCCTTCCACCTTGAAAAAGCGGATGCCGGATTTCCAGTATGGCAGCTGCTCCACTTCCGTGCTGAGGAGCCGGTATACTCCCTGCATTTCACGGAACAGTTGATCCACCTTCTCCACGGATAATGCGATATGATCGATGCTGCCCGTGGCATCTGCGGTAGTCTCGCTTTCGTACACCTCCAGCATCACGTTGTGGATTCTCAGAAAAGCCACCCTGTGTCCCTGATAGTTCTCCTGATTTATGATCTCGAATCCCAGAGAACGGTAGAAATCCAGGGTCTCCTGATATTTCTGTGTGGGGATCCCGATGTGCTGGATCCCCTTTATGTGTAATTTATATAAATATTTGTCCATGGCTGATGCCCCTTATCCCTCGATATGATATACTCTTGCTTCATAAGGCTGCAGATGCAGAGTATCTGTGATCTTTGTCTCCGGGTAATTGGATATCAGCAGCTTTGCTGATTTTTCAACGAACTCCGCAGGAATTTCCAGATCCATAGCTTCTCCTGCAAAATTACATACAATCAAAAGCTTTTCCTGTCCCAGAATTCTCTCATAGGCATAGATCTTATCATGCTCAGGATACAGCAATTCATAGGATCCATATACCACAATAGGATAATCCTTGCGCAGACGGATTACTTTACGGTAGAAGTTCAGGATAGAATCCGGATCCTCCTCCTGGGCTGCCACATTGACCTCTGTGTAACAGGGGTTGGTCTTAAGCCAGGGGGTGCCGGTGGTAAATCCGGCATTTTTCTCCGCATTCCACTGCATAGGAGTTCTGGCATTATCTCTACCCTTACGATTAATATAACGCATCATATCCTCTGGTGTGATCCTGCCATCGGAGGTATATTCTTTATAAGCGTTAATGGCTTCAATATCATTGCATTCCTCAATATTATGGAATACCATGTTCTTCATACCGATCTCTTCCCCCTGATAGATATAGGGGGTTCCCTGCATCATATGCAGGCAGACTGCCAGCATTTTAGCGGATTCCTTCCAGTATTTTCCATCATCGCCAAAACGGGATACCATTCTCGGCTGATCATGATTGTTCAGATACAGACTGTTCCAGCCCACTCCGTCCAGTCCGGTCTGCCATTTACTGAACACACGCTTCAGTTCTACGAGATCCGGCTTTTTGTCTGTCCATTTTAAACCGTTATCACTGTCCACATCCATATGCTCAAAGGTGAATACCATATTCAGCTCCTGTCTGTCAAAGCCTGTGTATTTGATGGCATCCTCCACAGAAGTACAGGGAGCCTCACCCACGGTGGTCACATCGTATTTAGACAGAACTTCCCGGTTCATCTCCTGTAAATATTCATGCACATGAGGTCCATTCATCACATAAGGCAGGCGATTGCCGTATTTGGAACCCGGAATCGGTTCGCCATCAGGATATCCCTCCACCTTGGAGATCATATTGATGACATCCATTCGGAATCCGTCAATCCCCTTATCCAGCCACCATTTCATCAGATCATAGACTTCCGCACGCACTTTTGTATTACGCCAGTTCAGATCCGGCTGTTTCTCGGAAAACAGATGCAGGTAATACATATCCGTCCGGGAATCATATTTCCACGCGGAGCCACTAAAGTTGGAATCCCAGTTGTTGGGGGGATTACCGTTTTTCCCTTCCTGCCAGATATAATAGTCTCTGTATGGATTGTCTTTGGAGCTTCTGCTCTCCATGAACCATTTGTGTTCATCAGAGGTATGATTCACTACCAGATCCAACATGATCTTGAGATGATGCTCATGCGCCTTCTCCAACAATTCATCGAAATCAGCCAGAGTGCCGAATTCATCCATGATATCACGGTAATCACTGATATCGTAGCCATTATCATCATTAGGAGATTTGTAGATCGGGCACAGCCACAATACATCCACGCCCAGGCTTTCCAGATAATCCAGCTTAGAGATGATACCACGCAGATCACCGATGCCGTCTCCGTTGCTGTCGCAGAAGCTGCGGGGATATATCTGATATACTACGCTTTCTTTCCACCATTTCTTATCCATATCATTGTCCAACCTTTCCTGTTGTTTTTGTCTTTCTGATATTGTTACGTTATTTTTAGATGCCGTGGGCTTTTGTCCCCACATTGATACCGCGCCATCACCCCTTGACTGCACCGTCAGTAACACCCTTCACGATATACCGCTGGCAGCTGATGTAGAATATAATGATGGGGATCATGCACAGAATCAGCCCCGCGGTTGCCAGATCCCATCTCTTGGTAAACTGTCCGAAGAACAGGTACGTCTTTAGTGGCAGCGTCTGCCAGCCTGTCTTATTGATGATCAGATTCGGCAGCAGAAAGTCATTCCATATCCACATAACATTCAGAATTGCCACCGTCACTGTAATCGTTTTCAACAGAGGAAATACGATACCGAAGAACAGTCTTACCATGCTGCAGCCGTCCAACGTCGCCGCTTCCTCCAGATCCAGAGGTACATTTTTAATAAACCCATGATAAAGCACAATGGACATACTGCAACCAAAGCCCACATACATAAACACGATTCCCGGACGGTTCATAAGATTCAGGTCACTCATGAAATCCACTAAGGGAAGCATGACACACTGGAACGGGATCAGCATGGAAGCTGCAAACAGCAGGAAGATCAGCTTGCTTGCTTTCGTGTTATAGCGGACCAGTACCCAGGCTGCCATGGACGATACCAGTATGATCAGTGCAGTGGATACCACTGTGATCACCAGGGAATTCAGGAAGGAGCGTATAAAATCCAATTTTCCAAACGCTTCCCGGTAATTGTCTATTCCAAAATGTGATGGCAGTGCCAGCACGTCCAGATAGATCTCCTTCAGTTCCTTGAAAGAACTGTTTAACAGCAGGAGGATCGGAGATACAAAGATCAGGGATAATGCCAGCATCAGCAGAATCAGCATTGCCTTTTTCCAGGTTTTCATCTTCATTACATCTCCACCTCCTTACGCTTGCTTAAGATCAACTGTGTTACAGAAATCACGACGACTACGATCAGGAACACTACTGCTTTTGCCTGTGCCTGTCCCAGCTTCGATTCCTTGAATGCCGTATTATAGATATTCAGTGCAATCATTTCCGTGCTGTTGGCAGGCCCGCCTGCTGTCAGGGACAGGTTCTGGTCGAACATTTTGAACGAATCCGAAATTGATAAGAACAATCCTATGGTAAATGCCGGTGCCACCAGTGGCAGCTTAATTTTCAGAAACGTCTGAAATGCTGTCGCTCCGTCGATTTTTGCAGCCTCCAGATAGGATTCCGGAATACTTTCCAGCTGTGCAATATAAATGATCATCATATATCCTGCCAACTGCCAGGTCAGTACGATCAGCATACCGATAAATCCCGTCTTCTGGTCGGACAGCCATCCCTGGAGCCAGGTCATTCCTGTATTTTTGCCGATTGCTTCGAAAATAGACACAAAGATGAACTGCCAAGTAAATCCAAGCAGGATTCCTCCGATCAGGTTCGGCATAAAGAACACAGTTCTCGCCAGGTTGGCACCTTTGATCTTGTTGGTCACCAGCACTGCCAGTCCGAAGCCCACGGCATTAATGCAGATCACAGAGCAGAGTGCAAATACAAAGGTGAACAGAAACGAATTCCAGAATCTGCTGTCGCTCAATAATTTTCCATAATTTGCTATTCCTACAAATACGGCGTTTTTACCGATTCCGTTCCAGTCGGTAAAGGAATAGTAGAATCCCTTTACCGCAGGAACCAGAACCACCAGTACAAAGGCGAAAAGTGCCGGAAGGATAAACAACCAGAAGCCTATCTGTTTTCTTCTCATAATCCTATCTCCTGTCTTACTGCTGTCTCATAGCTTCCCAATCACTCTTGTTCTGCGCGATCACCTGCTCCCAGGTCATGCTGCCTGCCAGATATGCCTGTACATTGGCTGCTACGTTGCTATCCCAGCCGGAAGGCTGACCGGAGAATACCCAGGGGATGGTCTTGCCTGCATTCATATATCCCATCACTTCCGCAGACAGAGGATCGCTGATCTCAATGCCATCATAATTATCAAATGCAGGAATCAGAGACAATTCATTGATCACAATATTTTTACCTTCATCAGACTGATACAGCCAGTTCAGGAAAGCTTTGGCTGCTGTCTTCTCTGCCTCGGAGGACTTGGAGTTCACGCACCAGTAATTGGATACTCCTACTGCAATAGAATCCTCGACCACACCCTTCAGAGGGATCGGCAGAATACCGAGATCCTGTAACAGATCCTCAGATACATTGGATATCTCCGGAGAGATCCAGTTGCCCTGCTGGATCACTGCTACCCGCTCAATAGCAAGTCCACCGCCGACCTGTGTCGCATAGTCTACTGAATTCAGTAAAGATAAATTGTCCCTGCTGCTGGTATATCTGGTCTCCAGGTCTATCAGATCCTTCAGTGCATCGCCATAGGTATAATTGACCGTCTGGCTCTCAAATGCTTTTGCTGCACTTCCAAATTCTTGACTCAGTGCCACATTGTTGGTATGTAAACCTACAATCCAGGATTCCTTTGCAGCATATTCCTCGACCGCTTCCAGCACCGGGAACTGGTCTGCCAGAGTGCCCGCATCGATCTGGCTCTGCAGATCTGCAAATGCCTTATCCATCGCATCATAGCTGGTCAGTGTGGAAGCATCGATGCCTGCTGCCTCAAAGATTTTCTTATTGTAAATCAGTCCGTAGCCTTCCACCGCGATCGGCATTCCATATACCTGTCCGTCTACCGTCACATTGTCACAGCCTCCTGCTGTCACATGGGATACCCATTCTTCTCCGGTCAGGGGCTCCAGATATTCTTTGTAGCTTGCGATATCATCCGGTCCTCCCAGTGTGAAGATTTCTACCGGGTCATTTCCCAGCATCTTTGCTTTCAGAGAAGATGCATAATCCGATCCGCCTACTGTTTCCAAATGAATTGTCACTCCCGGATTCTCAGATTCATATTGCTCAATGGCTGCCTGCAGCGCATCGCTGATCTCATTTTTATTCTGGAAGATATCCACTATCACCTGGTCTCCTGAACCGGTATTTGCACCGTCTCCACTTTGACTTTCGTTATTTCCGCAACCGGCGAACAAACCGGTGATCATCATCGCTGTAAGGATTCCTCCCACTACTTTCTTTTTCATAAGCTATTTACCTCCTTCGCATGTCCTGCATGCTTTCCATACATTACGTTGTCCCTGTTTTCGTTTGGTTATGTACATAACTTCTGTATCTTCAACATATCACTCGAATGCAAATATGTAAATAGGTTATGTTCATAACCTATTTAATAACCAAATGAAAACCTCTCTTTTTTGTACATTTTTGACAATATTTGGAGATTCTGTTATAACTAAAATAGTCTGAGTACAGGAGGAACCTATCTATGACTACTATCAAAGATATTGCCGAGCGCGCCGGAGTCAGCACCGCTACCGTATCCAATGTGATCCATGGGAATACGAAAAAGGTCTCTCCCGCCACGATTGAACTGATCGAGAACTTGATCAAAGAAATGGGATATGTCCAGAAAATGGGACTGAGTGTACTAAATAACAGCAGTTCCAAAATGGTGGCTGTCGTTATCCATACCCACAAGAAATATGAGGATGCCGTGATCTCCGATCCCTTTTACGGTACGATCATCGGCTTTATCGAAGAAAAGCTGCGTCTGCTGGGTTATTATATGCTGCTCTACTCCACAGATGACGTCAATGAAGTCTTCCGTACCGTCATGGCATGGAATATCGATGGTGTCATTGCTCTGTCCTTCTCCCGCAATGATTGCAATAAGATCTGGAACCTGATCCACAAGCCCGTAGTCTCTATTGATGCTTACGGAATCTCTCACGATGATACTCCTGTCACCAACATTGGGCTGGATGACTCCACAGGAGGGGGCCTGATGTCAGAATATTTGTTACAATGCGGTTATGAAAACATACTGGTATGTGCCACCAACGATTATGGTGTGGATTATTCGAGATGGACCGGTGCCAGAGAAATGTTTGAGGAACTGACTGTCGGAAATAAAGAGAAAAAAATACGTCTGATCAATATCGGTGAGACCCAGATCACCAGAGAAAGCTTCTATCAGCAGCTGTTGCGTCAGATTCCATTTCCAACGAAGACGGCGGTTTTCTTCCTTTCGGATTATTTTGCCATTGAGGCCATCAGTTACCTAGGCTCCAAGGGTATCCGGGTCCCCGCAGACCTGGGGATTGCCGGATTCGATGATATCAATTATGCCCACCTTACCGTTCCAAAGCTGACTACCATACATCAGAACATGGAACGGAAAGCAGAGCTGGCTGTAACGGAGCTGCTATCTGCCATACAGAATCCCATCTACATGGGCAAGGAAGTATTACTGGATGTCATGCTGATTGCCCGGGATTCCATCTAATTTCTGTGCATCCGGCTGCTGTTCCTCCAGTTCCTCATAAAACCGGTAATTGTTCTTGCCGTTCTGTTTGACATAATACAATGCCTTGTCCGCTTTTGTATAATATTCTTCAAAGCTTTCTCCCTGCCTGCACATGCACAGACCGCAGGACAGGGATGCCGGTGAAGTCTCCGCCGCAGCATCTTTTGCCGCACGAAAGCTGTCAAACAGCTTTCTCATCCGCATGTTCATCTCTGCTTCTGATGCTTCCGGCAGATAGAACAGGAATTCATCTCCTCCCAGCCGGCAGACCACTGCGTTCTCCATGCACTCTGTGAGCACCTCTCCTACCAGCCTGAGAGCACGGTCCCCCTCCTGATGTCCATAGACATCGTTGATCTTCTTCAGATTATCCATATCAACAAATCCCAGACAGCCATCATTCTTCTGCATTTTCTCAAGGATCAGTGCCTCACCCTTATGACGCAGGGGAAGACCTGTCAGATAATCCAGGCTTTCCCTTGCCTCTCTCTGTCTTGCCAGCTCCAGTTCGCGGATGCGGTCCATTGTCTGGATGATCGTAACAACCAGCAGGACCACCAGTCCGGTTGCGATAAAGAGTCCCGACAGAGACACCACACGATACACCTCTGTCACCTCCAGCAGGACTGCGATCATGGCAGTCACCAGTCCGATCAGCGGAAGCTTGTATTGTTTCGCTGTTCCCTGGATGAGATCCCGGCAAATGGTGAAAAATATCGTCAGAAACGTTCCTGCGATCACCAGATGGGACAAGAACATTGTCGAGATAAAATCTGCGATATTCAGTACCTATAAGGCTGTGCATAGTACAAAATTCACATAGGCGGTACACGCTGCCACACGATAGGCCTTCCGGTACCTTCCCTGCTGCACACTGTCAATATAGAACAGGATCGGAAGCGGGCAGATCATCACAACGAAGAAGCACATATTCGACAGAATAGAAGCATTAGAAACAAACAGCTGGCGCAGCTTCGATTCTCCCAGCATCCACACTGCCCCCAGGATCATGCACCATCCCAGGTACTCCAGATCAAATCTTGTCTTGTATACAATATTGAGCACCAGACTGCTGATCAGCACGACCAGTCCGGCAAACAGCATAGCACAGGCGATCAGTGTTACCATAAAATAGCAGTGGAACATATATGCCCAGATATCTGATTTATCCCCGCAATATATCGTGTTGACAACACCGGAATACTTTTTCGTAAAGCACTGCAGCTCTATCCGCACTTCCTGTCCCGCATCCGCACCGGATGTCTCACAGAATATATACCGGCTGGCAGAATTTTTCCCAAAAGGTCTGGTATTCTCCGTATCATACACTGTCCTCAGTTCCCCACCAATATAAATGCGCACATTCTCCATAGAGGATCTGATGGCAATCGTATTTTCCTTAATAATCCTGCGGGAGCACTGACCGGATGACCAGAAGCTCTCCGGCAGGCACATCACACCTGCCCGGGACCGGGATCTCCTCTTGGGTTCCATCTGCCAGCACCCGGTAAAAGGTTCCTGTGTAAGTAATGCTTTCCTCCGTGACCGTTTCCCTTTCACTTGGGTAAATAGATTGTCCCAAAAGGAATGCCGCAAGCAGCACAAGTATTACCACATAAAATAAAATTCTTTTATACTTTTGGATCGTATATTTCTCTTCTGTCAACTTTTTCTACCTCATTAAATGATACCGGGGCAGCCCCCGCTTTTATTCCCCTATCGGAGTTCTGTCCATGATCTTTTACCCACTTATCAACAAGTTTATCACACGTAGCTGAAAAAAGTAACTATCTATTTTACCCCGTAAAATGTTTATGGAAAATTCATTCGACAAATCATGCTTTCCGAACTAAAATAGGAATGCGATATGATAATTTCATGATCCTATGAAAGGAGGCAACATGATATGAAGAATAAAAAATATTCCATCATTTATAGCAGCTTAACAGGTAATACCAAGGTGCTGGCTGATGCGATCCACGAGGCATTACCTCAGGATGAATGTGAGTATTTCGGTGTGTCCGACACAGTGATCCCTTCTTCCGAACTGCTCTATATCGGATTTTGGACAGACAAGGGAAATGCAGATACCAAGACATTACAGCTATTATCGCAGTTAAAGAACAAACAGATTTTTCTGTTTGGAACTGCAGGCTTTGGTGGCAGTGATGTCTATTTCCGGAAAATCCTGAATCAGGTTAAGCAGTTCGTTGACGCAAGCAATGTTATCGTCGGAGAGTATATGTGTCAGGGCAGAATGCCGCAGTCTGTCCGGGAACGCTACTTGAAAATGAAGGAAGCTCCTGATCATCCGGCAAATCTTGATGTATTGATCCAGAATTTTGACTGTGCATTGTCTCACCCTGATGTAGATGACCTGGAGAGACTCAGACAAGCCGTTAGGAACTCATCCTTCTGATAAGACCATAAAATAAGGCAGCCTCACATAGTTGAGACTGCCTTACCTTCTTTACCTGGCATGGATGCCACTGACATATTGTTGTAGGAACTGTTCCTTCCCACAGGGTCTGCCAAAATAATATCCCTGCAGATAATCAACCTTCATTTCTTTCATTTTCAGAAGCCATTCTCTTTCCTCGATGCCTTCTGCGCATATTCTGACATTAATACTATGTACCATTGGGATGATATTTTTATATAATTCATAATCCCTGGCACTGTTCATCGCCTTGGCAGTAAAATCCCTATCCATTTTCACGTAACTCGGATTCATATCACGTATACAATGAAGATTTGAATATCCTGTTCCAAAATCATCGATCACGAAGGAGCTCCCGATCGCGTCCAAGCTTTTACGGAATTTGCAGAACGAAGGTGTCATATCCATAAATCCGCTTTCTGTCATTTCAACGCATAAACATTCCGGCTTTAAAGCGTACTTTTGTATCACATCCAGAATATCCCGCTCTACATTGCCCTGTAAGATCTGAACATAAGAAACATTTACATTTATCCTGAAATCCGGAATATAGTTCTGCATTTCACAGCACATTGCTGCAGCTTCGTTCAAAATATATCTTCCGGCAGGAATAATCAATCCGGTCTCTTCCAACAATGGGATAAACT
>ENA-USUK01001151-USUK01001151.1-human-gut-metagenome-genome-assembly--contig:-NODE-1151-length-20618-cov-13.553186_pt1 | contig 20618 bp, 17 predicted proteins | sample MGYA00250062_ERZ773400 | MGnify/ENA primary metagenome ERZ773400 (study PRJEB29103, sample SAMN06111961) | human gut metagenome | biome: human gut; feature: ankylosing spondylitis patient; material... | reverse complement strand
GAGAGTGACCTGATTGAGATACCATCCTCCTGCCACAGCACATAAAGAATACGTCCCTGGGCTCCATTAAACGCATCAATATTCTTTTCACTGAGAATCTTCTCGAAAATCCGGTCTCCAAGCTGTTTTATTTTGGTGACAAGAAATCCTCCATTCATTTCCATACAAAAGCTCCTATATAGTAGTTTATTAGAAACATACTATATAGGAGCTTTATTGTCAAGAGTTTATATTTCTTAATAGGTAAATTCCGTTTTTTTCAATTCTCCAAACCGGAAGTTATGAACTCAAGCTCGTTACCAGTGACGAATATCTTTCTGTCTTATTTATAATATCTTCCTCAGTAACGCCATAATAACTGTATAAATCTCTGGCTATTTTCTTAAACTTTTTCATTACCGCTTTATTTCCTGAATAAGACATTCCAAATATATTCCAAGTATAATCTATTTCCATTTCAAGAAAATTATCATTAATTTCTATTTTATACAAATGAAAATCCATAGGAATTATACTATCGGGCATTTCAGCAATCATTTCACTTCGAGTCTTTATTTTACCAAAATACTCTATAACGGATGCTTCATTAAAATAATCTGGTAATGGAATATCCTTCATTTCACCCAAAAGTTCTGGTTTATGTTGCAAAATCAAACTTTCTTTTAGGCATTTTATTTGTTCAATATATTCTCTATCGCCTGGAGCAGTTTCTGTCAATCCGTATTTTTCTTTTGCATACTGTACTGTTTCAGAAAGAGAATGCGGATTTGCAACTATTGTCTTCTCTACTTTTTTTCTCTTATATCTATCTGTCCTTTTTCTATATTGAGTGAAACATTATTTACCGCTTTCTGCTTTTTAAAATATTTACACAAATTTTGTGTCTGCAACATCATTTTCATCTTTTCTATCCTTCCTTCTATATTTTATTTCTTACTGAAATATAATCTATCAGGGAAAAATAAAGATTTGATGAAGTTTGCTAAATTTATACTCTCTCGGTTCCTTCTATACCGACGACAACATAAAAAAGAGAATTTCGAGACGACAGGCCTATCTGAAAACGCAAAAGGAAAGAGCGAAAGAACGAAAAGAAAAGCGGAAAGCTACATACGAAGCTATGTCTCCAGCTAAACGCCTACCATGATGCGAAATTCGCACTGGAAAGCCACAACATAGACCTCACTGCAATCACCAGTTCCAATATCAAAATACTGCAAAATCGACTCGAGCAGGCTGAGCAGGATATGTATAACCTTGAGGAGCAGCAGCAACAAAACGAGCGTGATCTAAAGGAGCTGCAGCGCCACCAGAAGGAAATTGACACCTATCTAGGGAAAAAGCATGAAGATATTTAATCCTCATGCTTTGCAGTAAAGTTATAGAAAAGGCATCCGAACGGCATTTGTTACACAAAATGCCGTTCTGTCTACTAATATATTCAGATCATTATAATTTCAGATCAAAACCTCTCTTGAATATTTCTCCATATTGTCCCATCGTTACAGTCAATGATTTATCAATTTGCTCTCTTGTAATCCCATCCAACGCACCTGCTTTTATCGCTTTTCCAGGTTTCCATGTTGGATCGGCAGCCTTTGCCGCATCATAAAAAGCTTGATTATACTGTCGTTCATATTGTTCTAAAGTCCACGTCCCCTTTAATCTGTCCCGCTTCTTTGCAGACTTTTGATAATGGTAAAACACATCTGAACGTTTTGTAGTATCTCCGTTTGCAATTCCATTTTCTTCAAGGAACTCCCGTTTTGCATTATCAAACATTTCCTGTCTGTTTTTTTCAGGAATATCAATAATCACGTGTCTCTGCGAAATAGGAATATCCGTTGCGTCCATACCGGCAAGACCAGTTGCCGGAGAAATATAGTCCCCATCTTTGTCATAGTTCTTCATCAAATTCTTTATGGCTGCCGGATTGGTATACATCATTCCGTTTGCATTTTGCATCATTTTACTTATAACGGTTTTATATTGTTTGCTGTTTGTGTTAATCCCTGCTGCTTTTAACTGTGATTGTACTGCACTGCTATTGAGCTGGGATAATTGGAAACTCCCTATTGGATTAAATGCCGACTTTCCGGATGAATTTTGAAACAAAAAAGCATAATCTGTAATTTTTGACATAATGTAACCTCCTTGTGCACATTATATTGTAAATCCATTTACTGACTCACATTGTATATCGGCATAAACGCTTTAATTGTTCACCTTTTGCTTTTAGTATACTATTCCACTCGCAATACAACAATTTTAATCATGGATTACCCATGTACCTTTCTTAGAAGAACCGATATGCTCCACAACACCATCTTTCTTTAATTTATTGATATGATAACGAACTCCTCCAACAGAAAGCCCAAGCTGCTGTGCAATCATCTTTACTGTAATGGAAGGCTGTTCACCCATGAGCCTAATTATTCTCCCTACATTTTCTGTGTTAGTTTCTGTGTTAGTTTCTATGTTAGTTTCTGTGTTAGTTTCTGTATTAGCATCCCTTTTTCGATACATATTTACTCTGAAATCGCCATCAAAATCAATCAACTCCGGCTTCGGTAATCCATATTCCTCACAGGCTGCAAATAACCTCGGTATTCCAGTTCCCCATTTTTCAATAATTTTCATGTACGCAAAAGCTCTTGCGATTGCGGGATTTCTCGGTCTTGAGTAACCTTCTATCATTTTTTCGATCGTAACATTATTCAGTAGCATACCCGGCGAAGTAATCTCTAGTCTGTCATCATACAATGCCACTTGTATATTTCCCGGCTCAAGATAACTACGATGAGCCACTGCGTTTGCAATCAACTCTCTTATGCTATCTGTAGGAAGTTCATATACATCTTGTCTGTACATTCCCTTTATTGTCATTCCCATGTTAATTTTTTCAAGAACATACTGGTATGCAGCATCCATTTGTTCCTGAATAGAACCCTCAAACTCTCTCCGATCAACAAAATGTGCCCGATTGGTTCCCTTGAACACGCCGCACTGAATAACCGGCTGCCCTACCATCCGTCCGGTCAAAAGTGCATATGCATTGGTCGGATATACCTTTCCGCCTTCCTCCTTCAGAACGCCCCATGAAATCAGTATATTTCTGGTGACATCCTTAATCTTCACTTTTTCACTATCCTGCCATGTATTTCGTATGGCAGTCTCCTTCAAGCTCTTGCAGAGCTCCTCAATCTCACTATCTGATATATCCATATTCTGACATATTTCACTGTCAAAATAACGATTCTTACCTTCCAGCATCAACTCTCTTAACATATAATCCTCGACATGCCTAGTCGTACCTGCAACACGCACATAAGTACCATCAAACACACCTTGTGATTTTATATAGTATGGACGCTCTGCCCCTGGGAATATTTCTACCACAATCACTGTCTTATCCTTAATCGTCTGCATCGCCACATCCGGTCTGATTGCAGGTTCGCAAGAATCTGCTGCCATTCTTTAACAAATTCAAGCATTGGGACTTGTCGCATACCTGCCGGTGTCTTGGTTGTATTCACATTGAAATAGCAACCTCTCTTGCTTCCTTCGGTTCTGTGGTCATAGTAAACAAGCGTATGATTCACATCTATAATTTCTTCCTCTAAATCTATGTCACACCACCTAAGTCCAGTCAATTCGCCCACTCCTGCCGCCAATACCTCTCGACCACCATATCCATTTCCCGTTTGAAATCTTCAAACTGTCGTGGGTTCTGGTGCAATAGGTGTTACCTGAAAACTTAACCAGCTCATACGGTTCATAATTTCTCAGATAGGTTAATAAGTCCATCTGCTTCGCCTGAATGATTAACTCAGGTGCGATAAATGGCATATCGACCACCGCCTTCCTGTTTATCTCTCATACGATTTCTCCTTTCTGCCGCCGACTGCTTCGCCCTCATCAGGCTCTCCGCCGACAATCTCATTTTCCTTTTTATCCATATTGAGCAGGATATTCAGCTCATCAAGTCGGGCAGTTTTTGCCCTCAATTCTTCCTCCTTTGCAAACGGCTTTTCGATTTCCTGCTTCGCTGTTTCAAACTGCTTCTCCGTATTTTCAAGGCTGTTTTTCGTATCAGCAAGTACTTCCTCAAAGCGTTCTATGCCGTTATCTATTCTCACGATATTACCGTGAGCATCATCGCCAAGCGGTACATCTCTGCTTGTTTCGCCTTTTAATTTCACAACATAATTACGCTGCACCGTATCAAAATACAATTCCATTTGAAAGCCACGGTACTCGCCAAGTGCTATCGCATCAGGACTGTTCATTGACTTGCAGGCATTGATAATTACCTGACCTGCTTCGGCTTTTTCGGAATAAGAAACACCCGATACCATCATTCCAAGCGGCTGCTCGTCTATCGGTTTCGGGTGTGATTTTGCTGTTTCAACATCTTTTGTAAGTCCCTCTACACGGGATTTTAAGTAAGCAATCTGTTGTGGATAGAACTTGATGACCTTATCCTCCAGTCCGTATTTCTCCGATAAGAAATTGGATTTTAACATCTTCAGCTTCTGCACCTGAATGTCTAAGTCCATCTTTTCTTTGATATACGGATTGCCTGTTGCAAGCATTTTTATCTCTGCATAGGACAGTGCGGTTTCATCAATGTCCTCTGCCGACCTGACCGGAAATTTGCTCGTCATAATCTGACTTGCGAACTTCTGCTTACCTTCCACAAGCTGATAGAGGTATGCATCAAAGGTCTGCTCTGTTACATAGCGATAAATCTCTACCTGCGGATTTTCATTGCCCTGACGGACAATTCTACCGGAACGCTGCTCCAAATCTGAAGGTCGCCACGGACAATCCACATCGTGAAGTGCAATAAGTTTGTCTTGCACGTTCGTCCCTGCTCCCATCTTCTGAGTAGAGCCGAGAAGCACTCTGACTTCTCCCTTGCGGGTCTTTTGGAACAGTTCTTTTTTCTTCATATCCGTGTCGGCTTCGTGTATGAACTTCACTTCACTTTCAGGAATACCTCTCTCAATCAGCTTCTTTCTGATGTCGTTGTAGACGGAAAATGTGCCATCATTCTTCGGAGTGGAAAGGTCGCAGAACACAAGCTGTGCCGATTTTTTGTCGATATTTTCTTCCCATATCCGATAGATGTTATCGACGCAGGCATTGATTTTACTGCCCTCAAAATCAGGCAGCATATCGTTTAGCATACGCTGGTCAAGAGCCAGTTTTCTTCCGTCATTCGTGATTTTCAGCATATTATCTACGCTTGAATCCACACCGCCGCCACGCACCTGCTCGGCTCTCTCTGCAAGGGAAGCAACCATTTCCTTCTGCATTTCCGACGGCTTTACTGCAATGTTATGGTACTTTGCTTCCGGTACTGGCAGGTTCAACATATCTGCTGTTTTAATGTCCGCAATCTCCTTGAACATCGCCATTAGTTCCGGCAAGTTATAGAATTTTGCGAACCTTGTCTTTGCTCTGTATCCTGTTCCTTCCGGTGTAAGTTCCACTGCCGTAATGGTTTCTCCGAAAGTGGAAGCCCAGGCATCAAAGTGCTGCAACCCATTTTTCACAAGCGTGTTGTACTGCAAATATCGCTGTATCGTATAGAGTTCCACCATACTGTTTGAGATAGGTGTACCCGTTGCAAATACGGTTCCTCGCCCTCCGGTAATCTCGTCAAGGTAACGACACTTCATAAAGAGGTCGGAAGATTTCTGTGCTTCCGTCTGTGCGATACCGCCCACATTACGCATTTTTGTATAAAGATAAAGGTTCTTGTAATAATGGCTTTCATCAACAAAAAGCCTGTCTACACCAAGTTCCTCAAAGGTTACAACATCATCTTTTTTCGTCTGGTCATTGAGTTTATCAAGTTTCTGCTTGATGGATTTCTTTGACTTTTCAAGCTGTTTTATGGAGAAGTTTTCCCCTCGGTTTCGCTTGAGTTCTGCAATTCCTCCGGTTATCTCCTCAAGCTGCTGTTCTAAGATTGCCCTCTGTCTTTCAATGGACATCGGGATTTTCTCAAACTGTGAATGTCCGATGATAACTGCGTCATAATCTCCGGTTGCAATCCTGCCGCAGAACCTTTTACGGTTCTTGGTTTCAAAATCTTTCTTTGTTGCGACAAGGATATTCGCCGCCGGATAGAGCTGCAAATACTCAGCCGCCCATTGTTCGGTCAAGTGATTTGGTACAACAAACAGTGACTTATTACAAAGTCCAAGCCTTTTCGACTCCTGTGCTGCCGCTACCATTTCAAAAGTTTTTCCTGCTCCGACTGCGTGTGCAAGAAGCGTATTTCCTCCGTAAAGGATATGGGCAACCGCATTTTTCTGATGTTCCCTGAGTTCAATTTCAGGGTTCATACCATTGAAGATGATATGACTTCCATCATACTCACGAGGTCTGACGCTATTGAATTTCTCATTGTAGGATTTGCAAAGCCTTTCCCTTCGTTCTGGGTCAGACCATATCCAGTCCTGAAATTCCTGCTTAATCATTTCCTGCTTCGACTGAGCAATCGCTGTTTCCTTTTTATTCAGGACAGCCTTTTTCTTTCCCTCATCATCTTCGATATAATCAAAGATACGCACATCTTTTAAATTCAGCGTTTCCTCAATAATCTTATAGGCATTGATGCGGGAAGTTCCGTAAGTGTTATATGCCCTTACATTTCCTTTGTCGTAAGATTTGCCCTCAATATTCCACTCACTCGTAAATGGAGAGAAGTGAACTTTGATATTCCACTGTGCATAGCGTGGTGTTTCAAGCAAATGAAAGATAAACTCCTGCACATCGTCCGGTGGCAGCCAAGTTGCACCAAGTCGCACGGAAATTTCACTTGCAGTCAGGTCTTTCGGCTGCACCTTTTGAAGTGCTTCCACATTGACCTTATAATCTTCCGGATAGAGTTCTGCCGAGTTCTTTGCAATCTTCAGCTTTTCCCTGACATTACCCGAAAGGTATTCATCAGCCATCAGATACTTCGGTTCGTAAGAATTTCCATACTCATAAAGCGGGTTTAGGAAGATAACACCCTTTAAGTCCTCAAAGATTTCATTCTCCGATTTACCGGAAAGCTCCATCATATAGTCCATATCAATCGTGGCTTTTTCTCCAAGAGATACCGCCAACGCTTCGCTTGCCGTATCAACAGAAGTAACCGGAGTATGCGGCTTAATTGTCCTCTTAGAAAACATATCAGCCTTACGTTCCAGTTCTCCGTCCTCTCCGATTATCTCCAATGCGGAAAGCAAAGAGAATGAACTGTCCTGCGAAAAAGCAGAGGTATTTGCACGGCTGTTAATGAGTCCGTACTTACCTGAAAAGGTATCATAAAGTCTGTTTAATCGCTCCTGCTCCGCTTTGATTTCGCTGTCAGGGTAATCTTCTGTCTGCAATTCAATCAGCGTTCTGACGGAATTTCTAATAGCAATCATACCCTTAATTCGGTTCTCTGCGGTTGCCGACACTTCCACCGGAGTCATACGGGAATTTTCACGATAATAGATTTTATCGTCTACCACCGTATATGAAAAGTTTCTCACTGCCGGGTCTGCCGGAATAGAATTATCTTCCTCCTCCAGTTCTTCCTCGGCTTCATATTCCGTGATTTCTCCGTGAATGTTTGCTACTGCTTCATCAAGCTGTGCTGCAAGGTCTGCATTTTCATACGGCACACAAGTTGCTTCCATACCGAAACGCCCCGATACCATTTTCATTTCTCCGAGTATCATTTCGGGGTGCTGCACAAAATAAGAGTTCATCTTAATTCCGTTCTCATCGGTATCAAGATGAACCCAATCCGGCTCAATATCTATCAGTCTGTCACGCTTTTGCAGGATAAGAATATCCGAAATGACTTCCGTTCCTGCATTACCCTTAAAGGTATTATTCGGCAATCGGATTGCTCCAAGAAGCTCTGCCCTCTGTGCAATATACTTTCGTACTGCTAAAGTTTCCTTATCCATTGTGCCTTTGCTCGTTACAAGTGCCATCACACCGCCGGGTCTTAACTTATCAAGGGACTTGGCAAAAAAGTAATCGTGTATCAGGAACTTATGCTTGTCGTACCTTTTATCCGACACCTTAAAATCTCCAAAAGGCACATTGCCAACCACTCCATCAAAGAAGCTGTCCGGCAGATTGGTTTCTTCAAATCCTTGTGCCGCAATGGTTGTTTTCTGATAAAGCTGCTGTGCAATCCCTGCGGAAATCGTATCAAGTTCCACACCGTAAATCTTACTGTCCTGCATTGTGTCCGGCAGCATACCGATGAAATTACCGATACCGCAGGACGGCTCTAACAAGTTGCCTTCCTTAAAGCCCATCTGCTCCATTGCCTTATAAATGGCTGTGATAACTTCGGGCGGCGTGTAGAACGCAGTCAACGTGCTTTCTCTTGCCGAAGCATATTCCTCCGGTGTTAATACCGAAGAAAGTTCCAGATATTCCGTTGCCCACGCTGAATTATTTTCATCAAAGGCTTCTGAAAGCCCACCCCAACCAACGTACTTTGATAAGATAATCTGTTCTTCAAGAGTGGCAAATCTGTTTTCTTCCTGACATTTTTTTAGAAGCTGTATCGCCATAATATTTCTGCGGAAGCGTTCCTTTTTACCAACTGTTTCAACCTCATTTTCTTTGAGATTAAAGGTGTGGCGTTCTGCCATAGATACATCAGGGTGCAAGTCAAAGCCTTTGACTTTTTTCTTCTGCTCCCAAGCGGGAACTACCGGCTCAGGCTCTTTATCATAACCGTTTCCTATGCGATACCCCTGATGATACATCTCATCATAGCTGTCAAAACCTGACTGCGAAGCTACTATCTCTCGATAATCTTCAATCGGCATACTGCCCATATTGGTCTGAACTTCTTCCGTTTCATTTCTTTCTTCGGCAGGTTCTTCCTTTACAATCAAATGCTCATTCATCGGATTCTCACGCACTTTTCTGTCAAACTCTGTGCGTGAAAATTCCTTATTGAACAGTGGCATATCATAGTCATAGAGCATTACTCTCTCATCATCAACAGATAAGATTTCGTACTCAGAAGCACCGATATACACCTTATCGCCAAGATGATATTCATATTTCACATCTTGCGATATTTCCGCTTCTTCAGGTTCTTTTTCGGCTAGTTCCTGCTCCGGTGGTGCATTAGAGAGTATCTCACGGTTTCTTTTCGTTTCCTCGATTTTGGCTCTGCGTTCCTCTTGACTTTCAAGCCACTGAGGATAGCGTTCTTTTTCCTTTGGATTTAAGTATCTGTCCATTCGGATAAGTTCCCCGATACGTTTCTCCACCTGCGACCACGAAAGCGTGATATGTGGATTTTCTTTACCGATACCTTTCGTAATCGTAATACCTTTTCCATCGTGACTCTCATCAATTCCTGCTCCGATTATTACTGGATAAGAGCCGCCCCAACCGTACTCATTTTTTAAGAAGTCTGCGTTTTCTTTTGCTGAAAGGCTTTTTTCAAACTGCTCATAGATACGCATTTTACCCTCAGAAAATCCGCTTCCATTCGCAAGAACAGCGTCGATAATCTCCTGAGAAAAAGTAAAGGCAGAGGTTTTCTTTTCCTCTGCCCGACCGTCTAATATGAATGTCATCTGACCGTCCATTGACGGTAATGGTTTTATGCTGTCACTTAATTCTCCCAATAATCGCATAGCTTCAAAATGTCGAGCAATAACAGCCCAATCATAAAAACTCTGTGCGGTTCTGCTGTCGTATTTGCCCTCCCACAAATGCAGAACGTTTTCAAAGGTCTTGTACCCTACTGTCCTGCCATCCTCTAAAGTAAGCTCGGTATAATCATTATTGAAAATACTCTTTATATACTCTGTGCGGTCTTTGTTATCAGGATTACGTTCATAATAATCTTTGATTTCTTCCAGACTTGCTGATAAATGTGGTGTCGTTCTGAGAATTTCATTGATTACTTCATCACGCCCAAAGAACGGAAGGCTTTTATCCTCGTGTGTTCTGTCGTAATACTCTAAGCGAATATCACTTCCGCTTTCACGATTTCCTGTGCCGAGCTGCGAAGGGAGTTCATCAGACGAACCCATTTCATCATATCCTCCGCTTTCATCTGTTCGCTCACTCCCTCTTTCTGTGCCATCTGGCTCAGGATTGTTTCCTCCATCTTGCTGGCTCTCTGTTCCACTTCCGTCAAGTGCTGTGTCAGTTCGCCCCTCGTCAGGAGATTGTAGTAAAGGACTCTGTGATGTTCCTTCAGAAAATCTCTCCTCATCTGAGCGTATCTGCCCAAAGTCACTTCCGGCTGCTGTGGAAGTTTCAGGTTCGGAAGGCTGTAATCGCCCACCATCGTGTAGGTCAGTTCGTTCATTGTCCAAACTCCTTTCGTCGTTATTTTCAACCTTATTGTATTCATTTCTGTCCTGACCGACAATTATGCGATTTTGACGGTTGAGTGCAGTAATTGTTTTAGATATTTCCGTCAATCCCATTTCTGCAATATCACTGGTAGCAAATCCAAGTGCATTGAGTGTTTCCTGCGTATTGAAATTGGTAACATCTCTGAAATCATCAAGTTCAAAATAACCGTCCGTATCAACGCCAAGCCTTGACATCATCATATATGCCACACTATTTGTCACGACATTTTTATAAATGAAAGCCACAATATCCTCTTCCACTTCCTCGAAGGAACTGCCCTCGGTTGCATAGTAAAGGTCTTGCAGATAATCAGGGATATTATCCTCTGCCGCATTTCTTGCTGCTCCCATAATTGCTTCGGCAAGACTACTCTTATTCTCAATCTCTCCGAAAGTGCTTTCCAATGTTTCAATCACATCAGCTTCGTATTCCTGACGCATATCCCAAATCGGGACTGTTCTTGAATATCTGCTTTCGTGAGTATCTGAAATGTCAAAGTAATGTGTCAGTCTTTGCCGTGAACGGTTTTCATCAGCAAAAACAGCAATACCTCTTGCACCTCGGTTGACCCATCTGCCAAAAATTTTGTTCCACTGCTCTATCTCAAGAACCGCCGTTGCATCAGGTCGCTGTGCATATACAAGTAGCTGCTCGTCATAACGTAACTTATAATTTCGGCAAGCCGAAGCCAAGAATGCCTGCCAGTTCTGAGGATTTGACACAACCGTTTTGCAGGTGCGGTTGTAAAGCTCAGAAATAAGGTCATATTTTCGCGCCATTACTCTTGCACCTCCTTATCGCTGTTTTTCTCTGTTTCTGGTCTTGTTTTTTGACGGTTCGGATTGATTGATAGGTTCAACTTTGCTTCCATTAAGCTCCATTTTTTCAGCAAACTCACATATATGATAGCAGCAATTTCCGACATACAAATGGTAGTCATCAATATACTTGCACACTCTGTCTGCTGTGTGTCCATCACGAAAAGTAATCCTGATTTTTCCACCATCGGGAATATAGAATTTTAAGTTGTAATGACTGTTTATAAATCGAATTTGCTTTTCCTGCGGCTCTGCTCTATTCTCCTGTTGCTTCATTTTCCTTACCTCTCATTTTTGTTGCTTCATCAGAACCGCCGCCCAAATACGAAAAGAGTTTACCGGACTTTGTATTCTTCTGAAGCTCCATAATCACACCCATATCAGGAATCGTGATATTCGGAATTTTCAGGATTGCTTCCATATCAAGCTGCTGCAACTTTTTCTCCGTATCACAACCGGAGTCAAAGAGTTTATTCAGCACCTTAACCTTATTCTGAAAAGTTGCTTTGTCTTTCACGAAAATACCTCCTTAGCTAATGTTGATTACAATAGAAATACTGCCGCTCTGTTCTTCTTTCTGCGGATTACGTGAATACTCAGGAAAAAGGGACTGTACTCTCTGCCTTGCCCTGCGTATGGTTTCAAAACAAGGAAGTCCGTATGCTCGGTAATTAAATACAATATCCTCAAGCGGAAGATTTCCAGCAGGTATATATCCGTACCGATTGTAATAATGCAGAATAAGAAGCATATCATCATACCTCGACATCGGGCATTTCTTTAAGATTTCAAGCACTCGGCTCTCCACCGTTTTCTGTTGTTTCATAATGTTCCTCCAAAAATTAAAGGGACAGAGTTTTTTACGCTCTGCCCCGACTGGTTAATGTTCGCTTGTTACTTACTTCTTACGGTTTTTAACCTGAAGAAAGATAAAGCCGCCGACAATAACGGCGACTAATGCGATAGCGATAATTGTCTTTGCTTCCATTACTCGTTACCCTCCTTTTTCTTCTTTTTGTGTGCAACAACAGACGTTACAGCGATACCGACAGCAGAAAGTCCGGCAAGGACATACCAAAGTTTCATATTGGTATCATCTCCTGTCTTTGGAGTATCCCTCAACTCATTGTGCATTTTTACAACGGCTGTTTCATCAAGTTTGATAGTAACATTCTGGTCGGCAGGTGTGATATATGCGGCAGAGGCATTGTTTGCCACTTCGGATACGGTATATTCGCCAATACGAAGTCCCTCAATCACGATTTCGCCGTTCTTATCTGTTTCAAATGTCATATCATAGCCGTTTGCTCCGGTTACTCTGAACGCAAAACCTTTGACCTTACCGTCTGAAGATGTCTTAACGATTTTCAGTGTTCCACGCATAGCTTCATTGATAAATCCGACACCTGCCTTATTCTCAACGGAATAAGTTGTTTCGTCTTTCTCAATGAAAACAGAGTATTCTCCCTTATCAAGCAGGAAGCCCTCCGGTGCTTTTGTTTCACGGACAATATATTTTCCGTAAAGCAGTTCTTTCATCTCATAAATTCCGGTTTCAGTTTCTTCAAGATTTCCGATAAGTTCATCTCCATCATCAATCTTTCCGTTCTCATTGGTGTCCTTATATACCTCAAAGGTTGCACCCGTAAGCTTGTTATCCGGATATTCAGCGTCCACCTTCGTGAGTCTGATATTGCCGTGAACATACTCATTGACAATCTCAATTTCAACTACCTGCTCGGCTTTGCTAATATTGACCTCATACGCTTTTTCATCAAGAACAAATCCCTTTGGCTGCTCGATTTCTCTTACAATCCATTTGCCATAAGGTACTTTTTCAAAAGAAAAACTACCGTCTTTTGCAGAGATAGTCGTCATAAGTGCAGTATCCTTTGTAAATTCTGTTTCTTCGGCTTTGAAGATACCGATAACAGCACCCTCAAGTGCTTCTCCATTCTCGTCAATCTTCTTACCTGATACAGAACCATAGATAAGTTCATTCTTGATTTCTTTTCCGTCATTTACTTTAATTTCAACCGTTGCGGTATCCTGACCTGCGTATTCAAACACAACCGGATACTTCGTATCAGAGAGAATATAATGCTCATCGGTTGCATTCTCTTTGACATAGTATTTGCCAAACGGAAGGTCTGACTTCATAACAGCAGTTCCATTTTCATTTATGCTGACAATCTCAATCAGTCCATCAGCCGGAATAACGGTACCGCTTGCAGATACAATATCTTCTGCGGCATAAAGACCAAAGCTGATGTTTTTGATTTCTCCGTTGTCGCCAATACCAAATGTCTTATCCTTTTCAATGGCTTTTGCAAGGCTTACCTGAACTTTCTGTCTTTCGTTATAGAATGATGTGGAAGTTTCGGTAACAGAGATATTCTGACCTGCATAAGTAAGCTCAACCGTATGTGTTTCGCCACTCACTACCATTCCATCAGGTGCGGTAATTTCCTTGACCTCGTATTTTCCGAGATAAAGTTCTTTGCTCTTAACAAATCCATCGGAGCTTGTTGTGATAGTATCTACCACTTCGCCCTTTGAATAGCGGAGTGTACCGTCCGGTGTGCTAATATCTTCCGCAGCACGGACTTCATAAACTGCACCCTCAAGTCCTGCCACTTCATAAGCAGGCTGATAAATAACATCACTGTCCTCAGAACCACTTACATTGACACCACTAAATACTTCTCCGGTCTTTTCAACCGTGATAGTACCTTTCTGTGCCATATTCGGCTTATTGACTTTCACAACAGTTACGCCGCCTTCCTCTGTGGAATTTTCTTCGGTAATATCAAAATATACCGGAGTATCATCAAGTACATATCCGTATGGAGCTTGTACCTCTACGATAGAATACCCCTTGCCGTAATCCAGTTTCTCAGGTGTGACAAGAGAACCATTTGCATCGGTATAGAACACATCAATCGTGGTCGGTGTCGGATAAGTAAAGGTCATTTTGACCTGATTACCCTGCGGGTCGTAAATCTTAAATCCTGCTCCTGCATACGGAATACTCTTTCCGCTTTCTGCGTCCACCTTAACTACATTGACAAAGCTCTCGAAGTTACGGTTATTGATAAGATAACGATACGTCTGTGCGTTCTGTGAAATGAACACATCAAAATCGTCCATCATCTCTCTGCCTTCCCAACCAGAAGTCTGGTGTACAGTATAAATACCATACGGCATATCTTTTGTCTGACCAAAGCCATTTTCATCGCAAACGATAGTATCTCTCTCGTCTTTATTGGCTGCGTCATAGCTTCCGGCAGATTTCAGATAAATCTCAAAGGAAGCACCCTTTTCAGGTGTTTCAATCTTTGTTTCTCCATCGTCAGTGTGTTTAATGATAGCCACATTACCTTTGATTACCTGCTCGGTTACATCATTGGAAGTAAGGTTGTGTTCCACCTCATAAAGTTTCGGGTCTGCACCTACTTCATGGATAGTCTTATCAAGCAAATATCCCTCTGACGGTGTGATTTCTCGGATTGTCCAGTCGGTATCACAAACATATTCTTTGGTAGTGAACTGACCGTTTTCATCAGTAACATACTTATCTACAAGCGTTTCTCCCTTATAGATACCGTAAATTGCTCCCGAAAGTTTGGCATTGCCCTGTGCTTCGCCTTTCTCAGCGTCGCTCTTTGTTACTGTTACAGTAAACTTCTTCAAAATATTATTGAAGTTTCTTGTGGTTACTTCTTTCCACTTCACTGGTGCAATCTGATTTTTCGGCACAACATAACGGATAGCCGTGTCTACTTCCTCAAGGGTATATGGTTCAGAACCACTGATAAGCACATCTTTGAAAGTTGCCACACCGTTTTTGTCTGTAACTGCATACTGGTCAACAGCAGCACCGGAAAGAGAAGTACCGAAAAGATGGAACTTCATACCTTCAACAAGATTATCTTCTGAGGACTTCACTACCTGAAGGTCGCCACGCTTCAATTTGTTATTAAAATTGACCTTTGCAACCTGTCCTGCTACAACAGTAACTCTATGTGTTTCCTGCGGCTCGTACTTATCGTATGCCTGCTCGGTTACAGTATAGATACCCGGCATAAGGTTATCAATCTGGAACTTACCGCCATTAGCTGTTGTAACCGTCTGATTGATACCGTTTCCGGTAATCGTGAAGTTAATACCGTCAACCTTGCCGTCCTCACTGGTCTTTACAATCTGACAAGAACCATAGCTGACTTTCATCTTCACATAACCGTTGATACTGTCGCTTACTTCCTGAGCATAGCTGACAACATCCTGCACACTGGAATTCTGACCGTGTTTGCCCTCTGACCATACAACCACACCTCTGCGGACTGCATTTTTCTTGGTTGCGGTAATGGTAAATTCCTTACTCGGTGCTGTATCCATAGAAACCGTAAGTTTGTTACCATTCACTGAAAAGCTCACTCCACTGATGCTTGCCTTGAAATTATATTTGGACAGCACATTATTGGAATCTGTCAGAGTAGTTGTGTACTTGCTTCCGTTCCACTCAAGTTCTATTGTCTTTGCCGAACCGGATGATTTATTACAAAAACTCGGTATGGTCGCATGGTTCTGTACACTCTGCACCATACTGTTGTAATAACTGAAAATCTTATTGCGAAGCGGATGCTTTGCATTGATGACATCTTTCACATTGCTGCAACCACTGGCTGCTACATGATTGAAGTTCACATCACGCTCTCCGATAACAGTTTCCCAGATAAGAAGCTGTGTGGCATAAGCCTGTGCAATGCTGTTTGCTGCTGCTTCATTCTGTGACCTCCAAGATGTCGAGATTGTCCCACGGTAGCCATACTGTAAAATACGACCAACGAAAAGACGGATTTCATCTCCGGAAATAACCCCGTTGGATGCAAGGTTATTAAAATAATTTTCGTCATACTTATTCATTGTCTGACCGACCTTGAGCGAAATTCCCGGCTCAATACAATAAGCAACATTGCCTGAGTATGAGCCAATAGCCTTAAGATTGGTAAAATTAGAACGTCCGGTATGCCAACCATTTTTCAAGGTCAAATTACTGTGTCCCCATACCCCATCGTAATTAGCATCGCCATCACGAGGGAAATCGACCATATAAACATCGGCTTTTTCTCCCGAAGCAGCATATGCTGTTGTCGAGCCAATGCCTGCAAAAGTGGTCACACACATAAGGGTCGCCAAGAAAAGCGACGTGACTCTTTTGAATTTTGACTTTATCATTGCGTTTCCTCCTGTAAAAATTGAAAAACACACCGTATCTCTACGATGTGCCTTTGTGGATTTTCTCTTACGACAAGATTTACCTGCCGAAAAACAAATGCGGATTTTTCGTTAATTTTTCATTTTACCATACACCTCCTGTCCGTTCATACTGTGCGATTGCCCCTTAGAGATAGACATATACTTTGAGATAGTTATATTCAAGTGAGATAGTATATATCATTTTCGGTAGGTAAAAGTATAACTAAGGGGTTAGAGTGTGAGAAAGGGGAACTGTAAAACAGGCTATCTGCTGTCACGCTCTGCACGATTACGCAAGAACTTGTTGTAATGCTCCAATGCCTTGCAGACAAAATCCTCCGTCTGACTGACGGGAATATTTTTCGGGATAAGCTGTCTTACTCTGTCGCCCCTCAACACGATTTTTTCCTTTTGGTTCGGCTTTTCCTCAGACATAACAGCGTGGATTGCTTCGGTTGTAAGGTTGCCCTCGTTGAATAACTTTCGCATACGGATTGTCTGGTCGTGTGACGGGGTAGCGTCATTCAGGTCGATTTCGTCAACCACATCACGCTGGCAATCTTCATCAAGATAGGAAAGTTCTACGGCAGGACGCATTTTGATACGCCCCTCATCAACAAATTCAAGCAGTTCGGGAACAAGGTTTGTTAAACGAATATAACGACGAACTTGCGTTTGACTGTCGCCCGATTGTTCTCCGATTATTTGAGCAGTTTCTTTGCCATCCGACTTCCGACCCAGTGGGTTGGAAGTTAAATCTGTTCTTTTCCCTTGTCTGCTTAATGCTTCTAAACGCATTTTATAGGCAAAGGCTTTTTCACTCGGCAATATCTCTGACCTTTGGAAATTACTCTCAACCATTAAAATGGTCGCTTCATCTCTGTTCAGGTCTACAATCTCACTTCTCAGTGTTTCAAATCCTGCCAGTTCACAAGCTCGCTTTCGTCTGTGTCCTGAAACAAGTTCATATCTGCCGTCCTCTTTCTTCCTTACCGTTGCCGGAGTAATAACCCCTCTTTCCTTGACACTCTCCACAAGCTGCATCATATCTTCATCGTCCCTGACCTTAAACGGATGGTCTGGGAAATCATCAATCAGCTCTAACGGAATATCTCGGATTTTTGAAAGCTGTTCTTCATCTCTCTGTGCCTGAGTGGTAAATAAATCATCGAGCTTCGTGAGAGTGAAGTCGCTCTTTCTTCCTGCCATCGGCTAACACCTCCTTTGTAAATTCAGCGTATGCCTTAGACACTGTGCTATTTGGCTCATAAGCATAAATGCTCTTGCCTTTGGAAGAAGTTTCAGCGGCTTTTACGGCAATCGGGATTTGTGTTCGATACATTCTTATCTGATTACCGAAGTTTGCCCTGAGTGCTTCAACCGTACTCTTTGCAAGGTTTGTTCGGCTATCCACCAAAGTAAGCAGCATACCGTCTATCTTAATATCCGGATTGATATACTTCTTTACTTTTGAAATAGTCTGCACAAGCTGTGTCATACCCTTTGCCGGCAAATACTGAGCCTGAACCGGAATGATAACACTGTCTGCCGCCGATAAAGCATTAAGAGTAACCATACCAAGTGAAGGCATACAGTCTATAATTACATAATCATATCTGTTTTTCACTTGACTCAGATAATTCTTGAGTGTAGTTTCTCTGCTCATTGCGTTTACAAGGTTAAATTCCATTGCTGAAAGCTCAAGGTTTGCCGGAACAAGGTCAACACCTTCTTCGTGGTGCAGGATACCAACCATAGGGTCTGTCATCGTTTCATTGATTACATCTGTGAGTTTCGTTGCAAGCGTGATACCCAAACCGTCTGTATCCTGCCAACCAAGACAAGTCGTTAAATCGCCCTGCGGGTCTGCGTCTATGAGCAATACTTTCTTGCCCTGCATTGCAAGCCCGACTCCGAGATTAACTGTTGTGGTGGTCTTTCCGACTCCGCCTTTCTGGTTACATACGGAAATCGTTTTACAGTTTGACACTTCTTTTTGCCCTCCTTTCTGAAAATTCATAGCCACCGCATTATGGCTATGTACCTGACCGACTCATTTCCTAATCGGTCATAGCAATATTTGTTCTCAACACCCCTTGCCAAGCAAAATGCTTATGGGAAGTCACTAAGGAACAGACTGCTTATCTGTATCATAGGATTCTAACCTCTGCCGGGTACTCCGCCAGCTCCGTAGAGAAGTATCATTATCATTCTGACTGTCATCGCCATATCAGGGGCAACCTGATACTCATAGCCGGAGTTCTCGCTATTCTGAAATACAGAAATCACGGCGTACCTGCTAAAGTGGCTATCATCAGAAGTAAAGTCTTAGTGAATGACTTATTCAATTTTCAAGTGAAAAGGCTTCCGTTTTTGCTATCTGGAATGAACCCCTTCACTCATTTGGACAAAGGGGTATGAAATGCACACCCAAAATCGCCGCTTTTCCAAAAATTTTTCAAAAAAATTTTTGAAATAAAAAAAGCCGCCTGCTCCGGTTAGGAAACAGACGGCAAAACACGTTCTAAATGTATTCAATTTTCAATTTCTTTTTCTTTGCTTCAAGCACTTTACAGAGGACATCATCTACTGCATCGGTGTATCGTCCCTGAGCTGCTAAATTGTTCTTCAGTTCAATGAGCGATTGTATCACTCGGCTTCGTTCTTCTTCATTTAAGTATAGATGATAGGTTTTCTCTCTCATTGGCTGTCCCTCCATCTTTCAAATGTATTTTTTATTATCTCCACATCTTCCTCGGTATCGGAAGAAATAAATATATGTACGCTCTGAAAAGCTTTCTTTAAGCTATTGGCATAATCCAGTTCTGTGCCTTTCATCGGCAGCTTAATCAGCCTTATCCCTCGTTGCTTACACATATATGCTTTCATTATTTCTATATTCTCATCAGCACTTCCGGACTCAATAGCCAACTTTTCTGAAGGTATGTATGTTTCAAGCGGAACTCCAAGCAATCGGTCAGAACCAAGTTCTGCTTTCAAGCCTTTCTTATTAGAATAATAGCTGACAGCCAAAGCAGGAAATAATGACAAATACTCCTGCTCACAAAATCGACAGCCTTTATTCAATATCGTTCTTTCATTTATCTTCATACTCCACGAATGACCGTGCCTGCATTTCCACCACGCTCTCTTTGCCGAAGTTCGTGATACTTGTGTCGGTTTCAATTTATTCTGTTCATAATCCCATTCGCTAAGAAGCTGACTGTCTGTTGTCGCCAAATCATTATATCCGGCAAGGACTTCTCTCTCTGCACAAACGGGGCATACCGTACCTTTTACACGAGCATTGATAACTGATTTCCACTCATTACCGCATTTTCTGCACTTCCACCAGACATTTTTCCTCGACTTTGCATTTACCTCATCAGGCTTCAATGACAAGTTCTTCTCCGACCACTCAGAAGCAATTTCAGGGTGTGTTGTCTGCAAATCGTTAAACCCTTTCAGGAATATGTACCCACTGCAATACGGGCATTTGCTCCCACCGGAACGAGTAGAAATAAGGGTGTTCCACTCTCTTCTGCAATCCTTACACTTCCACCAAGCCTTACGATTGGCAAAGACCGTAACCTGAGTTGGAAGTAACGGATAATTTCTATCCGACCACTCGGCAGCTATATCCGGCAGAAGTGTTGCAAGGTCATTAAATCCTGCCAACACTTTATTATGGGAGCAATACGGGCAACCTGTTTTATTTATTGTCCTGCTCTTAACGGCTGCTTCCCACTCGTGACCTTTCTCGCATCTCCAAATCACTTTCTTATGAGAACCAATAGAAACCTCTGTCGGTTTTATCTTATTCTTTTTCGACCACTGCTTTACCAGTAGCGGCTCTAATGTCGCCAAATCGTTAATCCCTGCAATCACTCTCGCACCGGAACATATCGGGCATTTTTCTCCATTGGAACGAGCCTTAACGCTTGTCTGCCATTCGTGACCGCAAGCACCTTTCCACCATACCTTTTTATTCGAGCCGAAAGTTATGCTGTCCGGTGTCAGTGGCAAATTCTTTTCCGACCACTCGGCAACCAATTCCGGATGTACTGCCGCTAAGCTGTTACTCATATCAAATCCTCTCCTTCCTTTGGCTTTATTATATGAAGAAAAGGTACTTGC
>ENA-USUK01001131-USUK01001131.1-human-gut-metagenome-genome-assembly--contig:-NODE-1131-length-20777-cov-15.167971_pt1 | contig 20777 bp, 13 predicted proteins | sample MGYA00250062_ERZ773400 | MGnify/ENA primary metagenome ERZ773400 (study PRJEB29103, sample SAMN06111961) | human gut metagenome | biome: human gut; feature: ankylosing spondylitis patient; material... | reverse complement strand
GACCACTGCCATCATCGGCTCCACCGGCTGCGGCAAGAGCACCCTGCTCAACCTGATCCCCCGCTTCTACGACGTGATTTTTTGTTGTAAATCATGATAAAATTCGAATTCAAATGGTTGTAAGAAGTAAGACTCCTCTTCGCTTCGGTCTAGTCGGAGGTAGAAGTGATGTTTCACCCTACAGTGATATTTATGGTGGATTGATATTAAATGTGCCATCAATCTTTATACCTATTGTACCATAGAAGAAACGGGAGACAATAGCATCTTAAGATACAACCTCAATGCTAAATTCTCAAGATAATACATGCAATGATTGGATGTCATGAAAGAATTTGTTCACTAGTAAAAAGAAAAAATGAAAAAGATTTGTTGGATAACACCCGATTGTTTTGTTGATTGTGATTTGAATAATTTCAATATGCATGAAATACTAAAGTATTATGATATTCATTGGATTATTCTTTTTTCAAAGAATAATAATAGATTCAAGGAATCTGATTTCGAACGAATAAAGAAAGAGAATGATAATCTAACGATTGAATTCTTTTACTTTAACCGTCGGATGCGTAATCCTATGAATATTTGGACTTATAGGCAACTTGGCAAGATTATAAAAAATCAAAATTCTGATATTATCTATATGAATGATAGTATTTATTCACCGTGGGAATTGCCTATGTTTTACGCATTACCTAAAAAACATTATATTCAGACAGCACATCATGGAGACGTGCGTATAGGAATGAGGCATAAAAAAATTATAAACTTGCAACGTAAATTGGTTTACTCGCAAGTGAGGTATGTGAATATGTTTTCAAAGTCACAAGCAAAACTTTTTCATAATCATTTTCCCGATGTGCAAGTATTTAAGATTCCGTTGGCATTAAAGGATTTTGGTGCACCAACTGCTGAAAAAATAAAAGATGGAGTAGTGAGGTTCCTGTCTTTTGGTACTATTAATTACACCAAAAATATTGATTTGTTGGTAGAGGCAGCCTGTTTACTTTATGAACAAGGGTATCACAACTTCAAAGTTTTGATTAATGGTATGTGTAAGGATTGGAGCTTTTACCATTCAAAGATAAAGTATCCAGATCTTTTTGATTTGAATGTGCGGCTCATAGACAATGCTGAAATAGCCAATCTGTTTACAGTGGCAGATTATCTGGTTCAACCTTATAGGGTGGTGTCACAGAGCGGACCCGTAGACCAGACGAACGCCTGCCGCAGGCATCTGGAATATATAATTCCCTTGTTATACCTTCCGGTTTTCACAATTTGGGTATCAGCAATAAAACAAGCTTCTGATACCCACAAACTTTTCATAGCGTGGGTATCAGCAATGAAACAAGCTTCTCATACCCACAAACTTTTCATAGCGTGGGTATCAGCAACAAAACAAGCTTCCCATACCCATAAACTATTCACGTTGAGGCGGAAGAAGGGTATAGAGAAGCTAGCTCCTATCTCCTGTGTCCACGCTGAGGCGGAGGAAGGGCACAGACTAGCTTGCTCCTATCATCTGTGCCCACGCTGAGGCGGAAGAAGGGTACAGAGAAGCTTGCTCCTATCTCCTGTGCCCACGCTGAGGCGGAAGAAGGGTACAGAGAAGCTTGCTCCTATCTCCTATGCCCATGCTGAGGCGGAAGAAGGGTACAGAGAAGCTTGCTCCTGTCTCCTGTGCCCACGTTGAGGCAAAAGAATGGGCACAGGCGGAACTTGTCCGGTCTATGGCAACCCTACGTTACGAGCCATGCACCCAATTCATAAATGTGTCGCAAAGGGCGCTCCACATTTATTGGCAGTTCTCCGCAATGAGCCACGCTATTCATAAGATTGTCAGCAAAAGGCGCTGCCAATCTTATTTCATATCGCGGCGTTCGCCGCATCACGCCAAAAGTAAAAACCGTGATTTGTGAGCAAGCTCCCAATCACGGTTCTTATTTTGTCTATGCGCGGCTCATTGCTCGCGTAACTTTCAATTTAATTCCCCTGCGACGCATAATCCTTCGCATAGTAGTTCAGGAAGTACTCAAAGCGCTTGGCGATGAGCTTACGTCCTTTTACATTCAGATGCAGATTGTCGGTCAGGTATTCTTTTGCATTATCCTCGGTGATGCTGCCATACAGGTTATCCATAAAGGAAACGCTGTGCAGATTCGCTGAGTAGCACTCCTTGATCACGTAAGTGGACAGGACATCACGGTTGTTATAGATATACATATCGGAACTTATATAATCCCCATTCTCATCCACTGCGTAAGCATAAGTGGGAGACATTACAATAATACGGATCTGAGGATACAGGCTCTGCAGAACATCCAGGCTGGCCTCCAGATTACCCGTGAACTGCGTCGGATCGGTAGGGTTATCATCGTTGTACATGGGATTACCCAGGAGATAATCGGTGGCATCGTACATGATTGCCACAGTATCAATGGTATTGAAATCCAGCGTTTTCAGGGTATTGATCACTTCTTCCGCATCAGCGGGAGTTTTCTCGCCCAGCTGTTCAGCTGCCTGCACGTAATAGTTATCGATTGGGGCGCCGGTTGCCAGGCACACCATCCAATACAGGCAATAAGCATCCATAGCGGCAACGGTGGGATCAAAGTCCCGCTCCTGTGCAGCCAGATAACTTCCACTGATGGAACAGTTGTATACGTTGGCACCAGTTTCCTTAGCAATTAGGTTCGCCAGACTGTCGGAAGAATCCCGGTCGTCCGCAAACGGAGCATTTCCGAATAGTACAATATTGGAAGCATCGGTGATCACCATCTGACCGTTCTCATCCGTCAGAGGGAGGATGGAATCCCAACTGTCATCGTAGGAACCCTGTCCGTCCTTGAAAATATCGGACTGGCTGACTCTTTGTCCCCAATGTGTGAAGCGGTAGGCTACAAGTCCTATCACTATAATCATGACCAGCGCAAAAAAAACATGGACATTCAAAAAACGTCGGATGCCGGCAGGAGCAGGAGTCTCGTCTTCTTCCGGATAATCTTCCTCTTCATATTCTTCTGAAAAATCGTCATACTCGTCTGCCTTTGGAGAGACATCGGAAGTCTGCTTTTTATTTGACTTATGTGCGGATTTACCAGAATCTGTGTCTTGCATAGTTTCGTTTTCCAGGTCTACAATCTCAATATCCGGCATGCCATTCACCGGTGATGTGTGGATATTATGGTTGCTATCATTTCGTTTCATGAATTAAATCGCTCCATTTCAAGTATCTGTCATTGTGGTCAAAATAAGTTATTCTGATTTTACTATTATACGGAAAGAAAGTCCATAATATTAGAAAGATTTAAGAAATTCTGAAGAAATGGGCGAATGCCTTGATGTGGAGAAAATACAATGTTATAATGTTACGGAATTGTTACACTGAAGGATTATATGCAGAAGGGACAGATAAAATGAAAAAATTATTTAACCATACAAAGCGTCCGAATCGCAATTGGGAAGAAGACGTACAGGATGGTTACGATTGGGACGAGGAAGAGGAAGGCGAAGAGTTTTACACCGATGATGAGGAGTACACCGGAGACGAAGACGGCGAAGAGTACTACGCTGATGATGAGGAGTACACCGGAGACGAAGACGGCGAAGAGTATTACGCCGATGATGAAGAGTATACCGGAGAGGAAGACGGCGAAGAGTACTACGCCGATGATGAAGAGTATACCGGAGAAGAAAACGGTGAAGAATACTATGCCGATGATGAGGAATATACCGGAGAAGACGGCGAGGAGTACTACGCCGATGATGAAGAATATACCGGAGAGGACGAAGACGGCGAAGAGTATTATGCCGACGAGGAAGAACTCTATGATGAGGAATCCGGCTATGAATATGAGGACGATGTAAAAGCATCCAAGAAACAGGGAAAAAAGAAATTCGCCGCTGTCTGGTCGAAATTCCTGAATATGAGTGCTATGGACCGGATCATGGCAGCCACCGGTGTGGCAGTACTAGTCTTAGCAATTGTGACCGGCAGCGTGTATGCCAGTGCCCGCATGGTGGACAATCAGGTATCGGAGTTTGTCAGCGTTGGCACCCAGTTAGACGGAATCCATATGATCGGCGAGCAGGGACTGTTAGCGGTGGCAGATGCCACAGTGGCTAAGATCGCGGCAGCGAATGCAGTGGATGAAGACTATGAAGAGCAGAAGGAATACAACGAAGCCGAATATACCAACGGTGGTACTGTAGAGCTGGAACTGGTCTCCGTACAGAAGGACCTGAAGATCAAGTTTACCAATAAAAAAAGCGGAAAACTGATCTCCAATGTGCCGTTTACTGTGACGATCACGGATCCCAAAGGTAAGACCGAGACGTGGTCTGACGATGATATGGACGGTATCATCTATAAGAAGGGCATTACCCCCGGTAACTATACGGTAGCGGTAAATGCACTGACTGATGAAAAATATAAGGATTATACCTTACCTACCGGAACACAGAAGGTAGAAGTCAAGAAAAATATCGCCTACAAAAAGGTTGATGTATCTAACGAGATCAAGAAGGAATCCGAGGTCAACGCGGCAAAAGAGGATACGCAGGTAAAAGATACGGCAGTAGAATCCGTATTGCAGGATACAGTACAGTGGGTGGCAAGTACTGCAACGGCCAACACATATGTGGAGGTGTCCAAAGACACTATTACGAATCCCGAAACTGTGGCATACAGCGGAAATTTCCTGCGGATGGCTGAAGCAACCCTAAGTATGAAGACGGGTGAAAGTCAGACTTTGAAACCGTCCAATGATAAAGCGACCAATATTGCATGGTCGACTTCGGATGCCGGTGTGGCAACGGTAGATAACGGAACAGTAAAAGCATTGAAAGCAGGTACCGTAACAATCACATGTACTTACGAAGTGCCTGCAACACCGACGGCGACACCAACGGCAACACCGACAACAGCGCCTACGACGGCACCTACGACGGCACCGGAGATCACACCGACTCCCGAACCCACGGCAACACCGGAAGTAACCACGACACCGACAGAGGCGCCTACGGCAGAACCTACAGAGGCACCCACCGAAGCACCGGCAGAAAACGGAGTGACGCAGACTAACGGGAACGGCAGTGCTCCGGTAGCTTATACACAGATCGGAACAACGAAACAGACAGATACCTGGAAGATCACGGTTACAGATAATTTTTCACTGGACCCCGCCTCTGTAAGTGTGGCAGTCGGAAAAGAGGTTACTTCTCAGGTGAAGGTAAGTAACAATGCCAAAGCTACCTATTCTGTTGTACCTAAGGATGTCAAAATTGCTACGGCAAGTGTAGATAGCAACGGTAAAATTACCGTCAAAGGTGTAGCCGCAGGAAATACTACTATTGTTGTAAATGTGACCACGGGATCTGAGACAAAGGCTCTTGATCTGGCAGTTAAAGTCACTGCACAAATGGCAATTACACTGGATAAGACAGCAGTAACGACTTATCCGAATGCAGAGACTACCATCAACGCCACGATAAGCGGCAGTGGTACCATAACGGCGGTATCCAGTGATACCAATCTGGCGACTGTATCCGTAAAGGATAAGACGATTACCATTAAAGGTGTAAAAGCCGGAAGTGCTACTGTGACAGTGACGTATACCGAAGGCAGTGAAAAGGTAGAAGCAAAATGTACTGTAACGATCAAGGCTTCTAATCCCAGAGAAGATAAGACAACCAAACTGAAAGACAAGAGCGGTCAGCAGCTGTTCGTATCTGACGGTAACGGTGGTTACAGAGAAGCAGCTTATGCGGATTACTATATGGCATCAAAATTTTATATAAAGGGTGCGGTGAAATACACCGGCTGGCAGACACTGGACGGAAAACTGTATTTCTTCAAGGCAGACGGCAACAAAGTAACAGGTGAACAGGTCATTCAGGGAGCAAAGTACAATTTTGCAAGTGATGGTTCCCTGGTAATTGGTTCCGGTACCATGGGTATTGATGTATCAAAATGGAACGGTACCATTGACTGGAATGCTGTGAAAAATTCCGGAGTGAGTTACGTTATCATTCGTGTGGGATATCGTGGATCTTCCCAGGGTGCACTGATCGAGGATCCTAAGTTCAAGACCAACATTAAGGGAGCAACCGCAGCAGGTATCAAGGTAGGAGTATATTTCTTCACCCAGGCTGTGGATGAGGTAGAAGCGGTACAGGAAGCTTCCATGGTACTGGATCGTATCAGCGGATATAAGATTTCTTATCCGGTATTTCTGGATGTGGAAGGCAGTGGCGGAAGAGGAGACAAGATCGATTCAGCCACCAGAACAGCAGTATGTAAGGCGTTCTGTAATACAATCCAGAATGCCGGCTATACAGCAGGTGTCTATGCAAACAAGACCTGGCTCAGCCAGAAAATGGATGCCAGCGCATTAAGTGCTTACAAGATCTGGCTGGCACAGTATGCAGCTGCACCTACTTATACCGGACGCTACGATCTGTGGCAGTACAAGTCCAACGGTAAGGTCAGCGGTATCAGCGGAAATGTAGACCTCAACCTAAGCTACTTGGGATATTAAGATTTGCAATAAAGCCCAGACCGACTGCTCGCAGGCGGGTCTGGGGCTTTATTAGCAAATCAAACACACATGAGCAAGTAGGGCAAAGCCCGGAATGCGAATGTGTGTCACGGATTCGAGAGCACGAAGTGCGAAGAAGCCGTGTTAATACCCGCGGCAAGCAGGGCGATAGCCCATGTTGCTATCCGGTTTCTTTTATGGTAAAATATCCCTATCTATAGCAAAATTGCGCTCTTTGCGCAGAACGGAGAAAAAAATGAGAACTTATCTGGTAACAGGTGGTGCCGGCTTTATCGGTTCCAACTACATTCACTACATGTTCAAGAAATATGACAATGAGATCCGCATCATTAACGTGGATGCCCTGACCTATGCGGGCAACCTGGAGAATCTGAAGGATGTGGAGAAGCGCAACAATTACACTTTTGTGAAGGCCAATATCTGTGACAAGGAAGCCATCAGCAAGATTTTTGCGGAGAACGATATTGATCGTGTGGTACATTTCGCAGCAGAGAGCCATGTAGACAGAAGTATCCGCAATCCGGAGATTTTTGTGCAGACCAATGTGTTGGGTACCGCAGTAATGTTAAACTGCGCTAAGGCAGCCTGGGAGCTTCCAGACGGCAGCTTTAAGGAAGGCAAGAAGTTCCTGCATGTATCTACGGATGAGGTCTACGGATCCCTTCCCGATGATGACAATGCTTTCTTCTACGAGACCACACCTTACGATCCCCACAGCCCCTACTCTGCAAGTAAGGCAAGCTCGGACATGCTGGTGAAGGCATACATGGATACCTATCATTTCCCTGCCAATATCACCAACTGCTCCAACAATTACGGTCCTTTCCAGTTCCCCGAGAAGCTGATTCCTCTGATCATCAATAATGCACTGCACGGCAAGAAGCTTCCGGTCTATGGTGATGGCAAAAATGTCCGCGACTGGCTGTATGTAGAGGATCATGCGAAGGCGATCGATATGGTCCAGGAACAGGGAAGACTGTTTGAAACCTACAATGTAGGCGGACATAACGAGAAGCAGAACATCGAGATCATTCACATCATCATCGAAACTTTGCAGGAGATGCTTCCGGATTCCGATCCCCGCAAGGCACATATTAACAACGATCTGATCACTTACGTGGAAGATCGTAAGGGTCATGACAGAAGATATGCCATCGCGCCGGATAAGATCAAGGCAGAGATCGGCTGGTATCCAGAGACCATGTTCAAGGAAGGCATCCGTAAGACCATCGCCTGGTATTTCGAACATGAAGACTGGATGAACAATGTGACCAGTGGCGATTACCAGAAATACTACAATGAAATGTATGAAGAAAAGTAAAGAATATCTGTTAAATGGGAACGATGAACGTCGTTCCCATTCGGTGTGTTAAAAAACAAGTATTTTAAGGAGGTTTTTATGAAAGGAATTATACTGGCGGGAGGTTCCGGAACCAGACTTTATCCCTTGACAAAAGCAATATCCAAGCAGATCATGCCGGTCTATGATAAACCCATGATCTATTATCCACTGTCAACACTGATGCTGGCAGATATCAGAGAGGTGCTGATCATTTCCACCCCGAGAGATCTTCCGGTATTCAAAGAGTTATTAGGAGACGGCAGCCAGCTGGGTATGCGCCTCGAGTATGCGGTACAGGACAAACCCCGCGGACTGGCGGATGCATTCATCATTGGCGCTGAATTCATCGGGAATGACAGAGTAGCGCTGGTGTTGGGAGATAATATTTTCTACGGACAGAGCTTCTCCAGAGTACTGCGTACCGTAGCGGCAAGAGAAAAGGGAACTACCATTTTCGGTTATTATGTGCGTGACCCCAGAGAGTACGGCGTGGTAGAGTTCGATGAGAACGGCAAGGCACTTTCCATCGAGGAGAAGCCGGAGCATCCCAAGAGCAATTATGCGGTTCCCGGACTGTATTTCTATGATAATGATGTAGTGGAGATCGCGAAGAACGTAAAGCCCTCCGCAAGAGGTGAGATCGAGATTACCAGTATTAATAATGAGTACCTGAACAGAGGAACCCTGCAGGTAGAGACTCTTGGCCGTGGCTTTGCATGGCTGGACACCGGCAATCATGATGCTTTACTGGATGCCGCGGATTTCGTGGCAGCCTTCCAGAAGAGACAGGGACTGTACATCTCCTGCATCGAGGAGATCGCTTTCAAACGTGGATTTATCGACAGAGAGCAGCTGCTTACACTGGCAGAGCCGCTTCTTAAGACGAATTACGGAAAATATCTGGTAGAGGTAGCAAATGGACTCTAAGCTGCGGAAGATGGCGATTCTGGCATCCATGGCGGTGATCCTTTTGGTGGCACTGGCGGTAATGTATGTGAACAGGGAGCAACTGTCATCCACATCCGGTGAGAACATGACAGCGTCCGGAGCACAGAATGCAGGTGATAGTGAAGTTACAGGATCTGTACCGGAGGGTACCGGGGAGACGGATGCCGCGGAAGCGGATGGCAGGATCGGCAATGATCTGAAAGCGTTTTTAAAAGACAATACATTTTTTGATCCGGATGTGAATCCGATTCTGGAGGCGGCGAAAGATAACAGCAACCGTCTGTCATTGGTAGCGACTTCCATTGAAAAGGATCTGCGGATCCAGATCGTGGATAATGAGGGAACGCCGGTGACCGGGGAGAGTTTCTATGTGCGTTTGGACGGTATGGGAGACTACAAGGATCTGGATCAGGACGGCGTGATCTATATCGGAGATCTGGATTCCGGAGATTATTATGTGGAACTGCTTCCCATCGAAGGCTACAAAGTACCGGTCAGTGAGACCAAAGTGCATGTAAAAGACAAAGTCGAGTATCTGGCGATCGACGATATTTCGCTGTTGATCAAGACGGAGGACGAAGTCGATGCGGCTGCCGAGGACAGCGCCGTGGCAGGTGCTCTGGCGGATGCGGACAAGACGGAGATCCAAAAGCTGCAGACCACATCCGGCAATGCGAAGGTCGGCATCGATGTGTCCAAGTGGAACGGTACCATCGACTGGGATAAGGTAAAAAATGCCGGAGTACAGTTTGCCATCGTTCGTGCGGGCTACCGCGGTTCGGTTACGGGAAGTCTGGTGGAGGATCCACAGTTCGTTGCCAACATGAAAGGTGCAACAGCAGCTGGAATTCCGGTGGGTGTGTACTTTTTTACCCAGGCCACAGATGAGAAAGAGGCGGTGGAAGAGGCTTCTGCCGTGCTTGAGCTGATCCGTGATTTCCAACTGACCTATCCCGTATTTATTGATACGGAAGGTGCCGGAGGAAACGGCCGGGCGGACGGGCTGGATGCGGAGACCAGAACACTGGTATGTGAGGCATTCTGCCGGACGATAGAAAATGCGGGATACAAGGCAGGTGTCTATGCCAGCCGCAATTGGTATAACAATAATCTGCAGACGGCGAGAATGGAAAATTATCATATCTGGCTGGCGGAATATCGCAGTGTGCCGTTATATCAGGGGTATTACAAGACCTGGCAGTATACCTCCAAGGGAAAAGTGGACGGTATCGAAGGCAGAGTTGATATGAATATCACCTATGAATAGTCAATAAAATAAAAAAGAGTGAGGATGAGATAAATGGGCAAAATAACAGTAGAAACCTGTGAAATTGAAGGATTGAAGATTATTACTCCTACGGTATTCGGTGATGCCAGAGGATATTTCATGGAGACCTACAACTATAATGATTTCAAGGCTGCGGGAATCCCGGAAGTATTTGTACAGGACAATCAGTCTGCATCAAAAAAAGGAGTTCTCAGAGGTCTTCATTTTCAGAAGCATTTTCCGCAGGACAAGCTGGTGCGTGTGATCCGCGGTGAAGTATATGATGTGGCAGTGGATCTGCGGGAAGGTTCTAAAACCTTTGGACAATGGTACGGTGTGCTTTTGTCTGAAGAGAATAAGAAGCAGTTCTTCATTCCGAAGAATTTCGCACATGGTTTTCTGGTATTGTCCGATTATGCGGAGTTCTGTTATAAATGTACCGATTTCTATCATCCCGATGACGAGGGCGGCATTGCTTACAATACACCGGATATCGGCGTAGAATGGCCAATTCCCGAAGGAATGGAGCTGACTTTGTCCGAGAAGGATACCAAGTGGGGCACCCTGGAACAGTACATGAAGGAAAAAGAACATGAAAAAGAGTGTGAAAATAAGTAAGAAGACAGGCATTGCTCTGTTCGTGACAGCGGCAGTGATCATGGCTCTGCTCATTGTATTCCATAAGAATCCGGGACCTACTGTGGACCAGAGCCAGGAGCTGGCGAAAAAGATCATCTCCTGCGTTGTCATTGCAGCGGCATGTTTTGCGTTTATCCACTGGTATGATAAATTTACCGGACTGCCGGTAGAGTTATTTCAGAACAGACATCTGATCTGGAAGCTGGCGAAAAACGATTTTAAAAAAAGATATGCGGGTTCTTACCTGGGCGCGGTATGGGCGATGGCACAGCCGGTCGTAACGGTAGCAATGTATTATATCGTATTTGACAAGATCATGGGAAATACCAGCACACCCCTGCGGGAGGGCGTGGAAGTGCCTTTTGTACTTTTCCTGACAGCGGGACTGGTGCCCTGGTTTTATTTCAGCGAAGCATTGAATAACGGTACAAATGCATTGCTTGAGTACAATTACCTGGTAAAAAAAGTAGTATTTAAGATCAGCATCCTGCCGATCATCAAGATTATTGCGGCTACTTTTATCCATGTATTTTTCGTATGCCTCCTGCTGATCGTGGCAGCCATCTACGGTTATTATCCGACCATATATACGATACAGATCGTGTACTACAGCTTCTGCCTGTTTATATTTGTGCTGGCACTGAGCTATACGACCTGCGCGGTAGTGGTATTTTTCCGTGATCTGTCCCAGATCATCAGCATCGGACTGCAGATCGGCATGTGGGCCACTCCTATTTTGTGGAATCTGGATGCGCTGTCTCCGAAGTGGATCATGATCCTGAAGCTGAATCCGCTGGTCTATATCGTGAATGGCTATCGCAGCGCGATTTATGAGAAGGAGTGGTTCTTCCAGGATTTCTTCTCCACGATGTATTTCTGGATCGTGACCGTGGTATTGTTCGGACTGGGAGCTGTGATCTTTAAGAGGCTGAAAGTGCATTTTGCAGATGTATTATAACAACGAAAGTAGGGAGAGCTGCATGAAAAAAGTGAAAAACTGGAGACCATCAGCATCTTTACTGGCAGGTGCAGCGGTGCTCGGACTGTTGCTATTATTAGTGCCGATCGTGCGTATTATGCAGGATGCAGTTCCTTTCAGCGATGATTATGGCTATGGATATTTTGCGAGGCTGGGTTACCTTATGGGAAAAAAACTCCCGGGCGTATTAATGGGGGTGTGGGAGAATGTAAAGCATACCTGGTGGACCTGGCAGGGAACCTATTCTTCCATATTTTTGATGTCACTGGTACCGTTAGTCTGGGGAGAACAATATTATTTTTGGGGATTACTGTTTATTCTGCTACTTTTGATCGGAGGAATATTCGCGCTGGTCAAGGCACTGGTGGTGGATGTACTGCAGGGAGGATGGCAACAGTGTCTGTATATTCAGGCGGTGACAGTGGCACTGGTGGTGGAACTAATGTATTATCCTGCGGAAGGATTATTCTGGTACAACGGTGGAATCCATTATGTGGGAATGCATGGATTTGCAATGCTTTTGTTGGCGACCTTAATCTGCCTGAGTGAATGGAAGAAGGGTAGAATACGTAAGGGATTACTGATCGCTGCCAGCATAATTCTTGCGCTGATCGTTGCAGGTAGTAACTATGTGACGGCATTACAGACCTTTCTGGTATTTCTAACGATCATAGTGGCAGGTGTGCTGTTACATCGTAATATAAAAGGTCTGTTACGTCTGGTTCCGGCATTTTGTGTATATAGTATAGGCTTTTATAAAAATGTTACAGCACCCGGGAATGCAGTAAGAGCGGAAGCCCTGGGTAATCCGGGAATGTCTCCGTTACAAGCGATACTGTTTTCTTTTAAAGAAGCTTTTTCTCATATGTGGGAATATACGGGGTGGATGACGATCATTGTAATGTTGGTGTTATTGCCGATGATCTTACAACTTGTGAGCACGACAAAATTCAGATTTCGCCTGCCGTGGCTTCTGCCGGTATGGTCAGTGTGTCTGTATGCTACCGGATTTACTCCAAGTCTGTATTCCATGGGACATGGAGGAGTTCCGAGAATGTTGAATGTCGTGAAGATTACGTGGCAGATTCTGCTGATAGTGAATGAAATTAACCTGGTGGGTGCAATCTGGCAACGGCATGCCGGACAGAAGGCGTTAATTGCGGATTCCCTGAGAGGAAACTTCAAATGGTGGGTTTACCCGGCACTTGTCGTGCTGGTCATCCTGGTGGTTAAGACCTGCCCGAATCCTGTGGGAACTTATGTGAGTTACAGTGCTTACTATTATGTACACACAGGGGATGCTTATATGTATCATCAGCAATTTCTGGACCGGGTGGATGCACTAAAGGGAGAGGAAAAAGTGCTTGTATTTGAACCCTATGCGTACCAACCGTGGCTGATCTACGTGGGAGACGGGAATCAATTCCCGAATCAGGGAGTTAATTATCTGCTGGAACGATGGTATGGAAAGGAAAGCGTTTCTGTCGCAACAACAGAGTAGAAAGGCAGCTTCCCAGATCGTTTTTGGAAGCAGTGAAGCTAATCGTTCTCTGGCAATGTGGTACGACAAAGACAGCATAACGCTGATGAGCGAGGATTAGGAATTTATGCAGGACAAACAGGAGAAGAGAAAACTGGCGATCGAGGTCGATAATGTCCAGAAAATCTATAAATTATATGACAAGCCTTCGGACCGGATGAAGGAAGCCTTCGGCTTAGGAAAAAAGACAAAACACAAGCTGCATTATGCCCTGAAGGGTGTGGATATGAAGATCTATCAGGGGGAAACCGTGGGCATCATCGGTACCAACGGTTCCGGTAAATCCACGATCCTGAAGATCATCACCGGCGTACTGAATCCGACTTCGGGAAGAATGCTGGTCAACGGGCGTATTTCCGCATTGCTGGAGCTGGGTGCCGGGTTCAATATGGAATATAACGGCATCGAGAATGTGTATCTGAACGGTACTATGATGGGGTTTTCCGAAAAAGAGATCGAGGCAAAGCTGCCGGACATTTTAAGCTTTGCAGATATCGGAGATTATGTCTATCAGCCGGTGAAGACCTATTCCAGCGGTATGTTCGTCCGGCTGGCTTTTGCTGTGGCCATTAACATCGAGCCGGAGATCCTGATCGTGGACGAAGCACTGAGTGTCGGCGATGTATTTTTCCAGGCGAAATGTTATCACAAATTCGAAGAATTCAAGAAAATGGGCAAGACCATTGTGTTCGTCAGTCATGATCTGAGCAGCATCAGCAAATACTGCGACCGCGTCTATCTGCTGAACCAGGGAAATATTCTGGGCGAGGGCAGCCCCAAAGCGATGATCGACACCTACAAGCGGGTACTGGTAGGTCAGTACGATGAATCCGAAAATGCCGGCGAAGAAGCAGGGAATCTCTTAGATGATGAGGACCTGCAGAGAGCCGCTGCGAAAAAGGCGGATGGCGCTGCCAAAGATGCCGCAGAGGTTTCCATGGAGGCGAAGGGACAGAACCCCAACGCTCTGGAATACGGTACCAAACAGGCACAGATCGAGGAATTTTATATTACGGATGACAGAGGGGTTCCCACCAATGCAATCCTGAAAGGCAGCATGTTCACTATTCATATGCGCGTCCGTTTTATGGATCATATTCCGGCACCGATTTTTGCGTTTTCCGTGAAAAATGTTATCGGTGTGGAGATCACCGGCACCAATACCATGATCGAGAAAGCGTTCTTAGACAGCGTGGAACCCGGTGATGTGAAAAATGTGACTTTTACACAGAAAATGAACTTACAGGGCGGCGAGTATCTGCTGTCTCTGGGAGTGACCGGCTATAATCAGGACACCTTCGAGGTCTATCACAGACTGTATGATGCCCTGAATATTACGGTAGTATCCGATAAAAATACCGTAGGCTATTATGATATGGATTCCGATACGAAAGTATGGGATGCAGAGGAGAAATAAGGAATGACAGAGACCATCGGCAAAGTAACACTGAATCTGGATAAGTATCCCGGAGAGGATTATTATTGCGACGGCAGTGTGGAGGACGAGATCTTAGAGATCGTAAAAAAATACAGTACTGTGGAATATGACCGGATCATTGCGGAGAGAAAAGAATGGCCGGTATTATATCATCTGTCTGCCCTGCGGGAAAATATCGTGGATTTCCTTCCTATGAAAAAAACGGATAAGGTGTTGGAGGTCGGCAGCGGCTGCGGAGCCATTACGGGAGCATTGTCGAAAAAAGCAGGACGGGTGACCTGCGTGGATCTCTCGAAGAAACGTAGCCTGATCAATGCCTACCGCCACAGTGACTGTGATAATGTGACGATCCATGTGGGCAATTTCACAGATGTGGAGCCGGATCTGCCTACTGATTACGATTATATCTGTCTGATCGGTGTCTTCGAGTATGGGCAGGCTTACATAGGCGGTAAGACGCCTTATGAGGATTTCCTGAAGATTCTGCAAAAGCACCTGGCGAAGGAGGGCAGGATCGTCATTGCAATTGAGAATAAATATGGTCTGAAATATTTCGCCGGCTGTAAGGAAGATCATCTGGGAGACTGGTTCTCCGGAATTGAAAATTATCCGAATGGCGGTGTGGTGCGTACTTTTTCCCGGAAAAAACTGGAGAAAATATTTGATGCCTGTGGCGTAGGGGAGCGGAGCTTCTATTATCCGTATCCCGATTATAAATTTATGACCACGGTCTATTCCGACGCGTATCTTCCGGGACGGGGAGAACTGTCCAACAATCTGCGGAATTTTGACCGTGACAGAATGTTGTTATTTGATGAAAAAAGTGCCTTTGACGGCATCGTGGAAGAGGGGCTGTTCTCTGTATTTTCCAACTCTTACATGGCAATTATCGGTAAGCCACTGGAACTGAAATATGCAAGATATTCCAACGATCGTGCGGAAGAGTTCCGGATCCGTACTGAGATCCTTACGGATACAGAGGGGAAGAAAACCGTTCGGAAATATCCGCTTTCGACAGAAGCCGAAGCCCATGTGCGTCACATGGCGGAAGCATACGAGAAATTAAAAAAGCGCTACGCCGGAAGCCGGCTGGATGTTAATGTCTGCCGTATGGGAGAAGAAGACGGCGTTCCCTATGCGGAATTTGAGTTCGTACCCGGAAGACCTCTGTCGGAGCTGATGGACGAGTGTCTGGACAGACAGGATGTGGAGGGATTCCATGAACTGTTTGCGGAGTATCTGGAGAAAGTAGGCTACGGGGAGGATGTTCCGGTAGCGGATTTTGACCTGATCTTTGCCAATATTCTGGTGGAGGGGGATCACTGGACGCTGATTGATTACGAGTGGACCTTTGACCGTGTCATAGATACAAAAGCACTGGCGTTTCGGGCAATTTACTGTTATGTTCTGGAGGACGAAAGACGCAATGCGTTGGAACTGGACCGGATCTTAGACCGTCTGGGCATCACGGAAAATGAGGCAAGACAGTACAGAGAGCAGGAGAACTCCTTCCAGAAATATGTCACCGGACAGAAATTGTCCATGGGCGAGATCCGTAACCTCTTAGGCGGCGATATCTATCAGCCCACGGATTGGATCGGACGATTCCGGCAGACAGAAGGGGAACTGAGAGTACAGATTTACGAAGACAAGGGACAGGGATTTTCCGAAGAGAATTCTTATTTTCCGGAGAATGTCTATGCAGAGGAAAAGCTGGCGGAGTTTACTGTGAAATTCGACGGGAATGTGCATTATTTACGCCTGGATCCCGCCATGTGTGCCTGTGTATGTAAGATAAAAGAGCTGACCATGAACGATCAGCCGGTACCCGTACAAGATAAGAAGCTGTTTACCTCAAACGGGAAAATCCTGAAATCCGAGGATGGGGCAGAACACCCGAGTATGGTATTCCCTACAGAAGATCCTAACATGACGATCCGCGTGGACGCCCTGGACAGGAGGGCAGAGAATGTTTTACAGGTTAAGATGGAGATCGTTCCGATTCCTGTGAATATCGCAAAAGATATGGCAGAGAATGTAAAAAAATTCTTCTGAAGACCCAAATGACCGGTGAAAATGAGAGCTAAAGCAACACGAAAGGAGAGGCGGCTTGAGTATTCGGACAGCAGTGAAGCAGGTGTTGATCGCACAGCAGGATAAAAAATACGAAAAAGAGCTGGCGCAGCGCCGGATGACCTATGAGCAGTGGGCCGGGGAGCAGGACAGGATCCTTGCCGAATCCCATGCGGCGGATCCTGAGACCCGGGGGAGAGCAGGTCTTACGGAATTTGTGATCTGGAGACAGCAGGAGGGAGCATTGGCCCGGAATGCCGCAGAGAGGATCAATGATTATTTTGTGAGACATCCGGAAGTCGATATCGTGTATGGTGATGAAGACCTGATGGGAGAAAACGCAGAGCGCTGTATTCCGTGGTTCAAACCTTGCTGGTCACCGGATACTTACCGTGCCTTTTTCTATGTGGGAAGCGTTATTGCAGTGCGGAGCCGCCTGTTGAAACGGCTGGGGGATCCGGAAGCAGTGACGGCAAAGGAAAGTACCGGACGGGAGATAGTGTTCTCAAAAGCAGCTGAAATCCGTTCTTTCATGGATCGTTTGTTCCTGGCTGCAGGCGGCTTTGAGAGAGGCTGTCATACCATAGGACATATGGAAGAGATGTTGTTCCACGGAAGATTTGAGGCTTACGGTATGGGTATCCAGGGACCGGACTTTATGCGCAATGGCAGACCGGGGGCAGAAACGAAAAATCCCTGGGAAGAGTATGGCTGTGCGTCGCAGTCACCGGAACTGTCTGTGGAGCTTGCCGCTAAGGCCGCAGAAGGAGCCAGAGAAGTCTTCACCGGGAAGCTTCTGGTCTCCGTAGTCATTCCCTCCAAGGACAATCCGGAGGTATTGGAAAAATGTCTGTTGTCTCTGACAAGACGCCACAAGGGAGGGATTCCCATCGAGATCCTGCTGGTGGATAACGGAAGCTGTGAGGAAAATGAGAGAAAAATCAGGCAGCTGGTGCAACAGATCTGTAATGACGGAATACCGACGCGTTATATCTATGAGCCGGTGGAATTTAATTTTTCTGCTATGTGTAACCGCGGTGCCAAAGCGGCCGAGGGAAATGTATTACTTTTTCTGAATGATGATATAGAGCTTTGCGACGATGACTGGCTGGACAAAATGGTGTCAAAGGCGCTGCAGCCTTATGTGGGCAGTGTTGGACTGAAACTGTATTATCCGGATTCTGTGACCATTCAGCATGACGGAATCGTCAATCTGCCGGTGGGGCCGGTGCATAAGCTGCAATTTATGGAAGACAACCGGAGCTACTATTTCGGACGGAACATCTATGATCAGAACTGTGTGGCAGTGACGGGAGCCTGTCTTATGCTTCGCACAGAGGTGTTCCGGGAGGCCGGAGGCTTTAGAGAGGCCCTGCGGGTAGCTTATAATGATGTGGATCTGGGCTTTCGTCTGGTGGAGATGGGATATTTTAATGTGGTGCTGAATGACCGGTTCGCATATCACCATGAATCCCTGAGCCGTGGAAACGATGAGACCCCGGAGAAAATGAAACGACTGGCGGAGGAGAGAGGAATGCTCTACCAGATGCATCCGCAGTTTTCCGGAGAGGATCCTTTTTATCCCATGGGACTTAACAGAGAGGGACTGGACAGTCGTGTGGTTCCGGCTTATATCACAGACCGGAATATTTTACAGGAGCCGGCGTGGACACCGTTTGCAGATGCGGCAGGAAGTTCGGTGGCAGAACAGCTACAGAACATCCGTAAGGATGACTGTCTGATGGCCCGGGTGGAGACCGCGGGACCGGCGCGGATCCAGGGTTACAGTGTGATCCTGGGAGATGATAATGCATGTTATGATAAATACCTGCTGTTGCTTCCCACATCCGATGCGGATGCTGCGCAGACTGCGGAGCATGAAAATCAGCAGATCCGGTCCATGAAGCTTCTGCCCGCCTATCGTCAGGAATTGGAGGAGAATCTCCCGGATCAGAAAAATGTGGCACTGGGCGGCTTCTGCGTCAGCAGAAAGGGAGAAAGGCTGCCGGCCGGAACTTATCGCATTGCGGTACTTGCAGTGAACCGTGTCAGCAAGCTGCGACTGTGGAATGACACGGGAAAATATATGGTAGTGGAAAAATCTGCGCCGGAAGAATAAACCAAGGGACACTGCGCGGACGTTGTATAACAGCTCTTATCATAAGGGAATCGCAGATTATATTGCGATGGCCTATGGAACAAGAAAATGTCTGCGAAATGGAGATTAATATGTCAGAGAACAATACAGAAATCAACTATAAGGAAGCCTACGAGAGAGAGCACGAGAAATGTGCGGATCTGGCAGATAAGATCGTAGTGCTGGAAGCGGAAAAAGAGGACCTGCAGTTCAAGCTGGACCGGATCAAAAAGAATAAATTCTGGAAAGCCACGGGTCCGGCGAGAAGTCTGATCCATTTCGCACAGAGACAGAGGGAACGCTTGTCCCATTGCGGCGGACCGAAGGATATCTTACGTAAGCTCCGCAACAAGAGCCATCAGAAGAGCCTCATGGAATCCTACGGCACCGGCAGTTTTCCGGATGCCAAACAGCGCAAAATGGAGGAAGAGGCAGTCTTCCCTTATATGCCGAAAATCAGTATTCTGGTTCCACTGTGGAACAATAAGAGAGAGTTCCAGATCCAGATGTTGGACTGCGTCATGAATCAGACGTATCAGAACTGGGAACTGTGTCTGGCAGACGGTTCCGACGAGGAGCATTCCTATATCGGGGAACTTTGCAGGGAATATGCGGCGAAGGCAAACGGCCGTATCGTCTATAAGCATCTGGATCACAATGGCGGCATTTCTTATAATACGAATGAATGTTATAAGCTGGCAACGGGAGATTATATCGGTCTGTTTGACCAGGATGATATTTTACATCCTTCCGTACTGTATGCGTATGTGAAGGAGATCAATGAGCGGGGTGCGGATTATCTCTATTGTGATGAGACCACTTTCAAAGAAAATGATATTAATAAAATGCTGACCATGCATTTTAAGCCGGACTATGCACCGGACAATCTGCGGGCCAATAATTATATCTGCCATTTCAGCGTTTTTTCCAGAAAGCTCTTAGAAGGAGAGGAACTGTTCCGTACCGCATTTGATGGTGCCCAGGATCATGATATGATCCTGCGTCTCACCGACAGAGCGGAAAAAATCGTTCATGTTCCAAGACTGATGTACTACTGGAGAAGTCATGAGGGCAGTACCGCAGCCAGCATTGACGCGAAGCCCTATGCCATTGAGGCAGCAAAGGGAGCTGTGGCGGATCATCTGAAAAAGCATGGCTTTAAGCATTTTCAGATTACCAGTACCAGGGCCTGTGCCACGATTTTCCGTATTCGCTATCAGATTCTGGGAGATCCGAAGATCTCCATCGTGATCGCCAATAAGGATCACGTTGAGGATCTGAAACGCTGTATCACTTCGATTCAGAAGAACAGTACCTGGAGTAATATAGAGATCATTGTGGTGGAGAACAACAGTACCACACCCGAGATCCGGGACTATTATTCCCAGCTGTTAGGACTGTCCGGTGACGATTCTTATGAAGAAAGATGCAAGCTGCATACAGTCTGCGGCCATGACGGCGGTATCCTGCACAGTGAGGACGGGCGCATTTCTGTAGTGACCTATCATGGAGATTTTAATTATTCCGCAGTAAACAATCTGGGCGTATCCTATGCTTCCGGGGAATATATCCTGTTGCTGAACAACGATACGGAGGTTATCACGGCCAACTGGATGGAAGAGATGCTGATGTATGTCCAGAGAGGGGATGTGGGTGCCGTAGGTGCCAAGCTGTATTATGCGGACAAGACGATCCAGCATGCCGGTGTGGTCATCGGACTGGGAGCACACCGTACCGCAGGACATACCCATTACCGTATTCCGGTACAGAACCTGGGCTACATGGGACGTCTGTGTTATACCCAGAACGTCACAGCTGTGACCGGTGCCTGCCTGTTAGTGAAAAAGAGTC